>WNFU01001926.1_pt1 | contig 28832 bp, 19 predicted proteins | sample 5400121 | NCBI WGS metagenome assembly WNFU01 (sample SAMN13153360, study PRJNA577476) | soil metagenome | isolation source: 100 cm soil or saprolite under grassland replicate 1 | place: USA:California | collected 2016-06-15 | reverse complement strand
ACTGCCCAGAACGGCGTGTTGTGGTGCAGGAAGACGGCCTCGTGCGAGGAGCCGCCGCGGTGGCGGCCCGGCCCGCCCGACGACGCCTTGCGCCGCCGCGACAGGTAGACGATCGGCGAGATCAGCTCCCACATCTCGATGTCGCCCATGTCGCCCTCGGGGTTGAACATCGCGGCCGCGTGGTCGGTCCCGTCGAGCACGTACTTGGCGCCCATCCCCTGCGCGGCGAGCTCGAAGTGGGTGATCGCCGAGGAGTTCCCGTACTGGTCGATGCCGCCGCCCTGATAGCAGTTGCCGGCGCAGGCATAGGCCCCGATCACCTCCTCGATGAAGCCGCGCGCCTGAAGCGCGCGCGAGATCGTGCGTGGGAAGCCCGTGAACGCCGGGATCAGATAGCCCCACGCGGCGCCGGTCGAGCCGCCCGCGTCGCCCATGTTCGCCATCGTCCCCGGCGGGAAGTTGGTCTCGAGCGCCAGATAGGCGCCGTCGTTGACCTTGTCGTTGCAGATCAACGTCTGGGTGAACTGCACCCAGATCGCGCCCTGCATCGCCGAGGGCGTGCAGTTGAGCGAGTGGTGTCCCCACGCCGAGGCGCCGTCGAAGTCGAGCGCGTAGGTCCCGTCGCCCCCGATCCGGACCTCGAACGGCGAGTGCAGCACGATGTCGCGCCGCGCCTGGGCCGGCAGCGCCTCCTTGTCGGTCAGCGTCAGCTCCCCGAACGCCGGCGAGCGGTAGCGCCCCGGGACCGTCATCTCGCGGATCCGCGACTTGAACGAGCGCCGGCCCTCCTCGACCACCTCGCGCGAGAACCGCTTGAAGGGGTCGATCCCAACCTCGAGGATCACGCGCTCCACCGCCTCCCTGATCATGTGGCAGCCGGCGAGCCGGGTCTTCTCGTCGAGCAGGTAGTACATCGGCGCCCGGGTCTGCGTCTCGCAGCGCTTCAGATGCCAGGCGGCCAGCTCGTCGTTCTCACCGATCTTCATGCACGGCAAGTCGAGCCCGTCGTCGAGCCGGGTGATCGGGCCGAACGGAACGCCGCCCGGCGTCTTCGCCCCGATGTCGACCACGTGGGTGACGCCCCCGGCCCATGCGACCAGCTCGCCCTCCCAGAAGATCGGCACGAAGGTCTGCACGTCGGCGTTGTGGACATCCCCGATCACCGGGTCGTTGTTGGCGAAGATGTCGCCCGGCTCGATCCCGGGGTTGTCCTCCCAGCCGTGACGGACCATGTACTTGATCGCGTCCGACATCGTGTGGACGTGGACGATGATCCCGGTCGACAGCGCGACCGAGTCGCCCTCCGGGCTGTAGAGCGCGAAGCAAAGCTCGCCCAGCTCGCGCACGATCGGCGAGGCGGAGATGTTCATCGCCGTCTCGCGGGCTGACACCAGGCCCCCGCGGATCCGCGAGAAGAGCTTCTCGTAGCCGATCGGGTCGGAGTCCTTTAGCTCGAGGTCGTCGAGCCCCCGGTAGTTGCCCGTCTCCTCGAACAGCCGCTCTGACTCGGCAAGCATCTCGTCGAGCCGCTTGCCGTCCCAGCCGATCCCGGCCGCCTCGCGCGGCTCGAGCTCGCGTGTTGCGTCGACGATCGCCACGGCGCTCAGGACTGTACGGGTTCGGGCAGCACGCGGTCGGCGAGCGCGCCCGCCGGCCGCGAGGCGATCTCCGGCTCGAGGTCGTTGCGATACATCAGCAGGGCGATGCTGGTCACGACCATGTAATCCGCGGCGTTGAGCTGCTCGCCGTTCAGTACGCCTGCCTCGATCCAGGCGTCGATTCTGTCCAGCATCCCCGGCAGCTTCTCGAGCAGCTCGCGCTCGGTTCGCTCGTTGACCTCGAAGGAGCGAGCGATCAGCCGCACCGCGCGCGTTCGCACCCGCCGGTTTCGATACAGCAGGACGCCGAGCCTGCCGTCGTCGCCGTGGTTTCGCAGCAAACCGCGCATCCCGCCGCCGAGCGCGAGCCGTCGGGCCGGCATCTGGAACACCTCGTCGCCCCACAGCTCCGCCTCCTCGACGTCCCGGCGCCGCTCGGGGTCGGCGGGAAGCAGCGGAGGCTCGGGCCGGACGCGATCCAAAAAGCGCGAGATCTCGCGGTTGGTCTGGACCCGCTCGCCGTCGAAGCGCAGCGCCGGCACGGTCCCGAGGCGATCCGCGATCGAGATCCATCGCTGATTGCCCTCGCCGAGCAGCTGGGCGCGCTTCGCCTCGGCGGGAAACCCCAACAGCCGCACGACGAGCGAGTGCAGGCCGGGGACCAGGTCCACCCGCCGGTAGGGAATCCCCTTGTGCTCGAGCATCAGCATCCCGGTCCGGCAGGGATGCGATCCGGGGATGACGTAGAGGGTCGCGTCTGCCACGTCTTCGCCTGACTCTAGCGCGGGGCTGAATCGACACACAACGCGCGAGTCTCACGCGTGGATGCGTTCCACGATCGCCCCATGTGCCGCGGATCAGCAGCTTCTACGGGATCGTGATCTCAATGAACTGGAAGGATCACCCGCCCCCACACTGTCATGCCAGGTACGCCGAGTACCACGCAAAGATCGACCTCAGGACCGGGGAAGTGCTCGCGGGCTACCTGCCACCGCGAGCGCTACGGCTGATTCGCGGCTGGGTGGGTCTCCACAGGAATGAGTTGCTCGACAATTGGCAACGCTCCCAGGCTGAGCCTCGACGACCGCTGGCTAGGATTGAAGCCCTGCAATGACCTATCCGGAGACGATCCCCGACGTTGTCGAGGTCGAGTATCTCGGCGGGTTTCGGCTGCGTCTGGAATTCGACGACGGTCTGGTCCGCGAGCTCGACTTCGAGGGCCTACTCCCCGGTGACGTCTTCGAGCCGCTGCACGACCCGGAGTTCTTCGCCAGGGCTTTCGTAGATCCGGAGCTGAAGACCCTTACCTGGCCGGGCGAGCTCGATCTCGATCCGGTGGTGCTGCACGGCGACGAGCAACCCGTTGGAGAGCCGATGTTTCGGGTTGTGAGCGAAGCCGCACGCCCGGCCGCTTAGCGCACAGACGTCCGCCTCAAGCCGCCCCGCCGAGGTGGAAGATCCGGTGGCGATCGAGCCGCGCCGAGCGCCCCGGCGGGATCGCGAAGGTCGTCGCGACCGACTCTACGATCGCCGGCCCGTCGATCGAGTTTCCGGGCGCGACGCCGTCGAGCTCGTAGATCGCGGTGTCAACGAATGCGTCGCCCCAGTGGATGGGGCGCGAGCCCTTTGCGGATGGCGACCCCTCGCGCTCATCGAGGTCGGGCAGCGCCGGGTGCTCGACGTCGACCGTGCCGGTGACGATCGCGTGCGTGACCAGGTAGCCGAGCTCAGGCGAGCGCGCCGACCGCGCGTAGACCTTCCCGTATGCGTCCTCGAACTCGGCGATCAGCTCGTCGACTCCCTCGGCGTCCTCGAGCTCGGGTCGCGGCGAGACGATCTCGATGTCGTTTAGCTGCCCGAAGTACTGCATCCGCACCAGGTGGACGAACGAGATCGCGTCGCGCTCGATCCCCGACTTGGCGAACTCCTCGGCGACCTTGTCCTCGAGCCCCAGCCAGGCGCCCGTCAGCATCATTCCGATCCCGGCCTTCTCCATCTCGTCCTGGCCCGGCTGGATCGGGTAGTCCACGGTCTGGTCGTAGCGATACTCGAAGTCCGCGCAGGCGCAGCCGTAGGCCGAAAAGCCGGCCGCCCAGGCGGGGACGAGGACGTCCTTGTAGGCGACGTCGGCGGTGTAGCCGGAAACGTGGAGCGGGCCGCCGCCGCCGTAGCACAGCAGCGTGTAGTCGGCAGGCGAGTACCCCTTTCCGAGGATCCGCCCCACGGCCTCGTTTCGCAGCGTCTGCTCGAAGAGCTCGATCACCCCGGCCGCCGCCTCGGCTACATTGAGCCCCAGCGGCCCGGCGAGCTGGCGCGAGACCTCGCGCTCGGCGCGCTCTGGGTCGAGCACGACGTCGCCGCCCAGGAAGTACTCGGGGTTGAGCCGCCCGAGGACCACGTTGAGGTCGGTGATCGAGATCGTCTCCAGCTCGCCATCGGGCCACGAGACCCCGATCCGGGCGCCCGCCGAGTCGGGCCCCAGCTCGGGCCGCCCCGAGTTCGGGTTGACGCGCACGAACGAGCCGGTCCCCGCGCCGATCGAGTCGATCCGGACGAGCGGCATGTTGAGCACGAAGCGCGCCACGTCGGGAGTCTGCGTGATCTCGAAGCGCCCGTCGGTGATCAGCGCGATGTCGAACGAGGTCCCGCCGATGTCGGTGCAGAGAACGTTGCGCTCCCCCATCCGCTCGGCCAGCGCCTGGCCTCCGACCACGCCGCCGATCGGCCCCGAGACCAGCGTCCGCGCCAGTTCCCGGGCCTCGATCGAGATCGTCCCGCCGTGCGCCGCCATCACCCGCAGCTCGAAGCCCGCGCCGGCCTCGCGCGTACGGTCGCGGACCGCCTTGAGGCTGCCGCGCGAGGGCTCCGCCGCGTAGGCCTCGATGAGGGTCGAGTTCAGCCGCGGCAGGTCCCGCCGCATCGGGTAGAGCTCCGACGAGAGGAAGACCGGCACCCCGCCGTCCATGCCGCGCCTCTGCATCTCGTCGGCGAGGATCTCCGCGACCCGCAGCTCGTGCTCGGCGTTGCGGTAGCTGAACAGCAGGCAGACGCAGATCCCCTCGACGTCGGCGTCGAGCAGCTCCGTCGCCGCCTCGCGCACGTCCTCCTCGCGCAGCGGCAGAACCTCGGCGCCGAACACGTCGATCCGGCCGCGCACCCCCTTCATGCGCTCGCGCGGGACGAGCGGGGGGTTGTGGTGATGCGTCGCGACGTGGAGCCGATCCGCGTAGGAGTAGCCGAGGAACGTCTGGATCCCCCGCTCGAGCCGCAGGTAGTCCTCCTGGCCCGCCGAGACGATCGCCCCGATCCGGCGTCCCTGGCGCGACAGCAGCCGGTTGATCATCGCGGTGCCGCTGTAGATCCCCGAGACGATGTCGCCGAAGGCGTCCTCGGGCGCCGAGTCCCACTGCGCGAGCGCGTCGCGCGCCGACTCCATGAACCCCTCGGACTCGTCGTCGGGGGTGGTCTGCGCCTTGCCGACGACGAACGAGCCGCGCCCGTCGACGATGAAGGTGTCCGTCATGGTGCCGCCGGCGTCGATCGCCAGCACTCGCGGCTTGGCCTCACCCTCCATGCCGGAGGCGAGTCTATAGCCCGGGAACGATGTGCTACGCTATGACGCACATGAAGGCGGTCGGGGTCAGAGAGCTACGACAGAACCTCAGTCGCTACCTCGCGCGGATCAAGGACGGGGAGAGCCTCGTGGTCACCGAGCGGGGGCGTGAGGTCGCGCTGATCGTGCCGTCCGGCGAGAACGCGGGTCCCAATGCCAGGTTGGCCGTGCGGTTCGGCGCCACCGTGCCGGTCGCCCGCCTGGAGCAGATTGCCTCGACGCTCGAGGCACCAGGCGCCCCGGCCGGAACGACCGACGCATACCTCGCCGAGACCCGCGCGCCACGCGACTAGACGGTTGGAATCGATCGTCTAGATCGCGCCAGTGACCGGGGTCTACCTGGATACCAGCGCAGTTGGCCGGGTGCTGCTCGGCGAGCCCGACTCCCAAGCGGTTCTCGCGGCGCTCTCCCGATTCGATCAGCACGTCGCCAGCCGGCTGCTTCGCATCGAGCTGCGCCGCCTCGCCCTCCGCCACGACCTGCTCGATCACGCCGACCAGCTCCTCAGCGCGATCGCGCTGGTGCCGATGGACGAGGCAACGCTGGAGGCGGCCGAAACGGTGCCGCCGAACGGTGTTGCGACTCTTGACGCGATCCACCTCGCCACCGCCCTGCGACTGGCCGCCGATGGCCTGATCGACGCGGTCCTGACGCACGACACCCGCCTTGCCGAAGGAGCCCGGCACCACGGGCTCGAAGTCCTGGCGCCGTCGCCCTAGCCGTAGCCCCGGAGCAGCCGCTCGGCGACGCCGCGGACGGTCCCGTGGCCGTAGCCGGCCGACGGGTTGCCGCGCGTCAGCACGGCGAGCGCGAGGCGGCGGTCGCCGTTGGTCAGCAACGCGACCTGGTTGATCTTCCAGCCGGCTTCCTCGGGCGCCCAGCCGCCCTTGAAGTGCACGTGGAAGCCGTTCGGAACCGCCGCCGGAATCCCCCAGCGCTGGCTCGGCACGATCCGGGTCAGGAGACGCAGCGCGTAGTCGCGGTGGCGCTTGGGGATGTAGTTCTCGAGCGTGTAGAGGAAGTGGGCCTGGCCGCGGGCGGTGATCTGCGACGAGCCCCAGACCGGATTGGTCGAGAACCCCTTCATTCCCGCCTCCTTCGCGATCTTGTAGAGCGACTTCGCTCCGACCCGTTCGTAGATCGTCGATGCGGGCTCGTTTGCCGAGCGCTTGATCATCGGCGCCAGCAGGTTGCGGTCGGCGCCGGTGAGCGCGCGGTGGCGCACGCCGCCCTGGCGCAGGTAGGCGCACAGCAGCATCACCTTGATCACGCTCGCCGACTCGAAGCGCTCGTCGACGTGGTAGCCGCGCAACGTCCCGGCCTCATCGACGACCGCGAAGGCGATCTCCCCCCGGCGATGAGCCGCGAAGCGCTTCGCGGCGGCGACGCGCTGCGGCCACGAGAACTCCGCGGCCTGCCGGCGAGGCGACATCTCCGCCGCTTCGGCGAGCACCGCGACCGTCGATGTCACCGCGAGCAGCGCCGCGGCGATCACGATGCGGACCGGGGCGGACCTCACCCGCTCAATCTAGTGCCCCGTCAACCGGGCCAGGCGTGCGAAGCTCCCGCCCGTGGCGCGAATCGCGATCGTCGCCCTAGTTGCCGTGGTGGCCCTGCTCGGGATCGCCCAGTTCGCGGTCCCGCCCCTCGCGGAGAAGCGGGTCGAGGATCGCCTAACCGAGGGAGGCGGCAGCGCCGACGCCTCGGTGGATGCCCCCTTCCCCGCGGCGCTCCTGCTGACCGGCAGCGGCGACGCGATCGAGGTGAGGGGGAGCGGGCTCGACATCGAGATCGACAGCGATGATTCGCCCGTATTCGATCGCCTCGACGGATTCGACCGGGTCGACGTCGACCTGAGGGACTTTCACGCGGGGCCATTCGACGTCGACTCGTTCGAGCTGACTCGCGACGGATCGGGCCCCTACGCTTTGCGCTCGTCCTCGACCACGACCGGCGCGGCCCTGGTCGCCTACGGGGCGGGCCGACTCGGGGTCCCGGGGGCATCGCTGATCCCGCTGATCACCGGCGCCGGCTCGGCCGGCGACGAGCCGCTGCCCGTCGAGCTCGACATGGAGCTGGAGTCCGACGACGGCCGGATCACGGTCACCTCCGGGGGCGGCACCGTCGCCGGCTACCCCACCGGGCCGCTCGCCGAGCTGCTCACGCAGGCGATCGTCGTGCGGCTGTAGAGCTCAGACCACGCCCGCGGCGCGCACCGCGTCGACGGTCTCGTCGAGCGTCTCGCGCGCTCCGTGCTCGGGCTTCCAGCCGAGCTCGTCGCGGGCCCGCGAGGTGTCCATCACCACCGGCACCGTGAACGCGTTGATCCAGCCGGCGCGCGCCGGGACCAGAGGCGCGCTGCCGATGAAGCGGGTCGCCGCATCGACCGCGAGGCTCGGGACGGGAACCGACCGCCAGCCCAGCGCGTCGGCGATGTCCGCCGTGGTCAGCTCGTCGGCGGAGGCGAGGTTGTAGACGCCGGGAGTCCCGCGGCCGAGCACGGCGCAGCGGACCGCGGTCGCAACGTCGTCGTGGTGGACGAGCTGCATCGGGACCCCGGGGTCGGGCAGCACCGGGGCGACGACGGGAAGCGATTCGAGCAGGCGCTGGAAGGGGGCGAGAGTGCCGCCGAGCGACATCATGTCGACGATCTCGTCGATCACAGTCGTCGCCTCGGCGCCGGCCACGATGCAAGGGCGCAGCACGTACGCCTCGGTGCCCGAGCCCGAGAGCACCTCGCGCAGCAGCGCTTCGAGCTCGGCCTTCTGGGCCGAGTAGTAGAAGCCCTCGGTACCGCGCGGCTCGACGTCCTCAGTCAGCGGCTGGGGGTTGTCGCGGTGAAAGCCGTACGCCGCGACCGACGACGTGTAGACGAGCCGCTTGGCCCCCGCCGCCACGGTGGCCTCGAAGACGTTGCGCGTGCCCTGAAGGTTGTTGCGCCGCGTCTCCTCGTAGCTGCCGAAGATGATGAACGCGAGATGGACGACGACGTCGGCGTCCTCGACGAGGGCATCGACCGAGTCGCGATCGAGCACGTCGCCCTGGCGGTACTCGGCGCGCTCCCAGCCCAGCTCCGCGGGATCGAAGGGGCGCCGGGCCATCCCGACGATGCGCTCTATCTCGGGGGCCGCCTCCAACGCCCGGACCACGGCTTTGCCGATGTCGCCGGTCGGACCGGTGACCGCGACCATGAGGCCGTCGTTCAAGCGGCGTCGGTGGCGATCGCCTCGGCGGTGCGGTGGGCGAGCGCCATGATCGAGATCATCGGGTTCACGCCCGACGCGGTCGGGAACGCACTCGCGTCGCCGATCCACACCCCCTTGACGTCGTGCAGCTCGCCCCAGGGACCCGCGACGCTCGACTCCGGGTCGGTGCCCATGCGGCACGTCCCCATCTGATGCGCCGAGAAGATCGCCTGCTCGTGCGGGGCCAGCGAGCCCCCGCTGATCCGCTCGGCGTAGGCGTCGATGTCGTCACCGCGGTCCCAGATCGGGTCCTTGCGAGCCAGCGCGATGATCCGCTCCGCGCCGGCGGTCTCATGGAGGCGGATCAGCTCGGCCAGCCCGTGACGCATGTTTCGGACGTCCAGCTCGTCGCTGAGCGGGTACTGCATCACCGCGTTGCCCGCGGCGTCGATCGTCACCTGGCCCTCGCCGCGGTCGCGCGTCAGGTTGATGAACGTCGCGCCGCGCGGGAAGTCGAGCATCATCTCCTTGTGCTGGCGGCCCGAAAGCCACGGGGTCGCGGCGCCGAACAGCCCGGTGGTGTGATGCGGGCACTCGACGAGGAAGCCGTAGCCGTCCTCGAGGTCGGCGAACTCGTGCGACAGGCCTGCCTGCGGCGCCCCCCACCACGGATCCTGGGCCTCGGCGTAGAGGCCGCTGATCGCACTGGTCGGATGAAGCCGCAGGTGCCGGCCCACGGCCGGTCCGCCGATCTGGGAGCGCAGCAGCAGCGCCGGTGACTCGATCGAGCCGCAGGCGACCACGACCTGGGGGGCGCGGACGACGACCCGCGCAACGGTCCCGTCGGGAGCCGCGTAGGTCCCCTCGATGCCGGCGGCGCGACCGTCCTCGACCAGGATGCGCTCGACGCGGCAGTGGACGACGAGGTCGGCGCCACGCCCGTTGGCGTCGGCGAGGTAGGTCCGGGCCGTGCTCTGCTTTGACCCGGTGACGTCCCCGTAGCCCATGAAGCCCGCGAGCTCGGGGTCATAGGTCTCCGGATCGGTGTTTCGGTGGGTTAGCCGGAAGTCGTAGGAGAGCTGATCGCAGGCGTCGCGCAGGCGTGAGTGGGGGCCGTTGAGGTCCGAGCAGCGGTCGTTTACCCCGAGCCGCCCCATCACGGCGTCGAGGTGGCGGTCGTACTCGGCTCCGTCGACGCCCTCGAGCCCAAAGTCGCGCGCCCACTGCTCGCGCACCCAGGGATGGGTGCGAAGCGAGTTCGTCCAGTTGATCACCGTGCCGCCGCCGAGGGCCGAGCCGGCCTGGATCGTCACCTGGCCGTCGGCGGTCGGGAACGGGCCGCCGTTTAGGTACATGCGCTCGTAGGCCGAAAGCTCGAGCCCGTCGAAGTCGGGCTGGTCGTAGTAGCCGCCCATCTCGACGACGCAGACCTGCTTGCCGCTTTCGGCGAGGGTGCCGGCGATCACGCCGCCGCCCGCGCCTGAGCCGACGACACACACGTCGGCCTCGATCAGCATCTCGTCCTCGCCGCTCGCGGGCTGGCGCACCGACAGCGGCTTCTCGATCGCCGGCGGCGCTGCGAGCGGGCCCGGATAGCCCATCGCGTCCCAGTTCGCGTTGCGCCCCGTGCCGAGGTCGGGGAGGGCGTACTGCAGCGTCATCGTCAGGCCGCGCACCGCGTGGACGCCGGCCAGGGTCTCGGGATCCGAGTCGGAGAACGCGTGTATGAGCTGCTCGCGGCCCTCCTGGGGCGCGTCGTTGAGGCCCTGCTCGGCGAACGCGTCGAGCAGCCCGCGTACGCCCTCGACCTGCTCGGCGGGCAGCCCCGCGAGCACCTGCTCAATCGCCTCGGGGACGCTGAGATCCGACGCCTTGCGCGCCCAGAAGCCGAGCGGATCGCCGGGCTCCGCCCCGTCGCCGGACTCCGGCGGCGGCAGCGAGGGGACGAAGGTGTCGCACAGCGTCAGCAGGGTGCGGCGCTGCGCGTCCGTGAGCAGGTCGCTGGTGGCCATGAACTTGACCGCCTCGGCGACCCGCAGGGTGACCTCGGGGCTGAACGGGAAGTAGTGCAGCTCGCGCGGCGCGGCGTGGGCCGGCGTCACCAGGATCGACTGGCGCTTCGTGTACTTGCGGATCCCGTCGGCCCCGTGGCGGGTGCCGAGTCCCGACGACTTCCAGCCGCCCATCGGCAGCTCCAGCGCCGCGTAGTTGATCTGGGCGTCGTTGACGCAGCACGCCCCGGCCTCGACGCGGCGCGCGAGCTGCTCGCCGCGCACGACGTCGCGCGTCCACACCGAGGCGGCGAGCCCGTAGGCGCCCTCGTTGGCGAGCCGCACCGCCTCGTCGGCGTCGGGAACGCGCATCACGGGGAGAGTGGGGCCGAAGGTCTCATCGCGCATGCACAGCATCGAGTGGTCGACGTCGGTGAGCACCGTCGGCTCGTAGAACCGACCCGGCCCGTCGGCTGCCTTGCCTCCGACGACCACCCGGGCGCCCTTCTCGACCGCGTCGGCGACGTGGGACGAGATCACGTCGAGCTGGTGCGGGAAGGTGATCGCGCCGACGTCGACGGATCCCGCGCCGGCGGGCGCGCCCTGGCGCAGCGCGGCCACCTTCTCGGTCACCAGGCCGACGAAGTCGTCGTGGACCGGCTCCTCGACGTAGACGCGCTCGACCGAGATGCACGTCTGGCCCGAGTTGCCCATCCCGTAGGCCACCGCGGCGTTGGCGGCGCGCTCGAGGTCGGCGTCGGCGAGCACGATCATCGGGTCCTTGCCGCCGAGCTCCAGCCCGACCGGCGTCAGGGTCTGGGCGGCGCGCGCCATCACCTTCTTGCCGGTCTCGACCGAGCCGGTGAAGTGGACGAAGTCGACCTCGTCGATCAGCGCCGCTCCCGTCTCGCCGCCGCCGGTCACGACACCGAAGACGCCGTCGGGAAGCCCCGACTCGGCGAGCATCTCCGCCATCAGCAGCGAGGTCAGCGGGGTCAGCTCGGAGGGCTTCATCACGACGGCGTTGCCGGCGGCGAGCGCCGGGATGCAGTCGCCGAACGAGTTGGTCAGCGGGTAGTTCCAGGGTCCGATCACGCCGACCACGCCGACCGGCGCGTAGCGCACGATCAGGCGCTTGCCGCGCACGAACGGGTTCGCGCTCTCGACGTCCTCGTCAGCCAGGTACTCGGGCGCCTTGGCGGCCCAGAACGCGAGCGCGTCCGTGCCGTAGGTGATCTCCGTGAACTCGGCGTCGTCCCAGCTCTTGCCGGTCTCCGAGACGATCGTCTCGATGACGCGCTCGGCGTTGGCGCCCATCCAGCGGCGCGCGGCAACCAGAACCTCGGCGCGCCCCTCGAAGCCAAGCTCTTCCCAGGCCGGCTGCGCCTCGCGGGCCCGGGCGACGGCGGCCGCGACCTCGTCGGCCCCGAGGTCGGGGACGGTTGCGACGACCTCGCCCGTGGCCGGGTTCTCGACCTCGATCTGGGCAGCCGCCACCGCGGTCCGCTGCATCACGGCGAGTGTATCTCTCTCGGCTCTGGCGCTGACCGGCATTGCGAAGATGGCGGTGTGCGAACGATCATCGTCTCCGACCTCCACCTGGGAGCGCGCTCCGGCGCCGACCTGGCGCGGCGGTCGCAGTTCGCGGACTTGCTGGTCGGGGCGACCCAGGGCGCCGACGAGGTCGTGCTGCTGGGCGACGTCGTCGAGCTGCGCGACCGCCCGCTCGCGGCGGTGCTCGAGATCGCGCAGCCGTTCTTCGAGATGCTGGGCGAGGCGGTCGGCTCGGGGCGAATCGTGGTCGTGCCCGGCAACCACGACCACCAGCTGCTCGCGCCGTGGCTGGAGCGCCGCCGGATTCGCGGCAGCGCGCCGCTGGGGCTCGAGCAGACCGCCAAGCCGACTGCGGGAGCGCTGGGTTCGCTTGCGCGGCGAACGGGTAATGCAGAGGTCGTGCTCGCCTACCCCGGGATCTGGGTGAGGCCCGGCATCTACGCGACGCACGGGCATTACCTCGACTGCCATCTCACCGTGCCGACCTTCGAGCGCCTCGGCTGCGCGGCGCTCGAGCGCCTGCTCGGAGGACTGCCGCAAGGCGATCGCTCACCCGACGACTACGAGTCGGTCCAGCAGCCGCTGTACTCGCTGCTGTACTCGCTGGCGCAGGGCGGCGAGCGCTCGCGCCGGCTGTCGGCAGCCAATGCGTCGGCGCGCGTCTGGGCGGCGCTTCACGGTCGCGACGGCCGGCCCCCGTCGCGTCGCGGGCGCCTCGCGGGACGTGTGGGCGTTCCGGGCGCGCTGCGGCTCGCACGGCGGCTTGGGATGGGCCCGCTGAACGCCGACCTGTCGATCCCCGAGATCGGCCGCGCCGGGGTGCGAGCGATGGCGGATGTGGCGCGCCGGCTGCGCATCGACGCCGAGCACGTGATCTTCGGCCACACGCACCGCCGCGGGCCGATCGGCAGCGAGGCGAATGACGCCGGCGAGCCGCGGTGGTCGGTGCCGGGAGGCCCGCGCCTGCACAACACGGGAAGCTGGGTCTACGCGCCGGGGCTCCTGGGTCGCGATGCCGGCGACAGCCCCTTCTGGCCCGGGACGATCGCCGTCCTCGACGACGACGCGTCGCCCGAGCTTCGCCACCTGCTCGACGACCACGGACACGCGGAGCTGCGCTCCCGGGGCTGATGGCGCACGGCACGGCGATCCTCGGCGCGGGCGCCACGCTGTGCGACGGCCGCTACCGGCTGGAGCGGCTGATCGGGACCGGGGGTATGGCTTCGGTGTGGTTGGGGCGCGACAAGCGCCTGGACCGCCCGGTCGCCGTCAAGGTGCTCTCCGACGCGCTGGCCGCGGACACGGCGTACGTCAGGCGCTTCCGGCGCGAGGCGCGGCTCGCGGCCGGGCTCTCCCATCCCAACCTCGTCAAGGTGTTCGACTTCGAGCCCGAGGATCGACCGGCGTTGATCATGGAATACGTCGAGGGTGGAACGCTCGAGGACGCCGTCAACCATCCCCACACCGCCGACGGGGTTGAGGCGCTCGCGACCCAGCTTCTAGACGCGCTCGAGCACATCCACTCGGCGGGCATCGTGCACCGCGACGTAAAGCCCGCGAACGTCCTCGTAGCCGGCGACGGCCGCGCGCTGCTGACCGACTTCGGGATCGCCCAGCCCGAGGACGCGACCAGGCTGACCCAGACCGGGCAGGTGCTTGGAACGCTGTCCTACCTCGCCCCCGAGGTTCTCGAGGGCGAGCGGGCGACGCCCCAGTCCGACCTCTATTCGGCCGGCGTCGTGCTGCGCGACCACCTCGCCGACGACAGCCCCGCCGCGCTGCGCCGGCTCGTCGAGCGGCTCACCGAGCGCGAGCCGGAGCTGCGCCCGGCATCCGCGCGCCGCGCGCTCTCGTACCTGGCCGGCTCGGGCAAGCTCGCGACTGGTCGGCCCGCGGTCGGGACCCGGGAGCTCGCGGCGCCGGCTCCCGACGCCATCGCGGACGTCGGTGTGGGCGAGCCATCCCGGCCGTCCGCGAGAAGCACCTACGCGGCTCGGCGCGAGTACATCGTTCGTCCCGGCCACGTGCTCGCCGGGCTCGCGGCGCTCGCCGCGGTCGTCGCCGCGGTCGCGATCGCGACAGGGGGCGACGATGGTGGCGGTGGCACCGGAGTCGAGTCCGCGAAGCCACAGACGGCCGGCAGCGCACCCGAGGCGCCGGCCCCTGACCCCGGGTCGAAGGAGCCGGCCTCCAAGCCCCCGCCCGAGGCCAGCCCCGACGCGATCCCGCCGCCCAGCGACCACCCCGATCCCGCGAAGGGCGCCGAGCACAACCAGAAGGGCTACGAGCTGCTCCAGTCCGGCGACTACGACAAGGCGGTCAAGGAGCTGGAGAAGGCGCTCACCTACTTTCCCGCCGAGGCGCGAACCGCCGAGGCGTTCGCGAGCGACCCCCACTACGCCTACGCGCTGTTCAACTACGGCCAAGCCCTGCGCCTCGCCGGCCGGCCCGAGGACGCGATCCCGGTCCTCGAGGCGCGGCTCGAGATCCCCGACCAGACGGAGGCGGTCCAGGCCGAGCTCGATCAGGCGAAGGCGGGGGTCACCACCGCCAGCCCAGCCGACCTAGATGAAGACTGATGTCTGGGTGAGAACCTTTCGCTAGCCGGGCGCAAGACCGGGTCAGACGACCCAGCGCTCAGGTGTCCGCCAAACCGGGAACACTCCACCCTGATGAGATGGCTTTTGAACCCCCCGGCGACGGGACGCGATCTTCGCCCACCACGCACGGCTGAACGCAGCGGGAGGCAGCGGGACGTAGCCGCGGGTGGATGGCGGATTTAGGTCCGCTGCGGCTGCCGCGACTAGAGCGCCTCGACCAGCATCACCAACCCGCCCAAGACGCCGAGGGCCATAAATGTCCCGAACGCTACAAGCACTAAATGATCCGCCCTCGCGAGCCGTTCATGCGTGGGCCGAACGGCGCAGAGCGTTTCGGCGAGGGCCAACGCGAAGATCTCCACGGCGAGCAAGCTGACGGCGGAATCTGCCACTAGACCGAACGTGGCGAAGATGACGATGGCGATCAAGAGGTAGTCAACGAGGGCGAGCAGCCCAACGAGAAGCAGACTGTCGCCGCGTCTCCAACTCTCCGGCGAACGCCAGACCGGAAGCGACCAATACGGCGCCAGGATCCGGGCGCGCCGATCAGGTAGTCGCTCGGAACGCATGCTCACTGCAGCGCCAGACCCGGAGATGTCTGAGGGAGTCGCGTCGTCCTGTCGGTCGTCTGCGTCCACTCGACGCTGCCGTCGTCGCCCGACCCAGACCCGGGCCACTAGGAAGCCGACTGTGTCTGTAAGGAACGCCGCACCCATCGCTGCAACGATGGCGAGGCCAACAGAGCCCCCGAGAGATGCGACCCACGCTCCACACAAAATTCCGGCTGCCGCTCCCGCAAGTACTACACCACCGGCTAAGCGCCGGCTCGCCGGAACGCGCGCAGTCGACGTCAGCATGCGGTCGCGGAAAGATAGGGGCCGCCTAGGAGAGCTCCGATTCCAAGACCTCCGTGGCTAATTGCGGCCCCTGTCTGCCCGAGTTGCTGCTCCCAGGCCGTCGCCTCAAGTGCCTCGGCTCCAAGGTGGGTCGCAGAGGCTAGGCCAAGGACGCTGAGTTCGGTCAAAATGGTACCTGCGGCGATCTGCCCTGCGTTGCAGCCCTTCAGGTAGTCATCGACGCGCCCGGGATGCGTGACCAGATCACCCGCTGTCGCGAGGGGCCCAAAGACATCGGCCGCGGGACTGTCGCTATGCGCCCAGTAATCGACGGCCTCCGTCGTGCAGCTACCGACGTGCGCAACACAGTTGACCTGGGCATCGACGAAATCCCCAACTGGGTCGGTGATATCACTCACAGAAAACAAGCCGGTCAGGTCGTAGCGGTTCACAGGGTTGTCCAAGACGTAGGCCGCACGGTTGAGGCTTTGGCCCTGGCCGATGAAGGCCAGAATCGGATCCTCGCTTGTGAAGCGTCCAAGTGTTGGCTCATACTGTCGAGCGCCCATCTGCACTAAGCCCGTATCGGCATCCGTGCGCCGCTCGTAGGCACCGAGGTAACCCATCTGGCCGGATGGCCCAGAGAGCTGGGTACCCCAGGGTTCGTAGGTCTGCCGCGATGAGACTGCCCCGGCGTCATCCACAATCGTCGTGGTGTCGCCGTGGGCGTCGGCAAGCGGATAGGTCATCGTCGATCCTGACTGCTGCTCGACCAACCCAGGCGGGCCCTGGATCCAGCTTCTGATCACCCCGCCCGAGTCGGTATCGAGGATCGGAAGATCGGTCAGGTCGCCGTAGTGGGCGGTCTCGGTCGTGCCAGAGCGGGTTCGCTCGGAGCGCCGGCCGAGGGCGTCGTAGGTGTGGCTCGTCGCGGTTGTGCCGTCGTCGATGCCGGTGAGCTGGTCGAGGAGGTCCCAGCTGTAGGTGGTGGTCCGGCTGGAGCTCGCCTGCTCGATCAGGCGGCCGGCGTCGTCGTAGGCGTAGCTCGTGCCGTCGGAGTCGGAGGTCAGCTGGTTGAGGGCGTTATAGGAATAGGTGGTGTCGCCGGCCTCGGTGCGGTTGCCGGCCGCGTCGTAGGCGTAGTCGATCGCCGGCGCGCCCGGAGGATCGAACTGGGTAAGACGGTTGAGAGCGTCGTAGGAGTAGCTGGTTTCGGCAGCCAGGCGGTCGGTCTGGCTTGTGCGGTTGCCGTTGGCATCGTAGGCGTAGCTCAGCGACTCGAGGGTTGTCAGCCCCTCCTCGGAGACGGTCGAGGTCAGGCGTCCATCGGCGTCGTAGGTGTTGGTGGTCAGCACGCCGTTGGGGTACTCGGCCTGGGTGAGGTTGCCCTCGGGGTCGTAGGCGAAGCCGTAGATCCCGGCCTGGGGATCGATGATTCCCGTCATCCGGCCGAGCTCGTCGTAGGCGTAGGCCAGGGTTCCCCGGCCATCGGTTCGGGCGATTAGGTTGCCGCGCGAGTCGTAGCCGAGGGCGACGGTCTGGCCGCGGCCGTCGTCGATTCCGGTCAGCTGATCGTCTTCGTCGTAGCCGAGCGCGATCGTCGCGTTCTGGGCGTCGGTGGCTTCGACGAGCCGCCCGGCGTCGTCGTAGCTGTAGGCGCGCAGGACGCCGGTGCCGTCTGTGATCTCGGTCAGCCGATCGGCGGCGTCGTAGGCGTAGCTCAGCGTCCCGGCCGCCGTGGTGCGGCTCGCGAGGTTGCCGACGTTGTCGTAGGTGAATGTCGTGGTCTTGGCGAGCGGCTGGGCGATCTGGGTGAGGCGGTGGAGCGGATCGTAGGAGAAGCTCGTCTGGTTTCCGCGCGGGTCGGTGATCGAGGTGAGGTCGCCGGCTGGGTCGTAGCCGTAGCTCGTCGTCGTTGAAAGCGGCTCGTGTACCGCCGTTAGGCGGTCGGCGAGGTCGTAGTCGTAGGTCGTCGTGTTGTTGCGGGCGTCGGTTAGCTGGGTGCGGTTGCCGCGGCCGTCGTAGTCGAAGCTCCAGATCCCTCCGCCGGGCTGCTCGACGCTCGTGAGCCGGTTGGCGAGGTCGTAGGTGTAGCGGGTGACCTTGGCGCGGCGGTCGGTGACCCGAATCGGGTTGAGGTTTCCGTCGTAGGCGATCTCGGTGCGGTTTCCGAGCGGGTCGACGTAGGCGGTGGGGTGCTCCATGCCGTCGCGCTCGATCTGCCAGACGTTGAGCGCGGGATCGGTAACGCGGATCAGCCCGCCGCTGGCGTCGTAGGCGTAGCTCAGCGACTCGATCGGCATCATCTCCTGGGCCGAGGTCGTGGCCGTCATGCGCCCGTCGGCGTTGTAGGTGTTGGTGGTCTGGTGCTAGTCCGGCTCTTGGTGTTCCGTCCCGTCGTGGGCCGTTGTGTCCTCCACTCGCAGTGTTATCCAGCGCTTCCGATCGAGAGTCATCGCCTTCAATACCTTCCACCCCGCGATGAACCCGCGCTCGTCTGGGACCGAAGGCTCGCAATAGAGCTCGATCAAGCCACCTGGCTTGATTGCCACAGTCAGCTTCGGGCTGCTCGCCAGGTCCACCCGCAGCTGCAGTTCATGAGTACCTGCTGGTAATTCCATACTGAACCTGTCTCCGGCACTGATTTTGCCGCGCTGGCGTCCGTCGAAAATGACCTTCCAGCGCCGAAGCCGGTCAGCGCGTCGATCCGACGCTCTCGTCAGCGTGATTGTGCCCGACGGCCGGTCAGCGTTCATGCATCCATTTTGTCTGCGAGCAAGCGCTCGACATCCTAGAGGCCAGAAGCAACCCCCACTCCGCAACCGATAGTGCTTCCTGTCGAGCTCCCGATTCCGTACCCCGCTGCTCCGCTCACGGCGCCTACGCCGAGTGCGCCGGGCAGGCCAAGTTCGGAACCCGAGGCTGCGCCAAGTCCGAACCCGACGACGGCTCCGGCTGCGCCGCCAATTGGTCGACCGACTCTAACGCCACCTATGCAGTCCCCAAGGGTCTCACTGCCGGCCCAGGGATTGTTCTTAATGTAGTTATCAAGACGGTCCGGGTTGACATATGCATCAACCATGCTGACCGCCGAACCTGCAGGCCCGGCCACCCAGCTATCACTCTGGACCCAATAATGCTGGGCGGACGTGGCCATATCTCCCGGGTCACCGAAGTTGAGTGGGTCATCCCACCACGAGCCTGCGACGTCTCCGATGTCTCCGAAGATATCTCTGTCCGTTTCGGCACACACCTCGACAATCCGATCAATTGTCATCCGCGACGAGACAAGCTTGCGCAGTCCGATCACCAAGGTGATGGCGACCGCGCACGGGACCCGTAGCACGGCGCTCCCGCCCGAAGACACCCGGAGCCTGCTCACGATTGTGGGCGTCTGTACCGCAGAATTAGTCCGCATATAGCCGCAAGCGCAACGGCAACTGCAAAGGCAATCCAAAAGCCCACATAGTTCGATCCCACCACAACAAGGACGACGAGGCCGACGGTAAGCGTCAGCAGAATCCTGTCATCGACCTCGCCCGCGATCAGTCCCACCAGTCCACCCTTCCTCGTCCGACTGATGGCTTCTCGCCACATCCCGGGCTTTGCGTTCTTATCTGATGTCATATCCGTCGCAGCCTACCCGGCACGGACGAGATTCCCGTCGCGCGATTTGTCAAGCACGGCATCAACAGAAACGAACGTCTGGCAATTTGCAAAACCATTCGGCGATCTCATAGGACTCGCCCGCACTTTCACCAAGGTCGACGACGTATGCGCAGATATCACAGCCAAGCTCCTCGGCGGCTTCCTGCAGCGCGCCAAGAGCACAGCCGACAGCGGCACCCTGGAGTGGCTTCCCGGTCACCGCACCGGTCGCGCCGCCTTCCGCGCCTCCCTCAATACAGTTGACCAGCCCCCAGGAACTGGTCCACTTCGTGTGTGGTGGAACTGAACAGTGTGTGTTTCGCCGGCCCCGCGGGGCCGGCGAGCGCCGGTCTGAGACTGGTCCAGCGACGATGCGGGAGGTTCCTCTCACGCGCTGCCAACCTTACCTTCCTCGTAGAAGGCGCGAGGCGTCTTCATGCCGAGGCCGCGGTGGGGCCGGATGTCGTTGTACTCGTCGACCCAGGCGCCGACCACCACCCGGGCCTCGAGCAGGCTGCGAAACGTCTCGCCGTTTAGAACCTCGTCGCGCATCGTGCCGTTGAAGCGCTCGAGAATGGGTTCTGCTGCGGGCTGCCGCGGTCGATGAAGGCCTGCCGGACTCCCTCGCCAGCGAGCCACTCGCGGACCGACTCGGCCGTGAACTCGCGCCCGTTGTCCGAGCGCAAGATCTCGGGTCGGCCCTGTGTCTCGAAGAGCTTGGTCAGCTCCTCGATGACATCGCCGGCGCCGATCGAGCGCGCGACTCGGGTGCCGACGCAGAGCCGGGTGTACTCGTCGACGACGTTGAGGATCCTCACCGCTGAGCCGTTTTGGGTGCGCGTGGCGAGGAAGTCGTAGGACCAGATCTGATTCGGGTGGGCGGCGGCGAGGTTCCAGCAGGCGTTCTCGCTCGTGCCCAGGGCCTTCTTTTGGCGCGTCTTTCTCTGCGGCGGGACGCGATGGCCCTCCGCGCGCCAGAGGCGCTCGATGCGCTTTTTGTTTACCTCCCAGCCCTCGGCGCGCAGCAGGGCCCAGATGCGGCGGTAGCCGTAGCGGGGATGGCGCGCCGCGAGCTCGTTCATCCGCCGAACGAGCCGCAGCTGGCAGGCGGGCTCTATCGAGCGGTAGCGCTGGGTGGAGCGGTGCTGGCCGACCACTCGGCACGCCCGGCGCTCGGAGACTCGGTGACGGCGGCGCAGGTATGCCACGGCGTCTCGTCTCCGGGCAGGGCTCACATTCTCCCTTCTCGAGGTCCTTGAGCATCGAGATGTCGAGCGCCTGGTCGGCGACGATGCGCTTGAGGCGCGAGTTCTCCTGTTCGAGCGCCTTGAGGCGCTGGGCCTCGCCCTCTTTGAGCGCCCCGTACTTGATCCGCCAGCGGTAGAAGGTCTGATCGGAGATCCCGATCCGCTTGCAGGCCTGGGGGATCGTCAGCCCCTGGGCCTGGAGCTTTTCGTGCTGGCGCAGCTTGGCGACGATCTGTTCGGCGCTATAGCGCTTTGCTCTTGGCATCAGGTCCCTCCATTCGGACTCTCACTTGGTCGAACTACGACAGACGAAGTGGACCGAATAGAGGGGGGCCGGACACCTCCTTCTTCGAGTGGACTTCGAACACCGCGCACGCTCCCGGTCGGAGCGGACGAGGCGGGAGGACCGCCGTTCAAAGTTCTACGGGGAGTGGGACAACCTGCCTTAGAATTGTCGGACCGACTGACCGACTGCATTGATGACGCGCTGTGTTTCGTCCTAGATACCTCCTGCTCGTCTGCCTAGGTGGAGCGCTGAGCTATACCTATAACTTCGCCCTGGGCGACTATGTTGATGGCGACCCGGGGTGGCTCATCTTCGCAACTGTGTGGTTGCCGGCGGCGATTCTGCTCGGGCTGGTGGTTGCTTACATCGCTCCCGCGATCGCCTGGCGAATCCGTGGCGCTCGGGCCGCGGCTTCGGCGGACCGAGAGCGATCGGTGTTTGGGATCGGGCGCAGTTTTTACGTCTGGGTGGCTCCGTTCGCCCTTGCCGCAGTGGGCGGCGGATTGCTGGCAAGGGGGGACTGGCTCGCCGGTACGCTCGCGTGCCTGCTGGCAGTATTGGTGAGGACGCTCCCCAGCTACGTCGCCCGGCGCTGAGCGTCGATCGACATCGCGTCCCTCCGTAGCGAGCTTTTCCCTCCCAGCTGGAGAACAGTAACCCACGCGCTGCGTTCCGGTCGAGCGGCCTCTTCACCGAGCAACCACGCTCCGCGGACCGCCGACTTAGGGCTGCAATTTCGGTGGGAACTGAGAACTAGCTCTTCCCCCGCTACGGATTCTCTGGATCACCAAGAGCAGTAGTAAAGCCAACAGGGATACAAAGAAGACAGTCGAGCTCACTGCTTGTATTCCGTCATCGGTGAACAATCCCCAGACGAACATCGCCACTGCGCAAAGCGCCATCAGAATCCACTTAAGTACGGTCGAGTCGGCCCCGTGGCGCTTGACGGCCAGATCCCGATTTATTACGACAGCGATCGACGTCAAGACAAACAGCCAAAACAGGACCGTGGACGCGTAGGCAGCTAGGTCGCCGCCCTCTGTAAAGACCATCCCGCGCAAGACCAGGACTATCGCCGCCAATGCGATCAGGATCCGGCTGGTCCACGGGCTACGCGATATCTGAGTAAAGGTCATGAGCTACCCCAAGGATAGCCTAAGCTTGTTGAAATGGTGAGAACTTCCTTCAGTTTCAACGCTCATCCGCCCGGCGCCGGTGGGGGTGGGCTTGGTGTGGGTGGCTGAGAGGGTACGGGCGGCGGCGCGAACGGAGGCTGATCGGGCGGTTCGTCCCCGTGGGGCGGCTCCGGATGAAGATCGGGAACGCATGTGTAGTGCTCATCCCCTGGATGTTGGATCGCTTCCAGCATGCATTGGAGCCATTGGTCGACTTCGTCGAAGACATGATCGACATCCTTGATGAAGTCGTAAAGGCGATCCTTGGCATCCGATGCCGCGCCAACGGTCCAGTCATAGACATCGGAGGCGGCGCCAGCGAGCGAGTCCGTGATGCCCTCCCCGAACCACCGGCCACTGAGGTCGTAGACATTGAGGGGGTTGTCGAGGACGTAGGCGTAGCGATTCGCAGATTGACCCAAACCTAGGGTGGCGAAGATGGGATCCTCGGCTGCGAATCGCGCGACACTCGGGTCATATGGCCGAATGCCCATCTGCACGAGGCCAGTATCGGCATCGCTCCGTCGCTCGTACGCACCGAGGTAGCGCATCTGGCCGGATGGCCCAGAGAGCTGACTTCCCCAGGGGTCGTAGGTCTGCCGCGAGGCCACGGCGCCTGCCGAATCGATGATGGTCGTGATGTCACCGTGGGCGTCGGCAAGCGGATGGGTCGTAGTCGAGCCTGCTCTCTCCTCAACGAGACCGGCCGGGCCCTGGATCCAGCTCCTGATGATGCCGCTTGAGTCGGTATCGAGGATCGCAAGGTCGGTCAGGTCGCCGTAGTGGGCGGTCTCGGTAGAGCCCGAGCGGGTCCGCTCGGAGCGCCGGCCCAGGCCGTCGTAGGTGAAGCTTGTGGTCTGGCCATCGCTGACCGCCGTCAGCTCGTCGAGCAGATCCCAGCTAAAGGTCGTTGTCTGGCCGGTCCTCTCCTTGCGGGTAAGGCGCCCGGCGCCGTCGTAGGCGTAGGTTGCGCCGTCGGAGGCATCGGTGAGCTGGTTGAGCGCGTTGTAGCTGTAGGTCGTAGAGCCGGCCTGGGTGCGGTTGCCGGCCGCGTCGTAGGCGTAGGCGACGGGCGGCTGGCCGGAGGCGTTGAACTCGGTCAGGCGGTTGAGCGCGTCGTAGGCGTAGGTCGTCTGGGCGCCGTTGCGGTCGGTGAGGCTGGTGCGGTTTCCGATCGGGTCGTAGGCGTAGCTCAGGTCCTCGAGGACGTCCAGGCCCTTCTCGGACCTGGTACGAGTAAGGTGGCCATCGGCATCGTAGGTGTCGGTGGTGACGACGCCGTTGGGGAGCGTGGCCTGGGTGAGGTTGCCCTCGGCGTCGTAGGCGAAGCTCGAGACGCCGCCCTGGGGGTCGGTGAGCTGGGTCATCTGGTTAAGGGCGTTGTAGGCGAAGGAAAGGGTGCCGCGGCCGTCGCTCTGGGAGGTCAGGTTGCCGCGCGAGTCGTAGGCGCGGGTGATGACTTGGCCGCGGCCGTCATCGATCCCCGTGATGCGATCCTCGCCGTCGTAGGTCAGGGCGATGGCCTTGTTCTGGGCGTCGGTCGCCTGGCTGAGGCGGCCGGCCGCGTCGTAGCCAAAGCTTCGCAGCACGTTGGCGCCGTCTGCGATCTGCGTCAACTCGTTGGCGTCGTCGTAGCTGTAGGAGAGCGTGCCGGCGGCGGTGGTCCGGGTGGCGAGGTTGCCGGCGGGGTCGTAGGTGAAGGCGGTGTGCTTGGCGAGCGGCTGGGCGATCTCGGTCAGCTGGCCGAGCTCGTCGTAGCTGAGGTCGGTGCGATTGCCGCGTGGGTCGGTGATCTGGGTCAGATTGCCCTCGGGGTCATAGGCGTAGCTCGTGACGGTGTTCAAGGGCTCTGCCACGCTCGTCAGCTGGTCGGCGAGGTCGTAGGCGTAGGTGGTCTGATTGCCGCGCGGGTCGGTGAGCTGGGTGCGGTTGCCGCGCCCGTCGTATGAGAAGCGCCAGATGCCGCCGCCTGGCTGGTGCAGCTCCTTGAGCTGGTTGGCGAGATCGTAGACATAGGTGGTCAGATTGCCGCGGCGGTCGGTCAGCCGGATCGGGTTTAGGTCTCGGTCGTAGGCGATCTCGGTTCGGCGGCCGAGCGGGTCGATGAAGGTCGTCGGGCGCTCCATCGCGTTGCGTTCGATCTGCCAGACGTTTAGCGCCGGGTCGGTAACGCGGGTCAGCCCGCCGTTTGCGTCGTAGGCGTAGCTTGTCACCGCGCCCTCGGGGGTGGTCACAGAGAGCACGTCGCCGAGCGCGTTTCGGGTGTAGGTCTCGGGCGGCTTCAGCGGCTCGTCGACCGAGGTCAGGTTGTTGTAGGCGTCGTAGCCGTAGGTCGTCTGGTTGCCGAGCGGGTTCGTCTGCGAGGTCAGGTTTCCGCGCGAGTCGTAGGCGTAAGTCGTCGTCTTGCCTCTGGGATCGGTGACGGTCAGCGGAAGCCCCGCCGAGTCGTAGGTCAGGTTGGTGGCGTTGTTCTTCGGATCGGTGATCGTGGCCAGATCGTTTGCCGCCGACCAGGTAAACGACCACGTCTTGGCGCGCGCGTCGGTGTAGCTCGCGATCCGGTTCTGGGCGTCGTAGGTGTAGGTGCGCTGGGCTTGGGTGGGGTCGGTGGTCGACGTGAGGTTGCCGCGGCCGTCGTAGGAGTAGCTCCACACGGCGCCCCCGGGCCGGGTGACCTGGTTTACGTTGCCCTGGGCGTCGTAGGCGTAGCTGGTCGTGTTGCCGAGCTCGTCGGTGATCGAGGCCACGCGGCCGTTTGCATCGAAGCGGTAGGTCTTGACTCCGCCCTCGGGCTCGGTGATGCGGGTCTCGCCGGCGCTGTAGGCAAGCGTCCAGAGGTTGTTGAGGCCGTCGCGCTGCTCGATCACCCGGCCCTGGGTGTCGTAGGTGTTGCGCAGGAAGGTCGTCCCGCGCGGATCGGTGATCGAGGTGATCCTGTGGTTTGCGTCGTAGGCGTAGCGGGTGACGCCGCCGAGCGGGTCGGTGGCGGTCTCGAGGTCGCCGGCGGCGCTGTAGGTGAAGCTCACCACGCGGCCCGCGGAGTCGGTGAGCGAGGTGATGTGGTTGGAGGCGTTGTAGGCGAGACTCAGGCTCTGGCCGGAGGCGTCCGAGATCGAGGCGAGGCGGGCGTTTGCGTCGTAGTTGTAGTTCGTCGCGAGGCCGTGGTCGTCGGTGATCCTCGTGATCCGACCGCTGGAGTCGAAGTCGTAGACGGTGCGATCGAGCGCGGTCAGCTTGTAGGTGCCGTCGCCGTTTCGGACCAGGGTGTCAGAGACTCCTGACGGGGGCGTGTAGCCGGACTGGGTCTTCGTGAACAGGTCTCCCCGGCCGTCGGCGCGCCGGATGACGACGTCGCCGTTCTCGAGCTCGGTCGCGCTGATCAGCCCGTAGTGCGACCATCCTGGTCCGAGCCCTGCATCGGTGGGATCCTGGGAGTTGTAGGCGCGCGAGAACACAAGGGGAAGGCCCTTGCCCGTTAGCTCCAGGTCGGTATGGGAGTAATTAAGCTCGCCGGTCGCGAGCGACACGGGGTCCCCACCGTGTCCGCACTGGTGGTCCTGGCCGTGGCACGTGTCCTTCTGCGCGCTTACGAACGGCTGATACGTGACGAGCGAGCTGACCGCGTCACCCGAGCCGGCCGGCTTTGGCCCTGACGCGGAGTTGAAGTCGTTATGGCGAGCAAGTAGCTGGGTGGTTCCAGCCTTTTGAATCGCGTAGCTGGGGTTATTAGAGAACTTGCTCCAGGAGATCATGTCACCGGAACCGCCGGGATTGCCGTTCACGTAGAGCCCCACGGCCCTCGAGTTGGCGATCGTCGAATGGGTGATGGTCGGCGGCGTCGGGCAGGAGCAGTACACGGTCACGTTCCCGAGCGTCCGGCCGCCGTACATGATCTTCGTGTTATCCAGCGATCCGGTTCCCGAGTTCGTCGACCCGGAGTTAAAGACGATGCCCGCCCAGTCTCCGCCCGCGGGGGCGCTAGCCGCCCCGTCGCCGTTGGTGTCCCCTCCGACCGAGTCGTCCTTGAGCGAGGTGAAGGTGATCGGGTTGGCCTGGGTGCCGATGGCCTGGACGTTTCCGCTCACGCTGAGCGCGCCTCCGGCCGGCTCGCCCTTGAGGATCAATCCGGGCCCCAAGGTCAGGGTGGCGCCGGAGTCGACGGTGACCTGGCCGGCCAAGAGCACGATCGGGTAGCCGCGGTTCTCCCAGGTCGTCGAGGAGGTCAGGTAGCCGCCGATGAACGCCCCGTTCTGGCCGTTGCCGCTGAGCGTGTTCTCGTCGATGTCGGCCGGGAGGTTGTTGGAGCCGGACCAGTAGTAGATCCCCCTGCCCCCGTTGCCCGTGATCGTGTTGCCGCCCAGGGTGTTGCCTGAGACCGCGTTGCTGTAGTCCGCCTTGAGGTAGATCCCGTCGCCGGCGTTGTTCTGGACGACGTTGTCGTGGATCTTGACCGTGCCCTGCTGCGAGGAGAGGCCGGTCTTGTAGTAGATCCCCTCGGCGCCGTTGCTTGAGACCGTGTTGCGGGCGATCTCGGGGGAGCCCCCGGCGGGGACCTCGATCCCCCGCACGGAGTTGTTGCGGACCGTGGAGTCGGTGATCTGGGGCGAGACGCCGTTGTAGACACCGATGCCGTAGTCGGCGTAGCGCAGCTCGATGTGGCTGAGCACCGAGGCCCCCGAGCCGGAGTTTAGGTCGATGCCGTTCCACTGCCCGGCGGCGCTGTCCTGGCTCGAAGTGAAGACGACCGGGTTGGTAGCCGTGCCTTGGGCGTCCAGGGTTCCGCTGACGCTCAATGACCCCGTCAGCTTGACCACCGCGCCGGGCTCCGCGGTCACCGTCACGCCCGAGGCGATCGTCACCGAGCTGCCGGTATATGGACTGTCGGCCGCGGTCAGCGTCATGTTGGAGGAGATCGTCGTCGGCAGCGGCGTGGCGGACGCCTGCTCGGAGCCGAAGGCCAAGCAAGCGAGCGCTGAGCAGGCCATCGCGACCGCCAGTCGGATACGGCGAGCCCGGGTGCACAGCGACCGCTCCACGGCCAAGCCGCGCGGCGCTACAACCCCCAGCCCCCAACCAACATCCTTCACGAAGGCCCCCAAGCCACAGAAATGGCGGGATCCCTCCCCCGACCAGCGCATGCCTGCTTAGTGTTTATCGGCAGGGCAGGCGCGAACCTTTAGCGGCTTTCGTCAGGACTTCGGAAGTTGAGTGAAGTTCGAGCGGGCTACTGTGCCGCGATGGCCGCCGACCGGCCGAAGCTCGACCTCGGCGAGGTCGTTCGGGGTACCGCCCGCACGTGCCGCCGCCAGTGGCGCCTGCTTCTCGTCGCGGGGCTGATCGTCTTCGTCCCGCTGGGCCTGCTCGAGGCGCTCGACTCGCGGCTTCAGGAGCTCGACCCCGACGAGCTCGACGACCTCGCCGCGATCGCGGTGATCGCCGTCGCCTTCGCGCACGCCGCCACGGCGCTGGTCGGTGAGGTCTTCTACAGCGGCGTGGTCGCGGCGGGCGTATCGGAAACCCGCGGCGGCGAGCGCCACACGCCCGCCGGGATCGCACGGACGATCCCCTACGGGCGCCTCGTGGTCGTCGACGTGCTGTTCGCGCTGAGCGTCCTGCTCGGGCTCGTGCTGCTCGTCTTGCCCGGGATCGTCTTCTTCGTCTGGTTCGCGCTCGCCGGCCCGGTCGTCAAGATCGAGCGCCGGGGCCCAGTCGAGGCGCTGCGGCGCAGCCGCGAGCTGGTCGGTGGGAGCTTCTGGCGCGTGCTCGCCGTCGTCGTTCCGCTCGAGCTGATCAGCGACGCCGTGTTCGAGGCCGCCGGCGAGGCCGGCACGCTCGCCTTCGGCGAGTCCCTGATCGCCGATTGGGTCGGCTCGACGGTCGGCGGGCTTCTCGTCACCGCGCCGTACGCTGCGGCGATCGTCGTGGTGACCTACGAGCTGATCGGGCTGGAGAGGACTCAGCCGTAGGGGCGAGGTTGGGCCTGGTCGAGACGCGGCGCGGCCGGGAAACGAGCCTCCCTATTCTGGAAGCCAGGCCGTAGCGCGAGTGAGGAGGGACGCATGTCACTGACGGTCGGCACAGGCCCGTTCGGACACTTCCCCGGCGGGGAGTTCAACACCGAGCTCGACCGCGATGGGCTGCTGTACCTGGAGGCCTCGCCCCGTCGCATTCGCGGCGTGGTTGAGGGCGAGACGATCGTCGACAGCCGCCACGCACGGCTGCTCCACGAGCATGGCCGACTGCCGATCCACTACTTCCCCCGCGATGAGGTGCGCACCGAGCTGCTCGAGCCGGGAGCTGAGGGCGAGACCTCAACCAACAAGGGGCCACAGCGGCGATGGTCCCTGCGCGTCGGCGACCGCACGATTGACGACGCCGCGCACGACTTCCCGGACCCGCCGGAGCCGGCCTCCGCGCTCAAGGGGCTGCTCGCGTTTCGCTGGGCGGTGATGGACGAGTGGTACGAGGAGGACGAGCTCGCCGTCGTCCACGCCCGCGATCCCTACCACCGCGTCGACGTCCTCGACACGACGCGCCACGTCAAGGTCAGCCTCGACGGCGAGCCGCTTGCCGAGACGGGGCGCGCCAGGGTGCTGTTCGAGACCGGGCTGCCGCCGCGCTGGTACATCCCGTACGACGACGTGCGCACCGAGCTGCTAGAGCAGAGCGACAAGCGGACCGGCTGCGCCTACAAGGGCTTTGCCAGCTACTGGTCGGTGCGACTCGCCGACCGGCTGGAGGAGGATCTCGTGTGGACCTACCGTGAGCCGCGCCACGACGCCGCTCGGGTCAAGGATTACCCGGCGTTCTTCAACGAGCGCACAGACATCGAGATCGACGGCGAGCTTCAGGAACGCCCGCTCACCCAGTGGTCCCCGGACTGGAAGTACCGCCTCCCGGGAGAGTCCGGGTAGCTGCCTAGGGAATATCGACCTGGTTCTCGCAGCTCGGGTCGGCAGCGTCCCCGTTCTCGCCCCCGTCGCACAGGTCGATGCCGTCGCCGCCGTTGAGCGAGTCGGCCCCCTTTTCGCCGAACAGGCTGTCGTCCCCGAGCTCGCCGAGCAGCGTGTCGTCGGCCTCACCGCCGTGAATCGTGTC
>WNFU01006017.1_pt1 | contig 28845 bp, 32 predicted proteins | sample 5400121 | NCBI WGS metagenome assembly WNFU01 (sample SAMN13153360, study PRJNA577476) | soil metagenome | isolation source: 100 cm soil or saprolite under grassland replicate 1 | place: USA:California | collected 2016-06-15 | reverse complement strand
GTGGAGAGCGACTCTGAAATAGTCTACGCGCTACGCGGGGAATCGAGGCCGAGATCGCTCTTCGATCGGGAGGTGGCCGCAGTCGAGCGGATGATCCGCGGTCGCCGGAAGAGCGCGGGCTTTATCCATGACGAATGGAGCGACATTCACTTCCTGGGCCAGCGCGTCGAGGCTACGAATGGGGCTGTGGAGAGGGCTGATGAGGACAATCGGAACGATGAAGAGGCGGAGGCAGGAGAGAGAGCAAAGCCCGCCTCATCCATGCCTGGTAAGAAGTCAGGCCGGAAGCGCTCTTCGACGAAAGAGGATGCTGGCGCTGAGGACGTCGGCATCGTGGAAGACGGGATTCCGTTCTGAAATTCGTGACCGGAGGAGATCACATCGTGGTCTCCTCCTGCCTTTGTCTTGTCCTGCCAGTGAAGAAGGCCGCATCGTCACTGGCGAGGTCATTCCTGTGGCTCCATTGCCAACATTGGCCAAAGCCGCGCTGGAACGTCTGGGCGTTGAAGTCGCGCCTTCCGCCTTGGAAAGAGACAACAGCGCAGGCAAAACAACGCAGGTTCCTACAGGTCGTATGATCGCTATCAAGGGGCGTGTGAATCGGAAAATTGGATATGGCGGAGCCTATGTCAGTTATGAACCTGCGGCCGAAGAGGGAACTCTTTGAGGAAATCGCCCAGATTATGGGCATTGCGCAATCCTTTGTCGAAAAGGATTGGTACGTCGTCCATATATCGGGATCACCGCCGGCATTGATCTGTAATGCAGGAAATGGCGTATAGTAAAATGGTTGTGGCGGCGAATTCTTGAGATTGGAGTGAAAAGAGAGATGCAAACTGTCAATGTTACTGAACTACAAACTAACCTGATCGCCTGGCTCGAACGCGTGAGAGCAGGCGAGGAGGTGTTAGTCAGCGATCTTCACCGCCCGATCGCCAGACTCCTGCCGGTTGAAATCAGCGATGAGGTCGATGCGGAAGAGTTGGAGATGGCGGCGGCGGGGCTGGTGCGATTGCCAACCGAAGAATTGCCGGAGTCTTTCTGGGAGATGGAAGCGCCGGTAGTGGCGCTGGAAGATATCGTCACTGCTGTGAGGGCGGAACGCGATGAAGACTAGCCGAGCCTTTTGGGACACCAGCGCGATTGTACCGCTGTGCTGTCATCAGGATGCAAGCCACCAATTGCGGCAATTGCGGCAGCGTCGGCCAAACGTCGCTGTCTGTGGGGTATGATGGTTGAAGCGCGCAGCGCCTTGGCGCGATTGATGAACGAAGGCAAAATGTCAATGACAGGATTGCAGCAGGCGGTCGCGCGACTTGAGGCGCAGCGTTCATCCTGGCTCGAAGTGGCGCCAAGTGACAAGGTCAGAAATTTTGCTGCAGAGATGCCAGAGCAGTACGTGTCCCTCCCGAAAACTCTATCTGCCTTCCCAATTTTAAATAATTTATTGGCAGAGCGTCGCCCGAAATTCGGCCTATGGACGAAGTGTCGATGCGCCGAATTTCGGGCGAAAAAACGGGCATCAACAAAGTTCTTTTCAGCACTTACATAGTCGAGCGAATCAGCCCTCCATCAACCTGCAACGAAACTCCCGTCACATAACTCGCGCGCTCCGAGGCCAGGAAGGCCACGACCTCGCCAATCTCGCGCGGCTCGCCGATCCGTCGCAGCGGGATTTCAGCCGCCTGCTCGGCGAAATATTCCTCGTGAGTTATCCAACGTTCGCGCGCGCGAACGTCGGCGAGCGCGTATTGCCGGTCGGTCATGATGTGCCCGGTCAGTATCGCGTTGACGGTGATGTTGTGTGGCCCGACCTGATTGGCCATCGTCTTGGTCAATCCCGACAGCCTCGCGCGCAGCGTGCTCGAAATCGTAAGCTCATCTACCGGCTGCTTGGCGACGAGCGAAGTCAGGCGAATGATCCTTCCCCAGCGTCGCTCTCGCATTCCGGGAATGATCAGGCGCGACAGCCGCACCACGTTCATCAGGGTTGACTCGACGCCTGATAGCCAGCTCTCGTCGCTCAATTCCATAAAACGTTTGACCGGAGGGCCACCTGTGTTGGTCACCAGAATATCCACCTGGCCGAAGCGGTCAATCGTTCGCCGATACCAGTCTTCCAGGTCGCTCGCCGAAGAGACGTCCGCGACCAAGGCGATCGCTTCGCCGCGCGCTTCAATCTCCGACCGAGTCTTCTCCAACTCCTCGGCGTTGCGCGCGCAGATCGAGACTTTGCAACCTTCCTGCGCCAGTGCCACCGCGCAGGCTTTTCCGAGACCTTTGCTCGCCGCAGCCACCATCGCCACACGATCTTTGGTCCCCAGATCCATTTTTATCCTCCTTGGAGCGCCGATTTCCACAGGGCGAAATCAATTAATATTTCGCGGTAATTCTTTGCTTCAAATGTTTTCAGATGACTAACCTTCACAGCTTTAGTTCCCAGGTCTGACCAACGAGGTCGTGGCCGAATCTGTTGCGCGGTTCTTCGTGAATCAGCCGGTAACCAGCCTCTTCATAGATGTGACGGGCGGCATCCAGCACGCTGTTGGTCCACAGCACGATCTTCCGATAGCCCGCCTGTCGGGCGAAGCGCTCACACTCGCTGACCAGACGTTTTCCGATGCCAAGCCCGCGCGCCTTCGGATCGACCAGTAGCAGCCGCAATTGCGCCGCCGTCTTCGACTTTTTGACGAGGAAGACACAGCCGACGTTCTCGCCATCCATCTCGGCAATCCAGCAGCGCTCACGTTTCGGATCGAAGTTCTGGATGAACTTAGCTGTGATCTCGGCGACCAGCGCCTCGAACTGCTCGTCCCAGCCGTACTCCTGGGCATACAACACTCCATGCTGATGGACTACCCAGCCCATATCGCCTTGTTGATGTTGTCGAATGAGGTAATGTGTTTTGCTCTCTGATTGCGCGCTGAGCAGCCGCTCAATGGTTTGCATGGCTGCGACCAAACGGTTCTGTTCTGCGGTAGAGAGTTTGCCGAGCAGCGTGGCGATCTCATCGCTCGCGCGCGCATTAAGCGGAGCGAATTCTTTCTGCCCTTTCTTCGTCAGAAAGAGATGGCTTTGCCTGCCATCGATTCCAGAAGGCGTCCTGCTGATCAGTCCGCGTTCCTCGAAACTGCCGAGGATGCGACTCAAGTATCCCGCATCCAAATTCAGTTCCCCGGCGATTTCCGTCGCAGTCGGACTGTCGCGGTGTGCGAGTTCGTAAAGCACGCGCACTTCGGTCAGTGAAAACCGACTCTCCAACAGCCCTTCGCGAAGTACGCCAATCTGTTTCGTGAAGAAGCGATTGAAACTCCGCACGGCTTCGATGCATCGATTGAAATTATCATCGGTTGCCTGGTTTACTTTCAGAGACATCATCATGGGTCATCCCTGACTACAAGCTCATAATGCCTGACACTACGGTCAAAACTCGTCAACAGAGCAGAGGCTTCATCAGCGACTACGGCTTCCTCAAGGTCGGCTCCCGCAAATTCCCGGATCGCGTCGAGGGATCGCCACCAGGTGATGACGATGATTTCAACCGCGCCATCCGCCTGCCGCTCAAGCAGCATCGCGCCGGAATAGCCGTCCACCTTTCTCACGGCCGGCAGGACATGGTTCTTTAAATGATCGGCGTAGGCGGGAGCCTTAAAAGGCATCGCCTTCGCTGACCAGGGCCGGGCGATCATTGCGCTCCTCCAGTCAAAGGCGTATCGGACGGTTGATTACCGATGACGACAGTCCAGGATCTGACTTCCCATCTCGACACCAGTCCACTTCTCACGTAAGGATCGTGGCGGACGAAGTCCTTGACGACCGAGACATCCGGCGCCCGAAAGACGAGCAGCGCCCGATCCGCCGGATCGCTCAATGCCCCCGCCAGCAGCAGTTCGCCGCGTTGATGCGCCTCTCGAGCGAGGCGCAGATGATCCTCCCGATGCGGCGCCCGGCGCTTCACAAAATCATCAACCACATAGTAAAACAGCGCGTAATAGTTCATCTCGTCTCCTCTCAAAGATACATCAGCCAACCGTGTCTGTCCGCCTCCCGCCCCGTGCGGATGGCCTCCAATTTCACCCGAACTCTTTCCAAAATCGAGTCTGAGCCTATAGACGTCAAATCAATTTCCTGATCCTGGAAGCGGATTCGCCCAATCGGCGCGATTGTCGCGGCCGTGCCCACCCCGGCCGCTTCGCTAAGCCTGCCAGCCGCGCGAAGCTCAAACACCTCATCTATTGCGACGGAGCGCTCTTCAATGGTGACGCCCATGTCTCGCAATAGTGTGAGGACGCTGTCGCGCGTCACCCCCGGAAGGATCGTTCCGGTCAACGGCGGTGTCACCACTGAGTCATCAATGACGAAAAACACATTCATCATCCCGCACTCCTCAACGAACCGGCGTTCCATCCCGTCGAGCCAGAGGACGTTCTGATAGCCGCGATCCTGCGCGACACGCGCCGCCAGCAGGCTGCCGGCGTAATTTCCTGCCGGTTTGATGTCTCCAGTGCCGCCGGGAAAGGCCCGCACATATCTTTCCTCAGCCACCAGGCTGACCGATCCTGCGAAATAGGGTCCCACCGGACTCGTCAGCGCTACCAGACGGTATTGCGACGCAGGCCGCACCTGCAGCGCCTCATCAATTGCGAAGTAGGCGGGGCGAATGTAGAGCGCTCCGCCTTCGCGCCGTGGCGCCCATTCGCGATCCAACCGAACGAGTTCCGCGATGCCGTCGAGAAACAGCGACGCCGGCACTTCCGGCATTACCAGTCGAGCCGCCGACCGATTGAGCCGGGCGTGATTGTCGCGCGGTCGAAACAGGGCAATCCTGCCGTCAAGAGTGCGATGGGCCTTGAAACCTTCGAAGACCGCTTGTCCGTAATGAAGGGCGCTCGGCGCGGGAGGCAATGGCAGGGGGCCATAAGGAACGATCTCCGGCTCTCCCCACTGACCATTCTCGTAATTCGCTATCAGCATGTGGTCGCTGAAGACAGTGCCGAACTGAGCCGTCTCCAGCGCTGTCTCGGACAAGCGGGACGACGGGGAGCGAGTGATGTGAACTGATGAAGACATTGACACCTCCTACAGCGCGTTGGTCGCCAGACCATTTGAACACGTGTGACATTGTCAAGCATTTAGTTGACTTTGTCAAGTGTTTTGGTATGACCCTGGGTCGAGCGGCTCGCGGCGGAGAAAGGTTTTGCTCCACCGGAGTTTGCTAAGGACTTCAGCCGGTCTTCACTCCCCGGTCTTCGGCGAGCGCAGTTTTCAGGCGGCGCACACCCGCGCGTATTTCCCGCTCATTGAAGGCTGTGTATCCGAGTATCAGCGCCCCGCGCGTCACAGGCTTCAGGCTGAAAGCGGAAAGCGGAAGCGCGAGGACATTGTGTTTGGAGGCGACGCGCGCCGCCTCCATATCGCTCGCTACGGGTGGAAGCCAACCGACCAGATGCATTCCCGCCTCGCTCTCCTGAATCTCCAGCAGACCGGAAAGCTCAGTCCTGGCGGCATCTAGTAGGATAGACTGCCGGCTGGCGTAGAGCTTGCGCATGCGCCGGAGATGGCGCGTGAAGTGCCCTTCTTCGATGAAGTCCGCCAATGCGGCCTGCGGAATGGTGGCGAGTTGCAGGTCAATCATGACGCGGCCGGCGATAAAGGCGTCCGCCAGATCAGGCCGATCAGGCGGGACAACAAGATAGCCGATCCGCAGCGAAGGAAAGAGCACCTTGCTGAAAGTGCCGGTGTAGATCACCCGGTTCTCGCTGTCCAACCCTTGCAAAGACGCGATTGGCCGCCCCGCATAACGATACTCGCCGTCGCAATCGTCTTCGACGATCCAGGCCCCGGCCCCTCTGGCCCATTCCAGTAACTCCAGGCGGCGCGCGAGCGACATGGTCACGCCGAGCGGGAACTGATGCGACGGTGTGACGTAAACCATCCGCGCGTTATCGTGGTTTCTTTTGACGACATCGAGTCTAATCCCTTCCTGATCAACCGGGACGGGCGCGACGCGCGCGCCCGCGCGAATGAAAACTCCGCGCACACCGAAATATCCCGGGTCCTCCATCAAAACCGTGTCGCCCGGATCAAGCAGCATCTGGGTTGCAAGTTCCAGCGCGACCTGAGAGCCGGGCACAATGATCACCTGATCAGCCTCGCATTTGACCGCTCTGGCCGCTCGAAGATAAGCGGCGATCACCTCTCGCAGGCGCGGATAACCGGCCACGTGAGCATAACCGAACAGATCGTGGGAAGGGTTGCGACTGGCGCCCCGGAATGGCAGCATCTTTCCGGCCCCCTGATGCCTGACCGGAGGTAAGACTGACACCAGCCTCTCGCCACGCTTCGATATCGCCCTGTGCTGTGGACTCCCGCGTTGCGCCCGCGCCGGGATGGGGCGGGATCTCTTAGTGAGATTAACGCCCTTGCCGATAGAAGCCCAGGATTTGTTTGGCGATTCCAGACTGAAGAGGGTGACGCTACCGGGATTCGTCCGTATGATGATGACCGGATAATAGTAAATTTTTCTGTTTGGGAGACGATAGAAGACCTCAAAACATATGTGTACAAGAGCGCACATGCAAAGGTCATGCGTCGTCGTCGGCAGTGGTTTGAGAAATTTGAAGGAATGTACATGGCGCTCTGGTGGGTAGAAGCGGGACATATTCCAACTGTAGCCGAGGCGAAAGAACGGCTTGAATACTTGAGTCAGCACGGTGTAAGCGAAAGAGCCTTCACATTTAAACAACCATATGGTCCACCTGGCAAGGCCGCCGATGAACTGATCATAGCGCCGTTTGACCCCTGTCCGGCGACCTAACCCACGTTGCGCCTGATCCGCGCGGGGTTGACCTGTCATAAACTTTGCGTTGTGGGCATTGATGTGCTTCTGTCTGCGCGCGGCCGGGGGAACTCGGCGTTAGGCCGCCAGTGACGCGATCTGTAAAAGATATGGAGAGCCCCATGGACACCACAATCTGGTCATTACGTGAAGGTCGCCGCATGCTTCAGATTGGGCTTCTACTACTTCTTTTCGGCCTGCTTGTCGGATTTGCCATACCCGCGTTTGTCGTGCCGCGCCTCGGGCTGACGGCGCATGTGCTTGGAGTGACGCAGGGCATCCTTCTGATCGTAATCGGATTGCTATGGACAAAGCTCAAGCTGACGCGGACGGCCTCCGGGATCGGTTTCTGGATGGTCGTCTATGGCTGCTTCGTAAGCTGGGCAGTCACGGCACTGGCCGCCGCGTGGGGAGCCGGCAGCTCGATGATGCCGATTACCGCGGGCCAAGCTCACGGTAGCGCGATTCAGGAGGGAATCATAACAGCAGGATTGGCGCCGTCGGCCGCGGCGCTGATTGCCGCTGAAGCCGTAAATAAAGTGACGATCTACGCCTGCGACTAAACAGAACTCCGATTGACTATCGGAGTTCTTCTGAGCTATGATTTTTTCTATGTCGAGCAAAAAGCACAAGCCCTTGCCGGAACTGGGCAAGTTAGAGCGCGCGGTCCTGGAGCACCTTTGGCGGGCCGGCGAGGCGGACGTCGTCGAGACGCACCGGGCGGTAGGGGCGCGCCGCGGGATCACCGTTAACACGGTCGGCTCAGCGCTCGAGCGTCTGCACCGCAAAGGGCTCGTCACGCGATGGAAGATCTCGCATGCCTATCGCTACCAGCCAACCCTCGACCGCGAGAACTTCGTTGTCCGCCAGATGGTCGACGGCGCCGGGGGGATGCGCGCCCTGGCGGGCCGGGGGCTGCTGGCCTCATTTCTGGATCTCGTAGCCGAAGCGGATGATGCGGCGCTCGATGAGCTGGAGGAATTGATCGCCAGGAAACGAAAGGAGGGCCAGGCGTGAAGTATTTGTTCTTCATCACCTATCTTTTTGGTTCTCTGGCGCTGTATGTGGTTCTCGCTTCGGCGCTCGTGGGAGCAGTCGTGACTGCCGGACGCCGGCGGCTCGCGCGTCTGGAGCCCTCGGCGCAATCACGAATTGCGCTGGCGGCTGCAGTGGCTCCGGCTTTCCTCGGCGCGGTTTTCGAGGGTGGCGCGATTTATGACATCGTTCTATCCGGTCCCGCGGACTTTTGTCTGCGCCCCCATGATTCTGCGGCGCCATCCTTGATTCTCTTGCTCTCGGTTGCAATCCTCGCGGGGCGGGTCCTGACCTGCGGGATCCAAACCATCGTTGACGTCGTACGCGCAGTCCGCCTGGGCCGCGCCCTCCCGGGGGCGGCGCCTAAAGCGTTTATGGACTGTCTCGTGCTGCCGGTTGAAGAGCCGCAGGCGTACGTCCTGGGGCTTCTGAAGCCACGGGTCTACATCTCCCGGGGCTTGCTCAAGCAGACTAACGAGGACGACCTGGCCCCAGTGCTGGCGCACGAACGCGCGCACGCGGCCCGCCGGGATCCGCTCCGCCGTTTGATTGCGTCTGCGGGCCTCGTTCTGCATCTACCGGGAATCGCTCATCTGCTTGATAGGCTCCTGACGCGCACGCAGGAGATGGCCGCAGACGCCGATGCTGCCCGCACGGTCGGCGATCCGGTTCGAGTCGCCGAGTCGCTGGTCCGGTTTGCGCGCTTGCAGGGGCCCGGCCGGGCCACCGCCGTGGAGTTCGGGAGCGGTGACCTGGAGGCGCGCGTCAGGAAGTTGCTCGATTCGCATCAGCGCTGCGGCAGTGCGCCGTCCGCGGCAGCGTTGGTCGGCTGCTCGGCTGCCTTATGCCTGCTCGCCCTCTTCGCCGCGCACGGACTTCATTATCTAGGGCAAGCCCTGCTCCGGCTCCCCTGATCCGATGCGGGATGGCGGCGAGTCTACTTCTGGGTTGGCGCGCTTGAAACTCCGATCCATACTCGGAGTTTAGCCACCGTGAAGAATCACGATTTAACGAGGCGGTATGGGCCGCCATCAAGGAGAAGTGAGATGAGAACCAAAGAATGGTTGGCGGTTAGTATAGGAATTCTGTTCGTTAGCGCGGGGCTCGTGTGGCTGGTGTGGGACAAGGTCGCGGCGGCGATTGATGATCGTCCGGTCGCCCGCATCGTCGAGGCTCTGAAGATCGCGCCGGGGCATAAAATTGCCGACGTCGGTTCCGGCGACGGGCCGTTCGTCTTCCAACTGGCCGAGCAGGCGGGCGATACCGGAGTGGTCTACGCAGTCGACATCAACGCCAAAGCGCTACTGAAGGTCGAAAGATTGGCGAAAAAAAGAGAGGTGGGAAACGTCCGCACCGTTCTGGCCGCCGAGGTCGACCCGAAGATACCGGAGCCGGTCGATCTTGTCTTCATATCATCTACCCTCCATCACATCAAGGACAGGCCAGATTACCTGCGCACACTACGTCGATATTTGAAGCCCGCGGGCCGGATCGCCGTGATCGATCCGATTGACCGATGGCCTCCTTTTCATGGTCGGATGAAGTATACGCTCGACGAGCTTGACGGCTGGATGCGGGGAGCGGGGTTCAGGCGGGCAGAGAAACACGACTTCGTGCCCCACTGTTTCTATGTGATCTACGAGGTCGAGCGATGAAATTGCGGAATGACGCGGCGCTCAAAGCAGTGCTAGGGACCTGGCGAATTTCGGTGGAACGGCTGCCGCCAACCCGCGCGGAAATTACGGCGATTTATGACCGGAAGGCGAGGCATTGGAGCGCGATCCTGAGCCGGCTCGGTTATGATCAAGCCTACCGCAATTTGTTCCGCCGACTCGAGCAGTCCCGGGCGCTCGGGCATCTGCGTCACGACGGGCGCGTCCTGGATTGCGGGATCGGCACGGGGGCGCTCTCCCTGGCGCTCCTTGAAGCTCTCCCTTTCAAGTTTCATCTCACCGGGCTGGATCTCTCGCCGCGGATGATCGAGGATGCGAAGCGCCGCTTCACGTCTGCCGGCGCTAGATTCGATTTGTACTGCCGGGACGTTAGCAGCCTGCCGCTCGGCGGCGAAAAATTCGATCTCGTGATGTGTGGCCATCTACTCGAACACCTGCCTGACCCGCTGGACGGGATGCGGAGAATGGCCGAAGGCCTACGTCCAGGCGCGATACTGCTAGCAATCGTCACCCGGCCGGGCAGACTCGGCTCGCTCATCCATTTGCGATACCGCAACCAGTGCATTCATCCTGTGAGCCTGGCGCGCGGCATGAAACAGCTCGGTCTGACAAACATTCGCCTGCTCCAGCTAGACGCCTGTCCGGTCTGGTGTCGATGGTTGAGTTATGCCTGCGTCGCGACTAATCCCGGTGGATAAAATTCATGTCGTTACATATCGGCTCCTACGGCCGGATTCAGATTGCGAATTTCATTGTCGTGGGGCTCTTGTTCCTCGTGTTCGCCCGCGGCGTCGCGGAGGAGTTTCGCGAGGGGACAGCCTCCAGGCTCGAGCCCATGTTTCTTACGATCCTCGGCTTCTGCATCCTATTGTCCGGCCCGTTCGTGACGGATCTGGCTCCGGTGGCGATGTTTTCCAGTCAGGCGACATGGCATGGCACGGCGCATGGCGTGCTGGGCGCGATCGGGTTTACGCTCATGCCTTTGAGCTGTTTCGTGATTTATCGCCGCTTCCGGAGAAACCAAGTGTGGCAGACGTTTGCGGGGTGGACGCTCGCGGTGTGCATCATCATCGTGCTCGCAATCGTGCTTCTCAAAGTCGCTCAGCTTGGGGTGATGGGCGGTTTACTTGGTCTTTTTCAGCGCATCGTACTGGTCGCCTATTTCGGTTGGACGTTCGCTTTTGCCATGAAACTTCGTACGCACAAACCTGCCTCTTCGTTTACGAATTGCACCCTTGGCGGCTCGTTACCTGGGAAGAGTTTAAAGAATCGATCCAGATCGCTTTCGGTGACGTACAAGTGCGGTGAAATCCGCATCGACGAGCCGCGAATGCCGACGTATATGTTTTGTTCCTCGAGTCGGGCGGCGACGTGTTGAAGGCTCTCACCCGGCGCCTCGATGCCTAGCATGTGCGGACCTCTCTGGCCGGCGGCGACTACTCGAAGCCCTAACCCGTCCGCCCGTCGTTCGATTGACGCCGTCACCTTTGAGAGCGTGGACGTAATACGGGCAATGTCCCATTCTAGCAATTGCTTGAGCGCGGCTATCGCCATCGGCGTGAGCGTTAAATTGGATTGCTCGCCGACATCGAACCGCCGTGCGCCGGGCTGATACTCATCTCGATAGTCAGTACGGGAGAAGTCTTCCGAGTCAGCGCGCAGAATCCAATTCTGCTCAATCGGCTTACCGTCACGATGCGCGCTGTCAACGTACATATAGCCGAGACTGAAAGGCCCGAGCAGCCACTTGTAGCCGGCCGTCACAAGAAAATCAGGGCGCAATTCTTCCACATCCGTCGGCATCGCGCCCAGAGACTGAGTGGCGTCAACGACGAAAGTCGCGCCGACCTCACGCGCGCGTTGGCCAATGCGTTTCAAGTCTATAAGCGCGCCGTTCGTCCAATGCACGTTAGGAACTGAAACTACCTTCACGCGCTCATCAAACCTCTTCAGAATCGCGTCCGTCCAACTTTCGCCCTTGCCTCGCTCGGCCGTCACAATCTCCGCGCCACTTTGTTTCGCAAAGGCTCTCCATGTGTACACGGTTGAAGGGAAATCCTCGGCGATCAACAGGATGCGGTCATGCGGCTTCGCTTCGACGTTAACAGCCGCGACCGAAAGCCCATAGCTTGTCGCCGGAATCAACGCCACGCCTTCGGCATCCGCCTTGATAATTTGCGCAAACAAGGCGCGGAGTTCTTCGACCTGCGTAAACCAATCCCTCGCCTGAATCTTCCAAGGTTGAGCGTTACGCGACATCGCGGCTTCGCCTGCGGCGCGCACGGATAACATTTGCGGGGCGAGGCTGGCGCAGTTGAGATATACAACATCGTCAGGGATTTCAAAAAGATGGCGCTGATTTGGAAGCGTTAAGTCGACTTCCGGTTCTATTTTATGTTCACTCATTCGCTCAGTTTACTCCATCGCATGTAAGCGATGTAATCGGTATAGGCGGGCGCGCCGCCTTCGGCTCGTACTGCTGACGCTATTTGACCGCGATGGTAAGCGGAATGCAGAAGCACATGCGTCAACATCTGCCGAAACGTATTACAGTATTCTTCGCCTCTGCTGTTTTTGTACCTCGCCACGCGCTCAAGGTCACTCTCCGTCAGATCTCTGAAGAAATTTGAGTAAGCCACTTTATTGTCGGCGAGCAACATTTCGCACTCATCGAGTCGCGAACACCGCCAAAAGTCGAAGCCCGTTGTATCTTCACCGCGCAGAATACGCAGAAGATACATTTTCTCGGTAAGCAGTAGGTGAGCAAACACTCGTATAGCGTTCTGACTCTGGCTTGATGAATCTTTAAGCATGACAAACCATTGCCGGTTTGCCCACTCGTTATAATCAAATTGATGGCGCAGACTTTCTATCGACTCCATATTAGCGATTGACCAACCTCATCATCTTTTCGGTATAACGCGCGCCCGCCGCCGCGTCGGGCGGGATGATTTCCACATCGCGCGTCCATAAGCTGTACTCGCTTTGCTGGGCGGTAATCGGATGCGAACGTTGAGCGCGGCGCAACGTGGAAGCAGAGACCTCCGAAAGGCCAAGAAAACGCACTTTGCCCTGCGAGACCAGTTCGCTCATCGCGCCGACGCTCTCTTCGACGGAGACTCGTGGGTCAACGCGATGCAGGTAATAGAGGTCGATCACCTCGACCCCCAGACGACGCAGGCTCGCCTCGCAAGCTTCATATATATGTCTAGGGCTGCCATCAAGGCCTATGGTTTTTCCGTTCTCGTCCCAGATGAATCCACACTTGGTTGCAAGGACGATCTCTTGTCGCCAGTCGGCGATAGCTCGCCCCACGATCTCTTCATTGTGCCCGGCCCCATACACGTCTGCGGTGTCAAGAAAGTTGACGCCGAGTTCGCGCGCTCGATTGATCGTGGCTAGCGACTCTGAATCATCGCGCCGGCCATAAGCCTGCGAGATGCCCATACAGCCCAAGCCCATCGCCGAAACTGCCAACCCGCCCTTTCCCAACCGTCGTATCCGCATCATCACCTTTCCTTCATAGACATGAACAAATTTTGTCGTATTCCGTATGTTAAAATGCGCTGCGAGCAAAATACATGGCATTATTAAGGCGTGAGGATCACGATGCGTCAAAGTTTAATGCACAAACAGGTCTTTACTTACGCTCCCGCGGATAGTCTGGCTGACCCGGTCAACACGCGGATCTTGACCGAGCTACAAAAGAATCCGCGCCTGACGATGACCGAGCTCGGTCGCCGCGTCGGCCTTTCCTCGCCTGCAGTTTCCGAGCGCGTTCGGCGTTTGGAGGAGATGGAGGTCATCCAAGGCTACCGCCTTGATATCAATCCTGCGGCATTAGGGTTACCGATTGCGGCCTATGTTCGCATTCGCCCCAATCCGGGACAATTGCCCAAGATAGCAGATCTTGCGGAGCGCATTCCCGAGATAGTGGAATGCCATCGTGTGACGGGTGAGGATTGCTTCATCCTAAAGGTATATCTCCCAAGTATCGATCAACTTGATCGGATCCTCGATACTTTTCTCTTGTATGGGACAACAACGACGTCACTTATTCAGTCATCGCCCGTGCCACTTCGCCCGCCGCCACTTCCAGATATCTAGCGCTCACCTGGGCCGTTTAAGCGGAAATTCCGACTGGTGGACGCCACTCTTCAACCGCCTGAAAAAAATTCACGAGTGCGGCTAATACATGCTCAATATTTATAAATCAGGCGTTTTGCGTTTAGCTGGCCCGTTCGAAGACAACACAGGTGGCGCGGCTGTGTTTGAGGTGTCAGGAGAAGACGAAGCGAAAAATCTCGCCAATTAAGACCCGGCGGTAAGTAATCGTGTCTTCATTTACGGATTGCACCGTCTGACTGACCGACCCACCGGCCGCCAGTTGTTCCGCGGCCTCGTGAAGCCGGTAACGCTGAATCACCCACTTGGGACTCACCCCGACGTACCTTCCTGACTGGCGTTTTGAACTACGGGGAAGCCGAAGCGTTGCAGCTGAAGGCGGCCCTCCTGTTGTTTCGAACGACAGCGGATCTTAATCCCTCCTCACATTTGCCGTTTTTCTGGCAGCTGCGTCCACAAATGTCTTCAACAGTGGTTTGGGTCTGCCGTCATATCCAGTCACACGTATCCAAGTCTCTATGTCTTGTAACTTTGGATGAAGTCGTCGGCAGAATTCCATATCGCGGGCGCACACATCGTCCTCGAAAAGCTTCCACCAAGCGCGGAAATTATCTGCGAACGACATTCCAGTTGGGTCCTCCACCGCCGCAGGCGCATCCTTCCATGGGTGTGCAGCTAACCACTGCGGATAACTGACGGGTTGATAGATAGCTGGAAGCCCGGTGACTTTGGTGAAAGCCGCCACCAGATCAGCCCATGCGAGGTAGTCGGACGCTACTTCGAGATTCTTACCAGCGGTCTCGGCGGGGTGGTCGAAAATGTAGCGGGCGAAATAGCCGAGGTCTGGCAGGGTGATAATCGGGACATGTCCCTTGCCGAGTGGCGCTGCAAAGACGCGCGTGCCATCGTCGAGAATGTTGGGCAAGAAGTTGCCACCATAGAGCATTTCGGCGTAGGGCCCGTTGGTGAAAACGGTCCACTTGAAGCCGTCTGCCCTAGTAGTGAAAGCCTTGGTTGTGAGCCAGTCGCCGATTCTACCCTTGCCATCGTAGTGCCCGCAGTGGTATTCAGGACGATAGCCGCCTTTCTTGAGGCCGTAGTCCAAATTCGACCAAACATAGTGCTTCAATGTGGGAACATAGGCAGCAAGCTCGAAGATGCGGAGGCCATAGTAGGTCTCCGCTTTCTCGCCGACGGTGAAGCCGTCTGTGTTAATGTATGCGCCCCATACGCCTTCGAGCGCGCGCTCAACCTTAGCGAGGTCGGTGAATGACCCTTGCGCCAATTCGATATTCGGATGATTGAATTCGGCTTTGACTTTGGGATGGTCGGGGTTTCGAGTGAGGATGCGCACGGTGTAAGGTGAAGGCGCCCCATCAGAGCTTGGTTCGACAAGCGCCTTCACTACCGCCTGGCCTTGGGCGCCAGTACCCCCGATGACCAAAATAAGTTTGTCGTTAATGAGCTTCATGTATTAACCCGTTTTATGCACTAACATTTTCGTAATTACCCACAGGTTTCCGGGCTTTTCTCATTGCGCTGAACCCCAGTATTCATGCGGGTCTCAGCGTCACACGAGAAGCAGTTACAAGTGGGGAGAAAAACATGACGTTGTTGTACCTACTTCGTATTGTGGCCTTTTTGAAACTGCTGTCATATTTTGTGCTTTGAATCTCAAAAGCCATGAGTAATTACATCTGAAGTTGATCCTTACATCCGCCAAAACTCTAGCAGATGGCCAGATCACTGTATGTACGGCGCCGGACAGTCATTCATCCCGGAATAGTTCGCTGCTGTGGGGAGTCGGGCAGTTCGGCGATTGGGGCAATATCAAGCACCGCACGCCAATTCTTCCAGAGTCGGGAGAGAATCACCCAGAAGAATCGATCACTCCGATGCAGTTGCGGCCGGTGAATTTTCCGGTTGATGACGGCCAGTTGCTGACGCATCGCGAGATTCTCTGCCGCAAGCGCTGTTCGGGAGACGATCAGGCTCCGGACGAGCAAAAAGAGAAAGGATGAGTCGGACGAACGAGCAGAATGGCTGATGATCTCTCTAACTGCAAGCAGTTCAATGCGGGATGGGGTTTTCAGGAGAGACAGCCGCTTTGATTACTTACTCGTGGAGTCGACGGGGAGCTCGGAGTCGCTGCGAGTCGCGGAGCCTCGCTTGGGTCGGCGGACGGCCCTCACCTTCCCGCTCCGTTCGCCTCCGCAGAAGAACTGATCGCCGCCATCGGACTCGAGCCCCGAAACCTTCACTCCGGGCGGCATCTCGAGCTTGTCCAGAACCTCTCCCGTTCGAGGATCGACTCGCCGCAAATCGCTCTCGTCACCTTCCCAGGTGGCGTGCCAGAGCTCTCCGTCGATCCAGGTGACCCCGGTGACGAAGCGGTTGGACTCGATCGTGCGAAGAATCGCCCCTGTCTGGGGATCGATTTGATGGATCTTCCGGTCCCGATACTGCCCTACCCATAATGTCCCTTCGGCCCAAGTGAGCCCCGAGTCACCCCCGCCGCCGGGCGCCGGGATCGTGGCGAGCACACGGCCGGTCTTCGGATCAATCTTCTGGATGCGATCCTCTGCGAGCTGAAACAGGTACTGGCCGTCGAAGGCCGTGCCTGCATGCGCGGCGACGTCGATCGAGCGCAGCGTCTTCCCGCTGGCGGGATCGAAAGCGATCAGCTTGTCTCCAGCAGCAAACCAGACGTTCTGACCGTCATACGTGACTCCATGCACGTGGTCGACACCCGAAAAGGCATACTCACGGACGATCTCGGCGGTTGATCGGCTCATGCTTCCATCTTAGTCAATCGGCCATCTTAGTCAATCGGCAAAGGAGCGGGGAGTAACAAGATCGTCGTGAATCCCGGCACGGGCGGGGTCATCCAACGACGAGCTCGCCCGCGACCAAACGACTGCGCCTTGCCTGCTGCCGCAAGCGAGTCGAGCGCCCGCTGCACGGTGCGCTGGCTCGTTCCAAGCGCAAGCGCGAGGGCCGTGCTCGACCACGATTCACCGTCGGCGAGGAAGGCCAGCACCGCCGCATGCTCCTCTTCGACGGGCGGCGCCAGTACGACGACCTCGCGCGCGCGGCGCGGCGCCAGCGCAAACCCTCGCTTCGTCGCGCTCACGTCTGCCAGCGTCCGGAGCATCGCACGAAGCCGCCCGATTTCGACCCGCAACCGCGCGCGATGCGATTCATCAGCGAGCTTCGCTCCGAATGCCTGCGCAAGGAGCATGTCCCTCGGTACGTCTCCGGGCCATGCTTCGCCCAGTGCGCGTGCTAGCGCGAACAACACCGGACGCCTTGCGAGCGAGACCACCATGGGCGCCTTACGCACGACATAACGGCACGCGTCCACGACGAGCGCTTTCGACGCCAGCAATGTTTCGACCTCATCGAGCAGGAGGAGTCGCTCCTCGCCACTCGCAATCAGGCGTGCCGCGGGCGTGCTCAGGACCAGGAATGCGCTTTCGACCTCCGCAGTCAGCGCAGGGATACCTGCCTGGCGCGCGGCGCCCTCGGCCCGAGCGAGCGCAGCGCGCGCTGCCTTCGTCCGGAGGCGCCGCATCGCGATTCCCGCAGCTACCAGCGCGTGAGCTGTCCTCGACGCGGGCGGGAAGGGCGCCGGGTCGATCTCGGCGAGCGTACGCTCGGCCTCGCCGAGGCGCCCGATCAGGAGGAGGCGCCTGACCTCGAGATACCGCGCGTACGCGGCGTTCGCCCGGTCGCCGTGCTCTTCGAGCGTCGCCCGCGCCGCGGCGAGCGCCTTCTCAGGCCAGCCCAAGTCGCGCGAGACGAGCGCGACCTCGGCCTCGGCGACGACGCACCTTGCTCGTGCCACAGCCTCTTTCGGACCGAAGGCACGCGCAGCACGTCGCAGAAGCGCCTTCGCTCGAGCGAGATCGCCGAGCTGCGCCATCGCGATGCCTCGAAGCGCGATGGCCGGCGCGTCGTCGCGCAGGGCGACCCGGTTCAATGCGCCGAGGGGATCGCCCTCCGCGAGCGCACGCGCCGCAGCAGTGATCAGTGAGTCCATCGGAATCCCGTCACACTTGTTACTCCCACCATTCGGATACCTGTCGCTAAGATTATCCCATGACTAACACCCGCAAGTCGCATCGAGGAGCGTTGGCAAGGCAGAAGTAGGCCGCGTCGTCGACCGAACGTGTGACTGACGGGAATGAACGATGAAGGAAACCCGAAGGAAGGAGCGACGAGCGATGACGAAACACATAACCGGGACACGTAAAGAGTGGCTCGAAGCGCGGATGGATCTGCTCAAGGAGGAGAAGGAGCTGACGCAGCGCAGCGACGAGCCGGCGCGGCGGCGGCAGGAACTGCCGTGGGCGCCGGTCGACACAGGAACCATGAACTTGTATGCCGGTCACTTACCTTTTGGTTACAGCGTAGCAGCCTCTTGCGCTGTTTATACGATGACGGCGTGTGAGCGGCGATTCAGATGTCTTGACCATACGATCCGTTCCTAGCTCCCGACCGCCTTGGGGCTGGCAGTCGCAATCAAATCCTCACAGTTTGGTTGCCATCGAAAATGATGAGGCTACATTGTCTCGGCAGCTTCGCACTAGATCGTCGCCAATCCAGCACGTGCCGGTAGGAAACCGCTGGTGGAACAGCGGGTGAAGTCCTCGCTTAGACGCGCTTCACAGTGATTGATTCAACTTCGTGTCGCACCATTGCCTCGTACCCACTGATTGTCCGCCGCGCCGTGTTGAAACTGGAAAACCCGAGTCCGGGATTAACTCGTCGTTTGATGAACCGATGATCCTGCTCGATGAGGTTGTTGAGGTATCTGCACTGTCTGAGTTGAGAGGTCACGGGGAACACACCTTCCTTCTTCAACTCTTCGACGGCAGGCGGATAGGCGTTGCTCCGATCGACGTTGATGACCCGTGGAGATTGATGCCTGGGAGCCTTCAGCATCTTGCGAAAGAACCGTTTGGCGGCCCTTGCGTCCCTTCTGGCGCTGAGCATGAAGTCGATTGTTTGGCCGGTGGAATCGACCGCGCGGTAGAGGTAAGACCATTTCCCTTTGATTTTTACATCGCATATCTATCCGCCGGACTCTATACTGCGGGCGGTTCATTTAGTAGTCCCGCCTGGATACCCCGAATGAAAGCCGTTGAAATTGCGGGACTTGGAATTCGCCAACAGTATCTCGCCCGCCGAAGGCTCACGTTGATTCAGCCACCTCGAACCCAAGAAGGTGGAGTTCAGCTTGAATCCGTGGCGATAGGAAAGCGGGCAGAAGCGATCCAGGTCATCAAAGAACTGGAAGCGATGTCAGGCGCGAGCCTGGATCAGGCGCAATGGATCGCCAAAATCTATGCGGCCTTGAACGAGAATGATCGCGCCTTGACGTGGCTGGAACGCGGCCTGGCGGCGGGAGCGCTCGGAGCTTTATATAAAGACGACCCGGTCTGGGATGCGATCAGCGGCGACTCGCGATTTGGAGAATTGCTGCGACGGAGGGGCATCCAGCAATGAGTCTGATCGAAGGAATAGGAAAGGAGCGCACTGATGAGTACGCAACGAAAAATCTGTTGGCTGGCGTTGCTCTTAATGCTGGCCGGTTATGGGATGCCGCAGGTTCACGCCCAAGATAAAACGAAAAAGCCGGCGGACCGGCAAACCGGCTTCAAGTCCATCTTCAATGGCAAAGATCTGACGGGTTGGGAAGGCGATCCGGCATATTGGACAGTCGAAGACGGCGCGATCACGGGCATGACGGACGGCAAGCTTAAAGCGAACAGCTTTATCGTCTGGCGCGGCGGGACGGTCAAAAATTTCGAGTTGCGCGTGAAAGTCAAAATCACGCAAAGTGGCAATTCCGGGCTGCAATATCGCAGCGTGCCGTTCCCGAACGCCGGGCCGTACGTGTTGACCGGGTATCAGTGCGACATCGTGACGACGAACGATGAGTATGATGGGATGCTCTATGACGAACGAGGCCGCCGCATCCTCGCGCAAGCGGGCACGCGCGTTGTGATTGATCCGAGCAACGAGAAATGGATTGTCGGTACGGTTGGGGAGATCAAACATTTTCCTGCCGGAGAGTGGCACGAATACCAGGTCATAGTGCGCGGCAATCATCATATCCATCGCATTGACGGGCATACGACCGTCGAAGTCTTTGACCACGATCCGAAAGGGCGGAGGCTCGAAGGCTTGCTCGGCGTGCAAGTCCACGTCGGGCCGGCGATGAAAGTGCAATTCAAAGATTGGCGTTTGAAAGATCTGCCGGATGCGCCGCTGATCCCGCCAGAAAAAACGCCAATTCCGCCCAACGCGCCGAAAGTGCCTGTGCAAGGCGCGCCGCAGAGAAAGCCATGAAAAACGGTCTCAGCAGCGTTGCTGCGATGCGCTTCATCATGGAGTGAAAGGCGCCGCCTGAGCGATTGAAAAAACTGGATGCCTTGTTCCCGAGGCTGTCCTTCGCCAAAACTCCATTCGGCGGCGTAGGTAACCTCGCTCCGTTTCCGTCTGCTCGAAGTCTGGGTTCTTCGCCCAGTATCCCGGCGTGTGTGAGCGTCTCGCGCCCAACATCAAGACGATCGCGAATGTATTCCAGACGCCACGCCATTGACCGTCTTGAAGAGAGGCCCTATCCTGGATGTCATGAAGACAGTGCTCATTACAGGTTGCTCCTCTGGCTATGGTCTCGAGACCGCGCGCCACTTTCACGCGCAGGGCTGGAACGTGGTCGCCACCATGCGAACGCCGCGCGAAGACATTCTGCCCCGATCGGAACGACTCCGCGTGCTGGCGCTCGACGTGACGAAGCCTGAGAGCATTGCGGCCGCGGTCGAGGCGATTGGGCCGGTCGAGGCGCTCGTCAACAACGCGGGCATCGGAGTCGTCGGAGCCTTCGAGGCCACGCCGATGGCTACGACGCGCGAGGTGTTCGAGACCAACACCTTCGGCGTGATGGCGATGACGCAGGCGGTCGTTCCCCAGTTCCGCGCGCGGAGGTCGGGCGTGGTGGTCAACGTTACGTCGAGCGTGACGCTGACGGCGATGCCGCTTGCGGCCGTGTACACCGCCAGCAAAATGGCTATCGAAGGGTTCACCGCGTCGCTCGCGCTCGAACTCGAGTTCTTCAACGTGCGGGTCAAACTGGTTGAGCCGGGCTACGGCCCGACCACGCGCTTTACGAGCAACGGGGGACGGCGCATGGAAGGGCTGATTCCCGAGGTGTACGCGCCTTTCGCGGAGCCCATATTCGCTGCATTTGCGCAGCCGGCCGGGGTGACGACCGAGTCCGACGTGGCCGAGGCGGTGTACCGCGCCGCGAACGATGCGTCAGGTCAGCTCCGATTTCCAGCGGGCGCCGACGCGGTGGCGCTGGCGCTGGCTCAGTCGAAATAGGCGGCCGTGGCACTGCGCCCTCCGGCGGCTAGGATAGTTTATCTGAAATGCACCTCCGATCCTCTGGAGCCATTCTGCAGCCGACAACCGTTGACACGTCAGATCCGCTCGCATCCATCATCTCCCTCCTCCGCCCGCAGACCGTCCTCTCAAAGATCGTGAGTGGAGCAGGAAAGTGGAGCATCCGGAAACCGCGGTATGAGGATCCGACCTTCTGCCTCCTTCTCGATGGGTCATGCTTCCTTGACCCTGACGGGGTCGGCGCGCTTGAGCTCAAGGAGGGCGACTTCGTTCTCCTTCCTGAGACGCCAAGTTTCACGCTTGCGAGCGACCTCAGCATCAGCCCGACGCTCCTAGCCTTCGATCATTCGCGTGAAACTCATTATGGTCCCGAGTCAGGTCCCGTGACGATGCGCATGCTTGGGGGGTATTTCCGCTTCGATCGTGCCAATGCGCAACTCCTCGTGAGACTCTTGCCGTCGGTAATCCACATTCGGCGCGAAGAGCCAGGGGCCATGCGCCTGCGTCGAGTCGTGGAATTGATTGGTGAGGAAGCGGACGCACACCGTCCCGGCCGGGATCTCATTCTCGAGCGCCTCGTCGAGGTGCTGCTCGTCGAGGCAATCCGTTTTCGCTCAGCGTCTGCAGCAAGAGAGGAGCAGGGCTTGCTCGCTGGTCTTTCGGATCCCGCGTTGGCCCGCACACTTCGTGAAATCCACGTTGACGTGGCGCGACGTTGGACAGTCGAGCAACTCGCGCACACCGCAGGTATGTCACGTGCGGTATTTGCTGAACGCTTCGCGCGCAAGGTCGGGATGCCGCCCATGCAGTACCTTCTTGAATGGCGCGTGGCGCTTGCGAAAGACATGCTCCGTGGCGAGCGTCCTTCGCTGGCTGAGGTAGCAGAGAGAGTTGGGTATCAGTCCGCGAGTGCGTTCAGTACGGCGTTTGCGCGCCTGACTGGCCGCTCGCCAAGCGAATTTGCGCGCTCAACGGACTGAGCACGATCATTATCGTGCGACGAGACAACGAGTCTTGTCGTTGATGATCAAGGCGGTCCGGCCGGGGATGTACTCGGCGACCGACGTTGTCCTTCGCCAAAACCTCATCCTGACGCCAAGCGCCTCACATTGGTCTCATATAACTCCAGTTAACATGTTATATCCGGTTTTCCCAAGTTATTGAAACTAAAGGCGGATGAGGTTTTGGCGAAGGACAGGCGCGTTGCAACACTTCCGGCGCTGACTTGTCAGCGATGAGGCCGCCTGCGAATGCTGCCGGGCGATCAGCCGGACGATCAGTTGTTTCGTGGCGCTTCGGTTTTTTTCACTGCACGATAGTCGCCTCGATGCGGCGAGGATCTAGACGCCATACAGTGCCTGCTCGGATATTCGAGAGCCATACCGATCCGAGGCCAACCCGGATCGCATCGCCACCGGCGCCAGCGAACTGCTGCACAACTTTTCCAATGGATGGATCGATTCTAGAGATCGGAAATTCGAAGGACGTAACCCAGACTGAACCTTCACCGAAGGCGATCTCTCCACCAGGGCCGGGCACACCGACTTCAATGGTTTCCACAACCTTGTTCGTCTTCGGATCCACCTTCGATACATCGCCGTCTGTCTGATTCAGTGTCCAAATGAACCCGCCGCCGATTGTGAGGAAGCGCGGCGCCTTTCCGACCGGTATAGTCTCGACCACCAGGTTCGTTTCCGGTTGGATCCGCGTCAACACATTGGTCTCAGTACCCGTGACCCAAACAGCCCCTTCGCCGAACGCTACCGTGAATGAACCTGCCGGGACCTGGATTTCCGCGACTACTTTATTAGTCCCCGGATCGATCCGCGCCAGGGTTCCCTTTTTGTCAGTAATGAGCCAGACGCTGTCGGCGCCAGCCGCCAGTCCACCTTCAGAGTTGGCAATCCCGATCGGGATAGTGGCTGTCAGCTTTCCCTCTTTCAGATCGACGCGCGCAAGAATCTGATCGCCGCAGATGGGGACCCACAAGCTGCCGAAACCAGTCGCAAGGCCGGAACAGGGCTTGTTTCCGACAGGAACCGTTCCGATCACTTTGTTGGATTTTGGATCGATCCTCACCACGCTGTTCTTTGGGCCGTTGGAAACCCAGACGGACTCGTCGATGGCGATCCAATCCGGCGCCCCGGGCGCTTCAAAAACGGCCTCCGGCTTCAGTTCTGTTATAGGGATCCGAACACCGGAAGTTTTCACACCCGGCCTGGGCGCCTGCACGGGCTTGTGGGACTGAGTAAGAGTAGATATGAGAATCAGCGCAATCGTGATGAATAGTCGGTACATAGCACGCATCCTACAGCGTATTCCACCTGAATGGGTAGACTGGCTGCAACTCCTGACCTTCCTCTAATCGTCTATTCATGCAAATGGAAATCGTTGTATCAAAAACATCTAGCGGATAAGGATTAGAGATCGCGACTATTGCTCGCCTCTTTCAAGGAGCGGGCAGCCTGGATTGATCCGGCTATTGAGCGATGGTAATCTTTGCGCCATCGTCTAGCCCGAATTGTTTCGGGGGCGAAAGGAAGCCAGACGTAATCGCCCTGACCTTGAGCAGGGATGCAGTGACGCTAAGCGCAAACCTGGCCTTGCGCACTGAGTTTTCTTATTCATCGGAGCATCTTATGAAATGCCAGCGCATCTTCCTCTGTCTCGCGCTTTTGGTTGCGTCGGTGTGGCCTGTGTGGTCACAAAGCAAGGATGATTTTTTCGAGACCAGGGTTCGGCCGATCCTCGCTACGGAATGTTTTTCCTGTCACACCAATTCGCAATTAGGTGGTCTGCGCCTGGACTCCCGAGAGGCCATGTTACGAGGCGGCAAATCTGGACCCGCAATCGTGCCGGGCGATCCGGAGAAAAGCCTTCTGATTATCGCTATACGACAGACAGGCGATTTGAAGATGCCAAAAGGGGGCAAACTTCCACAAGATAAAATTGACGCGATCGCTCAATGGATCCGAACGGGCGCCGAGTGGCCGTCGAGCGGGAAATCTCTGACTGCTTCGAAGGCCGAGTTCATAATTGATCCTGAACGGCGCGCCTTCTGGTCCTTCAAGCCGTTGCATCTGATTCCGGCGCCCGCCGTAAAAAACCGCCGCTGGTCGAAAACCGAAATCGACCGATTTATTCTGTCTCGCCTGGAGAAAGAAGGGCTCGCCCCCGTCGGGACTGCCGATCGACGTACACTGCTGAGGCGCGCAACACTGGATCTAGCCGGAATCCCGCCGACGGCGGAAGAGATCGAGGCTTTCGAGAATGACAAATCGCCGGACGCTTTCGCCAAGGTAATAGATCGCCTGCTCTCCTCCCCGCAGTACGGAGAACGCTGGGGACGCCTCTGGCTCGACGTGGCGCGCTATGGAGAAGACGACTATCGCAGTCTAGATCCGATGGGGCGCGGATATGCGCCTTATCCCAACGCATACCTGTATCGTGACTGGGTCGTAAAAGCATTTAACGACGATCTGCCCTACGAGCAGTTTGTGAGGGCGCAACTCGCCGGCGATCAGATGGATGAAAAATTGCAGGTGAAAACGCTGCCGGCGCTCGGATTTCTCGGGCAGGGGCCCTGGTTCTACGACAATGGCGCTGTCGAGGTTACGAGAGCGGACGAGCGTCACGATCGGGTTGATGTTGTCAGTCGCGGGTTTCTTGGGCTGACCGTGGGTTGCGCCCGCTGTCATGATCACAAATACGACCCGATCCCCATCAAGGACTATTACGCGATGGCAGGGGTCTTCGCCAGCACGACCTATAAAGAATATCCTCAGGTCCCGCAGAGCGTCGTGGATCAATTCACCTTCCTGGAAAATAAACTTAAGAACAAGGAGAAGCTTCTTCAGGAAGTTCTTCGGACTGAAGGGAGTCAACTTTCGGAAAGCCTGAGCCTGCAAGCCTCGAAATACATGCAGGCCGTCTGGCGTGTGGGAGGCGAACCCAGGGAAGATCTCAACGATGTCATCGACAAGAATAAACTCGATTACGAGCTGATGCAGCGCTGGATCCGGTTTCTTGCGCGACCTCCACGCTATTACCCATACCTGAAGGACTGGCAGGCCATGATGCAAAAGGGAGGGACGGCGGCGGAAGCCAAAAAACTGGCGGACGAATTCCAGACCCTTCTGCTGGATGTGCTCTATGAGAGGAAAGACCTGAACCAGCAAAACGAGATAATTATCGCCAAATCACTCCCCGGCACTAAGAAGAAAGAGCCTTTGTTCAAGCCGAACGAATTCGTCACCAACGACGACTTCTGCCCAGGCTGCAACGTTGAGACTAAAGTGATGCCACTGGACCGAACGAATCTCTGGGTGGACGTCTTTTCGCGTGACCTTGACGATCCTATGCTTCCTGGAGTGATGCAGAAGCTCCGCCCAGGCCTTTTAGTATTCAGGGGATGGGGTCTTGAGCGGCAGTTGAGCGCCGAGCGGCGAGCGTATTTGGCCGCTTTGCGCGAGGATATCGAGAGTTTCAAGAAATCGATGCCTGCCCCATACCCCTACGTGCATGGGGTTGCAGATCAAGCTAAACAAGTGGATCTGCCCGTCAGCCTGCGAGGTAACCCCAATAACCTGGGCGAGGTGGTCCCGCGTGGTTTCCTGTCGGCGCTATCGAAAGACGGCCGATTGAGTTTCACCAAGGGGAGCGGGAGGCTCGAACTGGCGGACGCGATCCTGAGCCAACCACTGGCAATGCGCGTCATTGTGAACCGCGTCTGGAAAGGGCATTTCGGAACTGGAATTGTGGACACCACCAGCAATTTCGGTTTCAACGGGGAACGGCCCATTCATCCCGAGCTGCTCGAGTACCTGGCCGATTTTTTTGTCCGGAACGGGATGTCGATCAAGAAGCTGCACCGGGAGATCATGCTCAGTTCCGTGTATCAGCTCAGCAACGAATTCAGTCAGGCGAATTACGACAAGGACTCGGCAAACCGACTGTACTGGCGGGCCAATCGGCGCCGGATGGACGCCGAGCAGATCCGGGATTCGCTCCTTGCCGCTTCCGGCGCTCTCGATAAGAAAATTGGAGGGCCTTCTGAGACTTTGACGCCGCAGTCAACGCGGCGAACATTATATGGCAAAGTGAGCCGCTACAAACTGGATGATTTTCTCCAGCTCTTCGATTTTCCCAGCCCCAACATTTCCGCCGAGCAGCGCTACGCGACAAACGTGCCGTTGCAGCGCCTGTTTTTCATGAACAGCGATTTTGTTCAGCAACAGGCCGAATTGCTGGCCAGGCGGATCGAAGGAGAGTCAAACCAGACGGCGCGCATACAAAAGGCCTATCGTCTCGTGTTCGGCCGCGCGGCGACGCCCGAAGAAATACGGCTTGGTCTAGATTACATCCGAAATGAGCCGCTGAAAGAGTATGAAGAGCGGAAGAAAGCGGAAGAGGAAAAGGAAAAGAAAAAAGCGGAAAAGAAAGATATGACGGACAAGCAGGTAGAGGTTCCGGCCGTTGCGCAGGGTGGAGTAGCGGATATGCCGGACACTGCGGGAATGGACCCGAACGGGATGATGGCCGGCGTCGTCCCAGGCTCAAGCAAGCGCGATGAGAAGAAACCGCTCCTGCCCGTGACGCCCTGGGGACGTTACGTAAAGATCCTGCTCAGTTCGACTGAATTCATATTCATCAACTAGAGCTCTTTTCAATTCAGTGTACGGATTAGCCACAGAGCTGACCGCAGGACACAGAGCAGGAGAATCAGCCTCTGCGCTCGCCGTGATCTCCGTGGCTGACCATGCGCGCAAATGAAATCCGATCTAAACCACTTCGAGGGAAAAACGATGTCACAGAAAGCGCCCAGACCTATTACACGCCGTGAAGCGCTCTGCCGGATGGGGAGTGGATTCGGGATGATGGCATTTGCGGGATTGGTGGGAGAATCCCTGGCGCGCGCGCAAGCCGGATCTTCCGCCGGGTCTCCCAAGTGGCCCAAGGGCGGTATTCACCATGCCGCGCGCGCGAAGCATGTCATCTTCCTTTTCATGAACGGTGGACTTTCTCAGGTGGATAGCTTCGATCCCAAGCCGATGCTCGACAAGTATCACGGCAAGCCGCTGCCGGGCGGGACCATTCAGACTGAGCGGAAGACTGGCGCCTTGCTGCGCTCGCAGTTCACCTTCAAGAAATATGGCGAATGCGGCATGGAGGTGAGCGAACTGTTTCCGCATGTCGGCGAATGCGCGGACAATATCTGTTGGATCCGGTCCATGTACACCGACATTCCGAACCATGAGCCCTCGATGCTGATGATGAATACCGGCTTCAGCCAGGCTGGACGTCCGTCGCTCGGCTCATGGCTTACTTACGGCCTCGGCGTTGAGAATAAGAACCTGCCGGGTTTTGTCGTTCTCTGCCCGGATGTTCCGACAACGGTCGGCCCGCCGTTGTGGAACAGCTCCTTCCTGCCAGCCATCCACCAGGGGACCTATATCTCCGACAAGACGGGCGAGAAACAAACCGCCGACCTGTTGGTGGAGCCAGGTTTTGACCCGCAAAAATTGATTTCCTACACTCACAACCAGAAATTTGCGCTGCCCGAACAGCGCCGCGAACTCGATCTCCTCGCAAGGCTCAACCGGCTGCAAATGGAGCGCGAAAAATCGCAAGACCCTCAGATCGAGGCTACGATCCAGTCGATGGAGACGGCATACCGTATGCAGACCGAAGCCCCGGATGTCTTCGATATCCGCAAGGAAACGCCCGCCACCCTGAAACTCTATGGCCCCGGCAGCACAGCGCGAGGCTGCCTGCTCGCCGTTCGCTTAGTCGAACGAGGAGTGCGGATGGTTCAGGTCTATTACGCCAAGGGTGATCCATGGGATGCGCACACGGATATGCAGCAGCACAGGAAATGCGCAAAAGACTCCGACCAGCCCTTCGCCGCCGTGATCAAAGACCTCAAATCACGCGGCCTGCTTGACGACACGCTCGTGGTCTGCGGTTCCGAATTCGGCCGCACTCCCGTGGTCGAAACGGGTAGCAACGGCGGAGCAGGATTTCAGAACGGCCGCGATCACAACCCGTTCGCGTTCACAATGTGGATGGCCGGCGGAGGCGTTAAAGGAGGTCTGATCTACGGCTCGACTGACGATTTCGGCTTCAAGGTGGCCGACAAGCCGGTCCACGTTCACGACCTGCACGCGACCATTCTACACCTGCTTGGCATTGACCACACCAGGCTCACGTATCATTACAGCGGCCGTGATTTCCGACTTACCGATGTCTCCGGAAATGTAATCAACGAACTTATTGCTTGATGGCCTTGTCGCTCTTGCCTAGCGTCTGTAATAGACGCCTTCCTTTTAGTCGTTTCAACTGCCTGTTTATACTTTTCGGCAGATCAAGATGAGGAAAAGACGCGAGTCCTTTGGGAAGATTCTCACGCACTAACATTTGATCATCCTGGGATAATTTCTGCCGTGCTCGCGCACGCTCCGCGACAGCCCATAAATTATCAAGGTCCATATTAGCTCGCCTACTGTTTTGCAGGTTATTCATGCGCCAGCCTTGAAAACACGTCTGTCATTAAATATTGGCGATCGATCAGTACATCTTCGCCTCCCACATATCGGGTGTGTCCCACAAATCTAACCGCCGGAGGCGGTTAGATTTGTGGGATTGTGGATTGACCACCCTAAATATGTTACTGCTTGATAGATTTTCAATGCGTTCTGTCGGCCCTTTTCCGAGCGGAATCCATCGTGATTTCGTTCCAGCCGGCGCAAAACGCGCATTCCG
>WNFU01004239.1_pt1 | contig 28848 bp, 27 predicted proteins | sample 5400121 | NCBI WGS metagenome assembly WNFU01 (sample SAMN13153360, study PRJNA577476) | soil metagenome | isolation source: 100 cm soil or saprolite under grassland replicate 1 | place: USA:California | collected 2016-06-15 | reverse complement strand
GCAGTAACGTCAACTACTTTTTTCGCTTGAAGCGATTCTCGGAGTAAACCTCGAACTCTTTACCCGGCCCGGCCAGCTCAAATGTCTCGACGAATTCGTCGTTGTTCAAGATTCGATAGCTCTCTCTTGCGCGCCAGCCCGCGGGAATGTTCTCGATGCTCTCGGTGACGAAGACGAGCGCCTTATCGTTGCTCGCCGCCCGGTCCAGCGCGTACTGATTGACGAAGCCCTCGACGTGAAACTGGCGCAGGATGAATTGCTTGCGACCGCGGTCGTAGCTGAACAGTCCCCAATCCTCGTGAACCTCGCCCTTGGGGTTCTTCTCCTGCGGCGGATAAGTGGACTTGTTTTTCGCCTGCAGGTATTTGCCGTTCAAAACGAACTGGTATTCGCGTCCGACCTTACCATTGCCCGGCTGACCTTTGGCTACGCCCTCCCATGAGCCAACAAAATACTTCAAAGGCTCCCAGGCATCCGGCTGTTGACCGCCATGAATCGTCCGCACTCCGATCTCGCCCTCAGCCTTCTGGTCTTCTGAAATAACCAGCGCCGCGTCATAACGCAGATTTTCTGGCTCCGTCACTGTGGGATCATCATAGGCGATGCCGAAAATCACGACGGGCGGTTTGAGCAAACCGCGAATGCCCGCCCAAGTCATCAGACGCTCATACGCCACCTCTGTTTCTTCATAGGGCCCCGTATGACGCACATAAGCGATACGCATTTCAGTCAAATGTTCTATCCGCACCTCGAGCGGCATGGCTTTGCCGGGCACGGGATGAAAGCTCTCGAGCACGCCTACGGCCACGAAGTGAACGCCGGAAGGCGCGGGCCCGTATGCAACGACACCATGCCGCGCCCGGAACTCGCTAGGCGGCAGGCTGAACATTCGACTAAAAGCCCGCGTAAACGATTCGAGTGATTGATACCCGGCGTCTAAGGCGATTTCAGTGATTTGTTGCCCGGTGTGCCTGAGCCGATGCGCCGCCCGTTCCAAACGTAATCGGCGCACATGCTCCTTCACCGACTCGCCGATCAACCCCCGAAAGATGCGACGAAAATGAAAAGGAGAGAACAACGCAATTGATGCCAGTTCTTCGAGCGGGAGTGGGCCATCCAGATTCTGCTGAATATGGACCAGCACCCGCAGCATCCGTGCACGGTAATCTTCAGAGGTTTCTTCCTTCATATCTAAAGGTCGCTACAGTCTCTAACTGTAAGAGGCTTCGACAGACCTCGCTCGACTAGTGTCGAACAACCGAGCGTGTGATCACTCGTGACGCCATCAACCATAACAGGTCGCGAACGAATGCGCCTGACATTTTTTGCTATTTTATTTCGACGCTGTACGGACGAGCCCCGGCCTTCTTAGCTCTCCGAGCAGATCCTTCCAGGCCTTTCGCTCACGCTCAGGCTCGAAAAGTTCGGCCAAGTCATCGCACTTTGACCTGAGAAGGCTTAAAAAATCCAGGTCTGTTTCCGCGCGTATCAGGAGCCGCCTCAATTCACGGGTGTCGCCTACGGTGAAATAACCGGGGTAGTCCTCGCCCAAAATCCCAACAGTGCCGGGAATATGCGAGGCGACCACAGGCGCCGAAGCCACTATTGATTCCGAAAGCACATTGGCGCCGCCTTCCAGGCGAGAAGAGAGAACGCACAAATGGCTTTGCGTCAGGATGCGGCGTGCGCGCCATCGCGGCTGCTCACCCAGCCATCTGTAACGAGGATTGATCTTCATCTCCGCGCGCGCTCGCGCCGCCATCGCGTCGCTCATTGCCCCGCCAACGTGTAACACGCGAATTCTTGACGATGGCGGCAGTTGACGCGCGGCCAGAGCGGCGCGAAACGGATCTTTCACCGGACGCAGGTGGCCGATCACGCAAACCGTGAAATCGCTGGCGCCGGCCACATTGCCCTGGCGTCGGTTATGGATTGGTTTAAGGGGGTGAGCTACGCGAACCGGCTGAACCGACTGATAGATGACTCGCGTTTTCGCGTGAAGGCGCGGCGCCAAATCGTCAAAAGCTTTCGGTTGGAGCACAATTATACGCGTTGCCATTTCAAGCGTCTCGCGCGCATTTTTGCTCCGTTTGAGGTCGTGGTAGAGGTCTGTCCCGGAGAGGGCGACAACGAGCGGTTTGTCCGGATGCAGTCGGTGAAAACGGTCGACCGAAGCATGGCTGCGGCGCGCATGCACTGCGACGAGCAGATCGTAGTCGCCGTCTTCGTATGCCTGGGAGACAGTGACATGGTGACCGAGGTCTTTAAGGATGCGTGCCCATCGCAACGCTGTTACGCGATTGCCGTATCTGGACCGGGGCGGCGCAGGGGTGGTGATGAGGATCTTCATCATTCGTTTGAAAGCGCGCAAGTGCGAAAACCGGCCCACACGTCGCGACGGTCCGGCTTGTAAAAGTTACGATAGTTATTGCGAAATCGTCGAAGCAATGGTTCCCCGGAAGGAAAGGAGAGGAATGCATGGAGCTGATAGCAGTCCTTACCTATCGGCAGAATTGGCGCGATAGCGGAACTTGTCGATGCCGAGCCGCGTGATGCGGTAGTCGAGCGTCGACGGAGGCAGGCCAAGTCGCTTCGCCGCGCCGTTCGGTCCCGCAACCCGGCCGCCCGAAGCCCTCAGGGCGGCCTCGATCATCTCGCGCTCTCCGGATAGGAGTCTCGCATCCATATCCCCCGCCGTCGCCGCGCCTTGCAGTGATTCTCGCTCCACTCTGAGCGTCCCGTTGCGTGAGAGGATGACCGCGCGCTCGACAACGTTTTCAAGCTCCCGGACGTTGCCGGGCCAGTCGTGGGATTCGAGTAACTTGAGCGTACGTCGATCGACCCGCGTAATCGGGCGTCCGAAACGCGCCCCGTGCTTGGCGGCGAAGTGCTCCACCAGCAACGGTATGTCCTCGCGGCGCTCGCGCAGCGCCGGCATGCGGATTGGGAAGACATTTAACCGGTAATATAGATCATCGCGGAAGCGCCCGGCGCGCACTTCTTCGGTCAGATTGCGGTTGGTGGCCGCCACAATCCGCACATCTACGCGCAAGGTTTCGCCCCCGCCCAATCGCTCGAACTCGCGCTGTTGCAACACGCGCAGGAGCAATACCTGCGTTTCCAGCGGCATCTCCGCCACCTCATCCAGAAACAGAGTGCCGCCGTGCGCCTGCTCGAACCGCCCCTTCCGTCGATTGACCGCACCGGTAAAGGCGCCGCGCTCATGGCCGAATAGCTCGGAGGCCAGCAACGTCCCGGGAATCGCGGAGCAGTTGACCATGACCAGTGGCCCGTGAGCGCGAGTAGATCGGCGATGTAGCGCGCGGGCGATCAGTTCCTTGCCCGTGCCGGTTTCGCCAGTAATTAGCACGGTGGCGTCGGTAGCCGCCACCTGCTCGACCGCGTCCAGAGCGCGTCGCAGGGCCGGCGAGGCGCCCACGATCCCTTCAAACCATGGAGCCTGGCCGAGTTGCGCGCGCAGGGCGATATTCTCGGCCTCCAATTGCTCCCTCAACTTGCGAATCTCCTCGTTGGCCATCGCGTTGGCCACTGCCACGGCAAGGGCGCGTGAGACATCGGACAGCGCCGCCAACTGTTGAGGCGTGAAGGCCGCCGTAGCGCCGCGGCAGAAGACGGCCACTCCCACCGGATTGCCGAGCACATTGAGCGGACACGCCGCGTAGGCTCGAACGCCCACAGCCGCCAATCTGAATTCGTGCGGCAGCCAGGCATTCTTCTCAAGTATATCGGAGCAAGCGTAGGGCCGACCCGCCTTGTGCTCGCGCCACAAATCGGAGCCTTCGAGCGGAACTTCCGCGCGAGTCGGAAGCGGATGGACAGCGTACGCGCGCCAGACCTCTTCGGCGCTCCGCGACTCGCCGGGCGAATCCACGATGTGGAACGCATAGGCGCCGCAGCCGTTAAGCGCCGTCAGGGCCACGCCACCAAATGGTACTAGCGGCGCCAGGACCTCGCTCACCGCCGCCAACACCCCTTTGAGTTCTCGTTCAGCGTTGATCGCCTCCCAGGCCCGTAGCACGAGCGCATGCCGCTGTTCGTCGTTGACTGGCAGCGCCTCCATCTGTGGAGCAGATTTCGTCTCTGTGGTCATCGGTCGCAGTTTATCAAAGTCTTGTATTGGTTGGAATGTCACAACTTTTCGGGAGTTTAATCACTCTTCGGGGGCTGGCGCATGCTTGTAAACGGTTGATTCTCAACCGAATGAGTCCCATCAGACCTGGCGGTCCCTGGATTGCTGTGACAGCGGCATGTTTCGATATCTCCCTTTAGTCATGAAGAACAGTTTGCGCAATCGCCGCCGGAGCGCACTGACGATCGCCAGCGTTGCGGCCTCACTTTGCCTGCTCGGCGTCCTCGCAGCGATCTACCGCGTGCTCTTCTTCGGCGGAGCCTCAACGCCGGCGCAGGCGTTGAGGCTCATCACACACCACAAGGTATCGCTCGCGCAGCCTTTACCCATCGCCTATGTAAAGCAAATCCGGCAGACGCCGGGCGTCAAGGCCGTCACGGCCTGGCAGTGGTTCGGCGGCGCTTATAGAGACGCTCAGGACACACGGAACTTTTTTGCGCGTTTCGCGGTGGACGCCTCGGAGACGTTTCGGGTCTGGCCCGACTATGAGATTCCGGTAGACCAGAGGCTTGGCTTCGAGCGACAGCGGACAGCGTGTGTGGCGTCACGGACGCTGGCGGACAAGTTCGGCTGGGAGCCGGGGGAGCGGATCACCCTGGTCGGCGATTCCTTCCCCGTGTCTCTGGATCTCACTCTGGTCGGGATATTCACCGGCGCGGAAGACAGCGAGATTCTCTATTTCAACCATGATTACTTGCGCGAAAGCCTGCCTGTGGAAAGCCCACGACGCGACCTGGTTTCTCAAGTGATGGTGAGGGTCGAGAGTCCCGATGACGCGGCGCGGGTGGCCGAGGAGATCGATGCGCTGTTCGAGAACTCGCCCGATCCGACGACCACTGAATCGGAGCGATTGTTTCTACTGAACTTCGTTTCCTTTCTCGGAGACTTCAAGCTGTTTCTGGCCGCGATCTGCGGCGCCGTGGCGTTCACTATTCTCCTGGTCTCAGGAAATACCATTTCCATGTCGGTCCGCGAGCGCGTTCGCGAGCTCGTCATCCTGAAAACGCTCGGTTTCACCCCTACGGCGATTCTCGGAATGGTGTTAGGCGAAGCGACCGCCATCGCTCTGGCCGGGGGCGCTATCGGCTGCTCGCTGGCAGGCCTGTTATGCGGTGTCCTTCGGCAAGCCGCTCCCGCCTTCATCCCGGGCATCAAGACGCTCGCCGTGACGCCGCTCATCGCATGTCTGAGCATCTCACTCGCGCTACTGATAGGCCTGGTGAGCGCGCTGCCGCCGGCTCTCAGCGCGTCCCGGATGCCCATACTCGATTCGCTGCGTCACACCGGATAGCAATTATGCCCATACCGATCGTCTACAATCTCCGCAATCTTGTCGTGCGAAAAACCACAACCCTTATGACCGCGCTGGGCATCGCGCTCACGGTCGCGGTGCTGGTGGCCGACTTGGCGCTCATCCGGGGGTTGCGCTCGGTCTTCGAGCGGTCGGGAGACCCGCAGCGCATCCTCGTGCTCCGCAAAGGCTCGAGGTCTGAATTGACCAGCGCCATCACCCGCGAAGTCTATCGAGACTTGCTCTACATACCCGGAATCGCCACAAGCCAATCGGGCGAGCCGATGGCTTCGCTCGAAATGGTGACGGTGGTTAATCTGCCGAAGGTCGGCGACACCAAGAGCATGAATGTCACGGCGCGCGGCCTGACGCAGCGTGGGATCGAGATGCGGAATGTGAGAATCGACCGGGGCCGCTGGTTCCGAACTGGACATCGCGAGGTTGTCATCGGCAAGTCCATCGCCGGGCGTCATCCCAACGCCAACCTTGGTAAAACGTTTCGCTTCGGCAAGGGAGAGTGGCAGGTGGTCGGGGTGATGGATGGAGGCCAGTCGGCCCTCGATAACGAGATATGGGGCGATCTGAACCAGATCAGCTCCGATTTTAATCGCACCGACAGTCTGAGCTCCGTTCTGCTGCGGGCATCCGACGCCGCTGCGGTCATTCCGCTGGTCAACTCAATCAACGACGACCGGCGGCTCAACGCGTCGGCCATTACCGAGCGCGCTTATTACGATAGCCAGACGGCGGCTGGCGCTCCGCTCCAGTTTCTCGGGATCCTTGTCACGGCGATCATGGCGCTGGGGAGCGGCTTCGCCGCCATGAACACGATGTATGCGGCCGTGTATCGACGAGAGAGCGAAATCGGCACGCTTCGGGCGCTCGGCTTTTCCCGGGGCCACATCCTCATCAGTTTTCTGATCGAGTCGTTGCTGCTATCGCTTGCGGGCGGCTTGCTCGGGTGCCTGATTGCGTTTCCACTGAACTACATCGGCGCCAGCGTAGGGAACATGGTTACGTTCAGCGAAATCACCTTTGGGTTCCGCGTGGACTTCGCCGCCATGTTCTCCGGCATCGCGTTCGCTCTCCTGATGGGCGCAATTGGAGGCTTCTTTCCCGCAATCAATGCTGCGCGCAAGGAGGTTCTGACCGCGCTGCGGGAGATTTGATTTTGTAAGGATAACAGCTATGACTGAAGCCGCATTCGGATCTCAAAAGTTTTCAGGAACAAAAATCGCAAATGAATTTTGAGCGACGAAGAGAGATTACGCCTCTCTTTGCGGCAAGTCCGTCAGGGAGTGACTCTGTCAGTCGGTGACCGGTTATCAGGCTGGAGCATGGATTCTATTGTCCGGCTAAGTATTCGGTAGCATTCGCAAGAAAATACTTCAAGCCCTTCAGGATTGAGAAGGGTGATCCGGCCGCGCGCATATCGAATCAATCCTTTCATTTGTAGCAGGCCCGCCGCCGAGCTGACGCCGCTGCGCGAAACACCGAGTATATGCGCTATCGCCTCGTGAGTGAGATCGAAAGCTCCATAGCGCGTACTGTCGCGCGCGAGGAGTAGCCAACGGGCCAGCCTTTGATCTGACGTGTGGAACTGGTTGCAAACGGCCGCCTGCGCAATCTGCTCGCTCAGGGTGTGGGTATGATCGAGTAGCGGAATGTAAATCTCGCTCTCCTGCTTTAGCGCCACCTGCAAAACTCTCGCGCCGACACGGAATGCTTCACCCGCGACCTGTACCTGAGCGCGGAATGCTGTCTCGTTTTTTCTCACGATCCCGGGAAATCCGATCACACTGTCACGACCAGCCATCGCGACTTCAACAGAGGCGCCATCTTCTGTGACACCCTGCAACGAGACGATTCCGCATAGGCTGGTCGTAATACCTGAGCAGATCATACTTGTCTCAGGTCGACAAAATGGGTGGCGCAATGATTTGGTGTCTATTTGGTGTCTATTCTTATCGCGTACCAGATAGAATTGTGGGGACTGGAGAGAAACAATAGAAATGTGCGGAAGCCAATATTCATGCGGGTTCCAGCGCATATTGCTGTATTGGCGCGAGTTGGCGAAAGTCGGGGGCGTCGAATCCCTCACTCTCCGCCACCGCCTTCTTTTCTTACTTCATTCCAACAATTTATGCTTCTTGATATGCGCTTGGCGTCTATGAAAATCGAAAAATAGACGCCAAGCGTTTTGTTCCTTTTCCGCGATATGGAGGTAATCAATCCGCTGGCGCTCCTGCCCCGATATGAAGAAGATCGACCCGTTGGTGAAAAACGCAAGCCCCGATCGATAGCCGCGAACATGGCCCTGCTTGTCGAGAATTATCCCACTTCCGGGACGACGCAATCTCGGAAACGCACGCCCAAGGAGAAGCGCGTGGCGACAAGGCGCGCTTGTATGTGCATGACGCGGCGCAACCCGTCCTGGTCGTCAATGACCTCAAACAAGGGCAAAGCCAGGGGCGGATTGCTTTATGGATTGGGCCGGGCACGGTCGCGCACTTCGCCAATCTGCGAGTCTCCAAGTGAAAGAACGCGGTACTTCAACTCAACTGCGTCATCCTTATATACTATGTCATCGTGCGATAATGAGCTTGTCTCAAGCCCCCTCGGCGAGAGCCGCGCAAAACGTGGCGATGTGCGGGAGAATGGCGACCGAATGTTTACGCGCTGAAGGATTCAAAGATGAAAAAAACAATAGAGCCCGAGTCGATCGTCATCCTCACCTATAAGGACCCCCATGCGGCTGCCTTTCATCGGCTAAACCGCGCGTGGCTGGAAGAGCATGCGCTGCTCGAAGATGGTGATCGAAAGCAGCTCGAGCAGCCGCGAGAATCTATACTCGCTAAGGGGGGAGAAATCTTCATCGCCGTTATGGACAATGAGGTCATCGGCTGCTGTGCGGTGATCCCGCACGAGGCCGGCGTTGTCGAATTGGCAAAGCTGGCAGTCGATGCGCGTGTACAAGGACATGGCATAGGCCAGCGGCTTACGGAGACAGCGCTAGCCTGGGCGCGGCGTCGTGGGGCGCAGAAAGTGATCCTGCTTTCTTCGACAAAACTACAGGCTGCGCTGAGATTGTACGAGCGTCTGGGGTTTCAGTATGGACCTCTCCCGGCTGACCCCGGCTATCAAACGGCCGACATTTATATGGAGTTATCGCTCTAATCCATGTCATCGTTTCTCGGCCACAGCCTCGGCGCTTATTCGCTCACTTCCTCCGTGCGATAGAGCCTCGGATCTCCATCCGAGAGATTACAGCGGTTTCCAGTTGCGTGTTCAGGAGCGCGGAGCGTTTGGAGCGCCTCGAGCCCTCGCCGCTTTAGTTTTCACACAACGCAAAGCGGCGAGGACTCGAGGCGCTCCAAACGCTCCGCGTCGACGCGCTGCATACCCATTCCGAAAAGGCTGTAAGCCGGGCTATGTGGTTGATTGCGCTTGCTTCCGCTCCTGACATAGATTACCTAATTCCTGCTCTTAACTCGTCTGCGCATCACGGACTCGGAATCACACATTCGATCGCTTTCAGCCTCATCCTGCCGTTCTGTACCATGCGCTCCATCGTTTTGAAGGCTGTGTCCCCGCCCACAATGCGCTGCGCTACAACATATGGGCCTATTGGAAAAAGCATATTTCGATTATAATCTGGCGCATAGTGACTTATATTCGGAGACAACTGATGAAGATTGCATCTTACAACCTCAACAACGACAGGGCGCTAAACATCGGTGTCGCCGGTCTGCGGCGCCACGCGCCAGCATTCATCGGTTTCTCTTCTTTCCTCCTGTCTCGCGGCTCTATGGCGGCCCCCACCGCAAAATAATATTCCACACCAACAATCAATTCATTCACTGAGCAGCCGAGCGTTATTGGCCGGCTGGGAGAATTGTGCTTTCAACTTCCGGCCCGGCTGGTTGCTGATCTGATTTCTTTCTTACTCCTTTCATGGGGGATGCAACATGCCTGAAAAGATTTTTGTGGCCCTGGCTTGGCCTTATGCCAACGGCCCACTGCACGTTGGTCATATAGCCGGTGTCTTTCTGCCGGCCGACATCTTCGCCCGATATCATCGACTTAAAGGTAATGAGGTGTTGATGATTTCAGGCTCGGATTGTCATGGTACGCCGATCACACTTTGCGCCGAACGCGAAGGGATTACCCCTGAACGCGTGATCCAACATCATCATCCGACTTTTCTGAATACTTTCAAAACCCTGGGGATTTCTTTCGATCTCTTCACCCAGACCTTGACTGAAAACCATTACGGGGTGACGCAGGAGTTCTTTCGCCGTCTTTTAGAAAATGGGTTTATCTATAAAGAGACAATGATCGGCTCCTGGACGGAGACACTCCAGCGATTTCTCCCTGACCGTTATATTCAAGGAATTTGCCCCAAATGTGACTATGCCCGAACTCGCGGCGATCAGTGCGATAAATGCGGCCGCCTCCACGACCCCTGGGACCTTATTGAACCGCGCTCAACACTCGACGGTTCGCCTGTCACCTTTCGCGAGACTGATCATTATTTCCTCGATCTGGCGCGGCTTCAGCCGGAATTGAGCGCATGGCTAGAGAGCGTCGATCGCGCACATTGGCGACAGAACACCGTTCAGTTCACAAAGAATTGGTTGAAAGAGGGGCTGCGGGGGCGCGCCATCACACGTGACCTCGATTGGGGGATCCCGGTCCCGGTTGATGATCCATCTTTCAAAACAAAACGGTTTTACGTGTGGTTCGACGCAGTGATCGGCTATCTCTCAGCCACGATTGAATGGGCCGCACGGACTGGATGGCCTGATAAATGGCGTGAATGGTGGGACACGAAAACAACCGAAAGCGCTGGGGTTCGTTCGTACTACTTTCTGGGCAAAGACAATATCCCCTTCCACTCGATTGTATGGCCGGCCATGCTGATCGGATACGGCGATCGGGCGCTGCCCTACGATGTCCCGGCCAGCGAGTTTATGACTCTCGAGGGAGAACGGATGAGTACGAGCGCGAATTGGGCGGTTTGGCTCCCTGACATAGAGAGCCGATATCTACCGGATCAGATTCGTTACTACCTGGCGGCCAATGCGCCAGAGAGTCGTGACAGCAATTGGTCTTGGAGTGATTTCATCCGGCGGAACAATGATGATTTGTTGGGGACTTGGGGCAACCTGGCCCACCGGGTGTTGACGATTGCCTGGCGAAACTTTGGCGTAGTCCCGGAACCGGGCGCCCTTCGCGAAACGGACCGTCAATTGCTGGCGATGTCGGAAGAGGCGTTTGGCGAAGTCGGCAGCCTAATCGAAAGAGTCAGGCTCAAAGCCGCTCTTCAGGAAACACTGGCGGTCGCGCGACGCGCCAACCAATATCTCAGCGAGGAGAAGCCCTGGGTTCTCCTCAAGACTGACCGCTCGCGTGCGGCCACGGTGATATATACGGGGCTGGTCGTGGTTGATAGATTGAAGACCTTGCTCAGTCCATTCCTACCGCACAGCAGTCAGCGGTTACACGAACTGCTTGGGTACGAAGACGTGATCGCCTCGGCGCCAGAGATCGAGAAAATTATCGATCATGACGGCCGGGAGCGGCTGGTGTTGTCAGGCGCCTACAGCAGGATCAATCGCTGGGAGCCGGCGGCGATTCCGATCGGACAGACGCTCAGGTCGCCGGCGCCACTGTTTCAGAAATTGGAGGAAAGCGTGATCGAAGTGGAACGTGAGCGCCTCAGGAGGCAATCCCAACGGAGTTAAAGCGAGCAAGAAACGTGAAATCTGCGTCCCCAGGGTTGGCTTTGTGACCGGAGCGGCTGCAGGTGTCTGAGCCGGAAGGCGATGGCTTTTGGCCGAGAGCGATGCGGCCGCCGGATTTGGGAGCCGTAATCGAGATCGCCGATTTGCCAGACCGAAATCCAGGACTTTGACCAGACCATCGATCCTCACCATGATGTTTTCGGGCTTGATGTCACGGTGCACGATCCCCGCAGTGTGAGCCGCATCCAGCGCTCGCGCAAGCTGAATGGATATGTCCAGCGTTTCAATCAACTTCATTCCACCGCCGGCAAGGCGCTGGCGCAGCGTTTGCCCATCAATGAACTCGGTGGCAATGAAATGCCCGCACTCATTCTCTTCGATTTCGAAGATGGTGACGATGTTTGGATGGCTGATCCCCGAGGCTGCTTGCGCCTCCCTTATAAATCGCTGCACCAGCTTTGGGTCTCGGGTGAATTCCTGTCGCAGAAACTTGAGCGCGACCTTGCGTCCCAGTCGTAAATCCAGCGCGAGATATACCTGTCCTACGCTCCCTTCGCCGAGCGCCGACATTACCTGATAATGGCTCACACTTCTCCCTAGTAATGAGCGAGCGGGATCGGTTATGTTTGTTGTGGCGCCAGGAGCCAACGCAGGTTGACCGAGGAAGCTTCCGGCTTGTTTGTGCGCTGCAAGTAGCGACGTAACTTCATCGCGCAACTGCTCATCACCTGCGCAAGCATGATCGAGAAAGATCGCGCACTGATCAGCGTCGCTGTCAAGGGCGGCAATAAACAGATCTTCGATTTGTCGCCATCGCTCAGGTTGCATAGATAAATCCGCTCCTTCTTTCGCTCGATGTTTGCCGCTACCCTAACTGAGTTCACGGTAGAGCCACGCCCTGGCCATAGCCCATTCCCGCATCACTGTATTACGCGAGACGCCCAAAATCTCGGCAGTCTCTTCAACGCTCATTCCGCCAAAATAGCGAAACTCGACCACACGACTTTTGCGTGGGTCGATGACGGACAATTTTGAGAGCGCCTCGTCGAGCGCGATCAGATCTAGTGAGATCAAACCAGTTGCGCGCATTATGCCTCGTCATAGGGTCGGGTCATAATCTCAAGATTATGACCGCTCGGATCTTCAAAGTAAGCGCGGCGCCCTCCGTCATTGGTATTGATCTCGTTCGCCCGATGGTGATGAGGGTCTGCCCAGAACGGAAGCCCGCGCCCCCGGATGCGCCCGAGAATTTCGTCAAACTCCATCTCGCTCACCAGAAAGGCGTAATGTTGCGGCGCAATATCGCGGTCAGCGTTGTAGAAGTCCAGAGTGACCTCATTATCCATCTGCACCGTCAGGAACGGTCCGAATGAAGTCGGAACAGGAAGCCCGAGGATTTCAACAAGAAAAGCTGCAGACGCGCCCTTATCGCGCGAGTGGACGATGGTATGGTTAAGTTTAATGCTCATAGCCGCAATCCCTCTTATGAAAATTCGTTTTCGTTATTCGATTTCTCAAAGGGAATGTCCGCAAAGGCCGTGCCAGGTGGCGTCGAGCTGATATACGCGGAGCCTGAGCCGCAAGACGAGGACGGGGGCGCTTCGCTGTAAGATAACAGCCGGCAAATTGTCGGGCCAATTAACCCAAGTGGAGGATTTAGCAATGCAGGAAATAAAAGGTAGGAAATAAAAGCGCCTGAAACGCTGCCGAAGTGAATCTTTTTAGCCGGAAGCATCGAAATGGGCAAGGCTGAGAATTTGCAGTAGAGAGTCGCCCGCGAACTTTCGGACATACCCCATCTCACCATTTTGAACCCTCGCCGCGACGATTGGGACGATTCATGGGTTCAGTCGATCAACGACCAGCAATTCAGAGGGCAGGTCGAATGGGAGATCGCCGCGCAGGAGATGGCCGACGTGATCTTTCTTTCCATTTGCGCCACGTCATCAACTCTCTTCCGTCGTCGCTTTCGCCTTGCCTTCCGCCACGGCCCAGCGGAGCCCGCTACACCAGACACAGGTCATTTCATCGCCCGCAACACTCACATCAGTCCCCGACCCGCCGCAGAGCGGGCAGTCCTCCGCCTCGGGCGGACGCTCGGGAATCAGGGGGGCGAGCGCAGGATAGCGCTCGGCGCCCCAAGCCAGAATTGTTGACAGGCGGTAGCTTTCGCGAGACCGCTCGACTTCTTCTGAATCTAAACAATCAATAGAGATGACTTCGCCGTCCGGGTGCAGGAGAAAATAACTGAATGACCCAGAGCCGATCGGAAGCGCGGTGAACTTTTGGGACAAACGATATTCTTCGGCGTCAACAAAGTCGCTCGGCGATAACTCCGGGAGCAATTCGTTGACCACGAGATTCAACTTTTTGGGGTTTACGTATTTCATAACGGGAACTCGCACGGCGCCTTCGATCGCCAGCGCCAAGACACGAAGGTGACAGGACACGCTCTAGACTGTCGCCCTCGGGTAGGAACAACTCGATATTTCTTTACGAAGTGTCGCCTGGAAACGGATCGACGCCGATCGCCCATGCAAAATGGGCGCCATGCGTCCACCTTCCGCTAAGCTCCTAATTCCACAGGAAAAGTGTCACTCGATCAATTCAAACAGCAAAGCCGGGAGCCTCGTTGCCCGTGACGCCCGGCTTGCCCTTCAGTCTACGGCTTCGGCGGGGAGCTTCAGCCGAACTCCCCGCATCTCAAAGCCCGCAGCCGCACGCATCATGCGCCTCAGCCGTAAAATTCGTGTAACAGGGAAATCATAATGCTGCAAAAAGCGCAACGGGCCGAGATTGGCGCGGAGATGGAGAATGGCAGGTTGTTGCGCTCACTTCACGATCGGCTCGCGCCGAAGCGGCTGTGGATAACCACATTCTCGGGAACCGCCAGTTATGATAGAAAAATCGCGTCTATCCCGAACGAGTGGTAACGTTTTCCTATGATTCGAGTTCTCAGAAGATTGCGATGGAAATCGGTCTGGGCCTGTTTGCTGGTTCTGCTCACATTCTCGCTCATCAATCAGTACCCAATTTGCCGATGGCTTGTAGGACCCAACATCGGGTCTGGCTAGAATGATGAGAAGCTGCCCTCTTCAACTCCGGGATCGCCTCCTTCGCCTGCAACCACTGTAGGGTAAGAGAGGTCTGCTCAATTACCCCAGCATCCTTTTCCCGACTGAGTAAACGGATCAATGGCGGGATGGCTGATCGATATCTGCGCCATGCCACGTTGCCGCAAGAACACTAGTGATCAGCGCCGGGCTTTCGGCTTGCGGCTCACTGATTTATGCCAGCCTTCTTCCGCCTTTCCGACTACCCTCCGCCAACTTTGGAAAATCAGGTGAGATAGTTTGGCGATTCCCTGCACTTTACATCGGCGGAGTTTTGAAGCCGTTGGCCAAAGCCGCGCTCCTGATTGCGGGCAGGGCGCTCGGCGCGTTCGTCGTCGGCATGATCGGCGGGAAGCTGGCTTCGGCTGCAGGGCGGATGTTCGGTTTAGAGCTTTAAGGATTGAGCGCCGAAGACCGCGAGTTCGAAGTTGCGCGAAGCTTTGTTCGGTTCGCCTCGACGACCACAAAGAATGTTCTCAGCGCCCCGCCGACCGCGAATCCGCAAACTATGGCTAAACGAGCGGCGGCAATGGCCGGGCGAATACTCGCTCCGGGCCTGATCAGGCAATGCGCCGCCGCTCTCAGCAACACAGTTAATGGAAAGCGTGGAGCCGCAATCGGCGGCGAATTGGGTTAGGTCTCTGCCTGAACTGAGGTATATATGACACATGGATTTCAGAGGTTCACCAAACGTTATGTCAATGTCTTAGGGGTCCTTATCGGGCTGACGGTTGTAAGTTCTATTCTGTTCTACTCCGGGTGCGGCATGACAAGCAGCCCCAACATCCGCACAAATCCGACTCCGACTCCCGACACAGTGCGGCCGACTTCGATAATCACGTCCCCAACCACAGGGGGGATTGTATCAACCGGCGCCACAGTCAACATCACTGGGACTGCGAGCGATACTGGCGGTGGGACGGTGCAATCGGTCCAAGTGTCGGTGGACGGCGGCGCTACCTGGAATCCGGCTATTGGGACGAGCGCCTGGAGCTTTGCCTGGTCGCCTACTCTGCCCGGTCCCACAACGATCAAAAGCCGGGCGCTCGATACATCGGCAAATCAGCAGGATCCTCCGGCGGAGGTTACTGTCACAGTCCAGGATGCGACGCGGCCAACTTCGACAATCACGTCCCCAATAGCAGGAGCGACTGTATTAACCGGAACCAAAGTCAGCATCACTGGAACTGCGAGTGACGCTGGCGGCGGGTCGGTGGCCAGGGTTGAAGTGTCAGTGAACGGCGGCGCTACCTGGAACGTGGCCACTGGAACGAGCGCCTGGAGTTATATATGGACGCCCACCAAGCCAGGACCGGCAACGATCAAAAGCCGAGCGGTCGACACCAGCGGAAATCAGCAGGATCCTCCGGCGGAGATTAGCGTCACAGTTGAGGGTCCCCCTACCATCATAGTGCCTTCGGATCAGCCAACCATCCAGTCGGCCATCAATGTCGCGACCGACGGTGATAGGGTGCTGGTGGCGCCCGGAACCTATTTTGAAAATATCAACTTTGGAAAGAAGGCCATTACCGTTACCAGTGAAAGCGGGCCTCAAGACACTATTATTGATGGGGGGAGCGCCGATTCAGTAGTCTTCTTTATTTCGGGAGAGGGACGCGACTCCGTTCTCAATGGATTCACGTTGCAAAACGGCAGAAGGATTCAGGGATTCTCTGAGGGAGGCGGCATCAGAATCCAGGGATCATCTCCGACGATCACAAACAATAAGATCGCGAACAATCATGCATCTATCGGAGCCGGCATCGCAATCTTTTCCGGTTCGCCATTAATACAACTGAACACCATCACCGGCAACATCAATAATATCTTCACCACAGGAGGACTAGGAGGGGGAATCGGCATCATAGGGGTTGGTTCCCCAGAGATCCTCGACAATGTAATCTCCGACAACGTGAATGCGAATGGAGGAGGCATCTTCATGGATGTGGATGGAACCCCGATCATCAAAAGAAATGTCATTAAGGGAAATCGTGTCCCCCAGCCAGGTCACGGAGGCGGTCAGGGTCAGGGAGGCGGCATCTACATGGTGAATAAGGTGGAGGCTCTGATCGTCCAGAATCTCATCACCGGCAATCAGGCCGTTGCCGGCGGAGGTATCTACTCGTTTGTTGGCGTCAGCGTTCTCATCAATAACACGATTGCCGACAACGACGGCCCAATGAACGGTTCCGGCATCCTTGTCGATGGAGGCAGGGGCGGGTTACAACTGACCAATAACATAATAGTCGCAAAACCCGGGCAATCCGGTCTTTACTGCAGCTCCTTCGTACAGGAACCGCCGACCATCCGATTCAACAATATCTTTAGCAGCGGCGGACCGGCCTATGGCGGGAATTGCTCCGACAAGACAGGGACGGACGGCAATATCTCCGCTGATCCCCAGTTCATCGCCCCCACTCAAGGTGACTATCATCTACAACAGGTGTCTCCCTCCATCGACGCCGGCGACAACCAGACGCCCAATCTTCCGGATACGGATATAGACGGAAATCCCAGGATCCTGGACGGCGACCTCAATGGAACCGCAACCATTGATATGGGAGTAGACGAATTTCTTTTGCCCCCCGGCTCTACGACGCCGATTTCGTCAATCACATCCCCCAAAGCAGGAGCGACTGTATTGACCGGAACCACAGTCAGCATTACCGGTCTTGCCAGGGATGCCGGCGGTGGGACCGTGGATCGAGTTGAAGTATCAGTGGACGGCGGCGCTACCTGGAACCTGGCCACAGGAACGACCGCATGGAGTTATGACTGGACGCCCGCCACGCCAGGGCCGGCGACGATCAAAAGCCGCGCGGTCGACGACAGTGGAAACGTGCAGGATCCTCCGGCGGAGATTACCGTCACGGTCAGGACTGCCGTTACCATCAGGGCGCCTTCGGAACAGCTGACCATCCAGTCGGCCATCAACGTCGCGGCCTTCGGTGATACGGTGCTGGTCGCGCCCGGAACCTATGTTGAAAATATCAACTTTGGAGGAAAGGCCATTACCGTTACCAGTGAACGCGGGCCTCAAGTCACAATTATTGATGGGGGGAACACCAATAGAGTAGTCAGCTTTACTTCGGGAGAGGGACGCGACTCAGTTCTCAATGGATTCACGTTGCAAAACGGCAAAGCGGGTTTCAGTAGTGGCTTTACGGGAGCCGGCATCAAGGTAGAGAACTCTTCTCCGACGATCACAAACAATGTGATCAGGAACAATCAGGCATGCCGTGGAAGCGGGATCGGGATCGATTTTGGTTCGCCATTAATACAACTGAACACCATCACCGGCAACAGCAATAATGACGGTTGCGTAGGAGGTGGTGGTGGAATCAGCATCACGGGACCTTCTTCTGCAGAGATCCTCGACAATGTGATCTCCGACAACGGGATGGGTATTTCATCTGGAGGCGGCATCTACCTGTTTGGGGCTGGAACCCCGATCGTCAAAAGGAATATCATCAAGGGGAATAGGGCGGATCTGGGAGGCGGTATCTACATGGTGAATGATACAAATGCTCTGATCGTCCAGAATCTCATCACCGGCAATCAGGCCGGTGTCGGCGGAGGTATCTACTCGCTAGTCCGCGGCGCCCGTAGATCGATACTCGTCAATAACACGATCGCCGACAACAACGCCACCGCAATCGGTTCCGGCATCTTTGCCGAAGGACCCGATGCCCGGGCGGAACTGACCAATAACATAATAGTCGCAAAACCCGGGCAAACCGCTCTACACTGTGGCAGCAACTTAAACGACCAGAATCAGGCGATCTTCCGCAACAATATCTTTAGCAGCGGCGGAATGGCCTATGGCGGGAATTGCTCCGATAGGACAGGGACAGACGGCAATATCTCCGCTGATCCCCTTTTCACCAATCCCACTCAAGGCGACTATCATCTCCAACAGGGGTCTCCCTCCATCGACGCAGGCGACAACCTGGCGCCCAATCTTACGGATAAGGATATAGATGGAGATCCCAGAATCCTGGACGGCGACGGCAATGGAACCGCAATCATCGATATGGGAGTAGACGAATTTCTGGCGCTCCCCAGCTTTAACATCAGTCCTCAGCTGGATCGTAGGAGCTGGATGAGGGGCGAGTCTCATATCCGATTCTGTGAGGGCGTGGGGGTGAGATTCCCCCGCGCTACTCGATTCTTTGTCGGGGGCATAACGGCGGGCTACCAATTCACAGGTAACACGAACTTTTACAGTCATTACTTTGCCGGAGACAAAAATCAAAGTGATAGTTGCTCTGGAAGAGTATTGGATGGCTGTTTCGGCTGTCCCCAAACCAGGTAGAGGGGTAATCCCCGACTATCCAGCGCAACCTAACATTAAGGACATACTAGAAGGCAAGGACACGGAATTAAACTACACGCTCGGACTAATTGAAAAAAAGCGTCTAAGATAACGTATTTGAATTTAGCCGTGGGTTTCAACCCACGGTAGGTGTGTGAGAGCCTCCGCGTCGCGTCAGCGACGCCTGAAATCAAGCGTCGCTGACGCGACGCGAGCTTTTCCCACATCTTACCCGGCGTTGAAACGCCGGGCTAAACTCAAATGCCGCTACCGCGGCATAGGATCTGATCGTCCACAGAAATGCCAACAAACTTAGTTTACGGTGTATTGATTTATTTATCACATGCCCAACATCCATTTCACCGGAGCGCGCCACATAGGTCGCAGGGCAATCGCCCTATAAAGGTCTCCCAGTCATAATTTTACAAGTAGTAGATTGAATGGCTAAAGTGGGCGTCGAGAGGACGAACCCACAATGGCCACGAAAAAAGATAAAAAGGCAGAAACCCAAGCAATACTGGACTATTTCGCGGAGTTGCCCGATCCGCGCCGAGATAATGAGAACAAGCGCCACGAGTTGATCGACATCATTGCTATCGCCATCTTGGCGACGATCTGTGGAGCCGAGCACTTCACCGAAATGGAAGAGTGGGGTGAAGCCAATGTGGACTGGCTTCGCACCTTTTTGGAGTTGCCGAACGGAATTCCATCGCACGATACCTTTGGTAATGTCTTTGCCAAGTTGGACCCCGCTGAATTCAAGAAGTGCTTCATCTCTTGGGTCAGCGCTATCCGAACTTTGACTGATGGAGAGGTAATTGCAATTGATGGCAAGACGCTGCGCCGCTCGCATAACCGGCGTGCGGGACAGGGCGCGATCCATCTGGTCAGCGCCTGGGCTAGGCTCAATCGTCTGACTCTCGGACAAGTCAAAGTCGATGGGAAGTCGAATGAGATTACGGCTATCCCCGAATTGTTGCGCCTGCTCCATATCAAGGGTTGCATAGTGACAATTGACGCGATGGGCACGCAGAAGGATATTGCCAAACAGATTTGCGAACAGGGCGCCGATTACGTGCTGGCGCTCAAGGATAATCATCCGACTCTGCGCGCCGAAGTCGAAGGCATCTTTGAATCTGAATGCGCGGCGCAAAAGGAAGAGCAAGAATCTAAGAAAGAAGGCTCGACCAAAGCAGCTGATGTTTTCGAAACAAATGAGAGCGGACATGGTCGTGAGGAAACGCGTCGCGTCTATAGCCTGGAAGCGCCAGAGTGGTTGTACGAAAAAGAGGAATGGAGTCGGTTGAGCAGTCTGATTATGGTCGTAGCGAAGCGTGAACTTAACGATCAAATGAGCATTGAACGGCGATACTATATCTCCAGCCTGGCGCCGGACGCTAAACGGGCCGCTGATACGGTGCGAGGTCATTGGGGAATTGAAAACTCGTCGCATTGGATACTCGATGTAGTGTTTGACGAAGATGATTCGCGAGTCCGGGCCGGTAACGCGCCGGAGAATCTGGCGCTGGTCAGAAAACTCACGCATAACTTGTTACAACAGGAAAAAACATTGAAACGCGGCATTCAGACAAAGAGGCTGAAGGCCGGTTGGGATCGAAGCTATCTGCTTAAAATCCTGAACGTAACACCATCAGATTCTTGACGTTATAGGGCGATTGCCCTGACATAGGTCGCCCGTAGCCAATGTTACGGAGTGTGACTTCATTGAGCATCTGACAATTGAAGAGAAGCGCTGCGCAAGGAGAAGCGTGGCGCCTGAAAGACCGCGGTCACTTGATGAAAATGAGGCGCAGTTGGAAGGCGTTATCCTTCTTATTGGGCTTCGGCGCCTGTCTTTGCTCTTTTCGCTGATATTCCGCCACAAACCTGAACTGCTCGCGGACCCACAGATTCAGATAGGTCGTGACCCCGTACAATTCATTTCTGTTCTTGTTTCGCGCCGGATCGAACCAGTCGACCCTGACTCCCGCGCTTGTGAGGTCGTTTATCAGCGGCACAGCGGCCTCGGTGTACGCGCCGAGGCTGGTAAATCTACCTCCCGTCGCAATGTCGTCACGCCCGCGCTGAACGCCGCCGAGTAGCGTCAGCCGCTTCGCAACCGGATAGCTGGCGTAGAACGCGACGCGCTCGAAATTGTTTTGGAAGGATCTGCCAGGTTGAGACGTCCCGTCCGGGTTTAGTATCGGGAGCGTCGTATTGCCATGGTAATAATATAAGGTGACGGCCCCGCCATTGAAATTAAGGATACGATTCACGAGTAACTGTAAGTCTACCCCCTTATGTTTGAAGGCGGATGGGTAAGTCGTGAAGAGATCATTTCCGCCGCGCAGGAGCGCTTGGATTGCGGTCCGCCCCTGATAGTAGCCGAATGTCGTAGCGGCTTGATGGGCTTTCCACGGCGCGAAGAAGGTCGTCTGGTTGAAGTTCGCCGCGTTATCCTGCAGGTATGGGCGTGTGTCGGTGATCGCGGCGTCTGACGCGCCGAAGCCCTCCATTGGATAAGGGGCGCCTGCGCGGACCTCGAAGAACCGTTTCTCGCCGCCAACCGTCATCTTGACGTTTCCCTCAACCCTCACATGTTCTTCAGTGTCGGACGGTTTTTCCGGGAAGATCGTGGTCTTCAGGTTTGACGAGAGATACTTTCCCCAGGCGCCTGTTAAGGAGTACAGTTCCACCGCGTAAAGACTGAATTTATTTTTTTGTGTGGCGTCCGGTCCGATCTTCGTACTGGTCGCGTCGAGGCGCCCCTGAAGCCGCACGCCGTTATAATCGAAGAAATTGAATGATTTGTTTTCACCGCCCTTTCCGATCTCCTCCGGCATCCGATAGCCGGCCGCGCGAAACTTATAGCCCGTTTCGTTGAGTCTGGGCGGCGACGTGTGGCAGGTCGAACAAGGAGCCCCAAGCCTTCGCGCAAACAACGGCATCGCAAACACTACCCCGCAGCCGCCGTAAGCCGCCGCCCCGGCGACCAGTAGCAATAATGTAAAAATCGATCGCGCGCGGGTTCTTTTTATATTCTGCACTGTAAAGCTCCTTCGTCCTCCGGCTGTTTATAGACCAGCAGGCAGATCGTCTGCCGCGATTTATCTGCAGTCGCCGGTTAGCTTGAAGTGAAACAAGTGGCCATCCGCCGGGAGGAGCCAGGTGGATGGCCACGAATAAGTCACTGAAGAAGAGGAATCTTGATCAAATAAATAAAATGGAACGGGTTGTTAAGGTGAGTCCTTGGGTGAGCAATTACTGTTCCACCTGACCTGACGCATGGTGGTCACACTTTTCCAGACATTTAGGTCATCAAGGCGCGGTTCTTTGACGCCATCGCTAAGTCGTTTGTAGCACTTCTTGGGACAGTGTGGCACATTTTGTTTCACGCAACCTGTGATTTATATGCAAGCCGATGACCTCTGAGGCCCGCTCAGGAGTTTACAATCCATGACTTCTGAGGGAAACTAAGCCCGCAAAGCCACGCCTGTTCCCAAGATTCCCAGTCGAAAAGCTTGATTGCTATTGAGGCAGCGTGGCAATTCCAATACGGATTGAACATTCATCAAACAGACGAGATAAGAATGTCCGCTACCCTTCAAGGAAGAGTTTTGATTGTTGATGATGACCCGGATTTCAGCACGGTCACCCGAGAGCTTGTGGAAATCGAAGGTTATTCCGCCCGTCTGGCGATGAGCGGCGCTGAGGCTATGCAGTTGTGCCACAAGCAGCCATTCGACGCAGTCCTGCTTGATCTCAAACTCGGCTCCGCATCCGGGCTTGATGTGTTGCGCGACCTACGCAGCCAGTGGCCTGACCTGCCGGTAATAGTCGTGACCGCGCACGGCTCGCTAGAATCGGCCGCCGCGGCGGAGCGGGAGAAGGCCTTCGATTATATCGGCAAACCTTTTCCCTCCGCCGATCTGATCGCCGTGCTGCGCCGCGCGCTTGAATGGCGCGCGGGGCGCACCTCGGGAAAGTCGGAACCGCGCGGCGCGCAGCCCCCGACAACTGCAATTGTCGGCAAAAGTCCGGTGATGGTCGCGATCTACCGAATGATCGCCCGTGTCGCGGCGACCGATTCAACCGTTCTGATAAGTGGCGAAAGCGGCACGGGCAAGGAACTGATTGCGCGCGCTCTGCACGATAACTCATTACGCGCCGGACGGCCGTTCGTGCCTGTCAACTGCGGCGCATTCACCGAGACCTTGCTCGAGTCGGAACTCTTCGGCCACGTGCGCGGCGCGTTTACCGGCGCGGCCGGCAATCATCGGGGGATCTTCGAGACCGCTAGCGGCGGCACAATCTTCCTTGATGAAATCTCGGAGACCTCGCAGGCGTTCCAGGTGAAGTTGCTGCGCGTGTTGCAGGAGCAGGAAGTGCGACCGGTGGGCGCGACCGAAGCCCGGCGCGTTGACGTGCGAATCGTGGCCGCGACCAACCGCCGCGTCCGGGACCTGCTCAACTCAGAAGATTTTCGTCAAGACCTGCTCTACCGGCTCAGTGTGATTCATATCGAACTGCCGCCTCTGCGCGAGCGGCGTGAAGACATACCGCTGCTCGTCGAACATTTTCTACAGCGCTCCGGCGCAAAATTGAACAGAGAGGCGCCGCTCGCCCCGCCGGAGACTATCGCCTGGCTGAGCTCGATGGCCTGGCCCGGAAATGTTCGGGAACTGGAGAACGCCGTCGAACGCGCGGTCACGCTGAACGCCGGAGGGCGCCTCCTCCCTGAAGACTTTACCCAATTTACGCCAACCCCCTTCATCTCCTTGCCAACCTTATCGGAACAGGTAATGGAGGAGGCGGAAGAGATCAGGCCATTAGCCGGAACCGCGCAGGTTGCGGTTCATTCCTGGGTCTGCGAACTGCCTTGCTCGCTGACGGAGGTGGAGCGGAAACACATTCTGGCCATGCTGCGTTATACCGGCGGCAACAAACTGCGCGCCGCCAAACTGCTCGGCATTGGCCGTTTTTCGCTCTATCGCAAAGCCGAGCGACTCGGCATCGATCTTGACTCATTATCTGTTGAGAGCGAGGGCATGGAAGATGGAGTCTAAGAGAGAAAAACATCACAGGGAGCGTAACCGACCTGTCACATTGGGAGAGACGGGTTTCGAGTGGCTCAGGTCGCTCGCGCTCCTTGTGGTGTTTTCCTTATTTTCCTTACCATCCGTCACGGGCCACTCTGTCAAAACTCACGCCGAGGTCAAAGTCACGGCCAAGGTCGAACTGCTCAACTCGAGAGTAAAGGCGCGTAACGGCAAAATCGATGCGAGTGGCGCGGTGGTCTGGCTGGAATCGATTGACGGCGACAGTCCGCGCGGGCCGCGGACGCCACAGAAGATTCTCCAGATCGGCAAACGTTTTAAGCCGCACGTAATGGCCGTCGAACGCGGCACTGAAGTATATTTCCCGAACCTCGACCCTTTCTTCCACAACGTCTTTTCTCTGTACGAAGGAAAGCGGTTTGACCTGGGCTTGTACGCCAGTGGTGAAACGCGCCCGGTCGTCTTCAACCGGGTCGGGATCTCGTACATCTTCTGCAACATTCACCCCCGGATGAGCGCGATTGTAGTCACGGTCGCGACCCCGTACTTTGCCACCAGTGATGAGGAAGGCGTCGTGACAATCAATAATGTGCCGGAAGGTCATTATCAGCTCAAGGTCTGGCACGAGCGCACCAGCGATGAAGAACTTGCCGCCCAATCGCGCGTCGTGCGCGTGGTCGCGGGCGCAGCCGCCGCTGGCGCAGCCGCCCCGGGCGTAGCCGCCGCGGGCGCAGCCGCCGTGGGCGCAGCCGCCGCTGGCGCAGCCGGAAGATACGACCTCGGGTTGATAAGGCTGAATGAGGCAGGCTATATGCTCCAACCGCATAAGAATAAACATGGCGGTCAGTATGACAGCGAACACAGTAAGCCTTCTTACAAGCGTCAGTGAGGCGTTAGTTCGCGCGGCCCGCTTCAGGCTGCGCGACCGGTTGTTCCTGGCCTCGGCGCTACTCTCGACTGCGATCCTGCTCATCGCGGCATGGGTCATCAATAATCAGGTCGTGCGGCAGGCGCGGCAACATGTGCTGACTGAGATAGAAGACCTCCTCCCAGTCTACGACTCAGTCTGGGAAGAAAATGCCCGCAGCCTGTCGACGCTCGGACTGACTATGGCGAATTCGCAGAACGTCAAAATTATCTTTGGGGACGCGCGGGCGCGGTCCGATCGTGAAACGATCAAGGAGATGATTGCGGATTTCGGGGGCGATCCGGATTCACAGTTCGATCTGGCGCTGATCACTGACGGCGCAGGCAATGTCACATTCGCCGATCTGCGCGGGAACGAAGCCCCCGTGGTCGCCGAGATCGCCGCCGCCCGCACTGTCGCCGTCAGCCAGCAACAACGCCAGGGGTTTGCGATCTTCGGGGGAAAGCTGTTTCAGCTCTCCCTCACGCCTGTCCTGCTTCAATCTGGCAGCGACGATTATCAGAACACACTCGCAGTGCTGGGCGCCGGGATCGAACTCAATCGTGTCGTGGCGCAGAAGATCAAGCAACGCATTCACAGCGAAGTCATCTTTTTGACGGCCGATCAGGTCTATGCCTCCTCGCTTGAACCTGAGGCGGAAGTCGGAGTGGCGGAGACCGTCACGGCCCCCGAAGTCACTAACGCCGAGGCCACGCGACCGGCCGAAGTAAGAGTTGGCCCCCATCCTAACCTGGCGTTTTCGCGCCAGCTTACCGGTTTTGAGGGGCAGCGGGTCGGTCAGGTAGTTGTTCTGCGTTCGCTCGCCGACACCGGACGATTGTTCGGCTCGATCTCCAACCTTTTGGCGCTGCTCTGGACAGGAAGTATTGCGGCCGCGTTCTTATTCAGCTTCATCATCGCCCGGCGGGTCACGCGACCGATCGAGGCGCTGATGGCCGGGACGCGCGAGTTCGGCCGCGGCAATTACGATTACGAAATCAAAACCGGCGGGCGCGACGAATTGGGCTCCCTGGCGGGGGCGTTCAATCAGATGCGAAGCTCGCTCAAACAGACTCAAACGGAGTTGCTCAGGCGCGAGCGTCTGGCGGCGATCGGGCAGATGGCAGGATCTATCGTACATGACCTGTGCAATCCGCTTGCCACGATCTCCACCGCAGCGGAGACGCTCAGCCGTGACGGCCTCGCGCCGGAACGACGGCGAACCTTGCTTGAGAGTCAGTTGAGCTCGGTTCAGCGGATGCACTCCATGCTGCGCGAGCTGCTCGATTTCACTCGCGGCAGTTACGATTTCAAACTGGAGCGTCATTCGATGGCGACTCTGGTCGAACGGTCAGTACAGGGAGTCAGCGGCCATGCCCTTCACAAGGGCGTCGTAATTGAAAACCAGATTAGTCCTGATCTGTTCGTCAAAGCTGACGCCGAGCATTTACGGCGTGTGTTCGAAAATTTACTCACCAATTCTATCCAGGCGATGCCGGGCGGCGGCCAGGTTTCGCTCGTGGCGGTAAAACTGGATGGGAAAGCGCGCATTGATGTGACCGACAACGGCCCCGGAGTCCCACTTGAGATCCGCGAGCGACTCTTCGAGCCGTTCGTCAGTCACGGCAAACAGGGCGGCACAGGACTGGGACTGGCGATTGCGCAAAGCATCGTTGAAGCGCACGGTGGAACCATCAGTCTAAAAGCGACCGATGCGCCGGGCGCAAGCTTCCGCATCATCCTGCCGCTCGATAAGCCGGGGGTCAGTGGAACTGATGTCGAGGGTCAGGGAGTTGATATCGACTCAACATAGGCTCCCTGACCACCGACCCCTATGTTTCGGGGGGGCGATATGCCAATTAGGATTTTACTGGTCGATGATGATGAGGCGTTCCTCTCAGTGACGGCGATTGCGTTGGAGAGTGAAGGCTGCGTGGTGAATGTAGCCAATGACGCTTATGCCGCGCTCGCCGCATTGAACGAAGACCATCCGGACGTGATCGTCTGTGATCTTAACATGCCGGGACTCGACGGTCGCGAATTGTGTCATTGGGTACGCTCTGATCCAAGCATGGCTGACGTGCGGCTGGTGGTCCTATCGGCGCTGATCAAGCCCGACGGCTCGGGCATTCCGCCAAACCTTCAAGCCGACTGCTTTCTGAGCAAGCAGACCCATTTTTCGCAGCTCTTCTCTCACCTAATGCTATTGACCAATCGTTAAGTTAGCCGGTCCCAAGTCTATCTGACTGATGGCGACTTTTCAGAAGCGATCTCAGGAGTAAATTATATGAAGATGAGTAACTTGATCGTTAACGCTGTGGCATTGCTGCTCGCCGTGTCAATTTCAACTGACGCCGCGACATCGAAGCGCAAGGGCAAAGGCGCCGCACGTCCTCGGAGAGAGTCTCCGGCGAAAGACAATCTTCAGGAACTGCTGCGCAGCGCTCAGCAGGCCGCCGAGCAGGCGCAGGCCGAAGCCCGGCAAGCTCGCCAGCAGAGCGAAGAACTGAAAAAGCAGTTGGAAGAGAACACCCGGGAATTGGCGATATTACGCCAGGCGATTGAGGGGCAAATTGCGGAGTTGAGATCCAGGAAAGATGAGCCGAAACAGGAGGCCGGGCCGGCCCAACCCGAGGCGACAAACCACGCCGAGGAGAAATCCGCAATCCACAATCCGCATCCAGACATGGCGCCAATCGAGGATCGGATCGACCGCCTGCAGGAGCAGGTCGAGGTTAACACCGCGCAGATCAAAGAACACGCTCAGTCCAAGATCGAGAGCGATTCCCGGTTTCGCGTGAAGCTGTTCGGCATGATCCTGGCGAACACCTATGTAAATACCGACACCTCTTCGCTGTTCGATAACCCGATGTTTGCGCCGTCCCCTACGACGAATGTCGGGAAGAATAATTTCGGCGCGACGCTGCGTCAGAGCAGGATTGGGCTGGCGATGGAAGGGCCGCGTCTGGGCCCGCGCCTGGGCGATGCGCGCCTGAGCGCTGAAGCGGAGTTCGATTTCTGGGGAGGGACTGCCGGGGAGTTGGACGGAGACGTGTTCGGCTTTTTGCGCGTCATCACCGCCTCGGCGCGGTTGGACTGGGAGAAGACTTCGCTCACTGTCGGCCAGCGCCCGCCGCTCATATCGCCGCTCAACCCGACCTCGCTCGCCGCCGTGTGGATCCAGCCCCTGACCGGGGCGGGCAATATTTCACAATGGCGACCGCAGATTATGATGGAGCGCCGCGTCGGGTCGAATGACTCATCCCAGATGATCATTCAAGGTGGGCTCCTTACTCCATTCGGTGAATCGCTACAGGGCAGAACTATTGAAGGCGGACCCGGCTACCAGTCGCGCATCGCTTACCGGCGCCCCCTGGACTCGGATCGGAAGCTTGAACTCGGCTTCGGCTCCTATGTTCATCGCCGGCCTTTTCCTCTCGGCCGTCACGTCAATTCTTATGCGATCACCGGTGACTGGATGGTCCCGCTCGGCAGCCGCGTTGAGTTGAGCGGCGAGGCCTTCTTTGGCAGAGCCGTCGGATTGGCCGAAGAGAGTGGCAATAGATACGATTCCCTCTACGCGGTGACCGGGCCGATCACTTTGCCCGGGACCAGCATTCGCGGCGTTCGCTCAGCCGGAGGCTGGGCGCAGATGGCGATCAAGGCGCGCTCTGATCTGGATTTCAATTTCGCTTACGGCCAGCAAGACCCTCGGAATCGCGACATCTTCTCCGGTCAGGTCGGCGCTTCGACGAAATTCAAAAATCAGGTCGGGTCGGCCAATTTCATCTGGCAACTTCGTCAGAACTTTTTGCTCTCGCTGGAATATCGGCGATTCTGGACAAATTATACTTTGCAACAACGGACCGGCAATCACTATAACCTGGCTGTAGGATACATGTTCTGACAATATTGAACGCCGCCAACATTACTGCGGGAAGTCGACGAACCATAGCGCCAGCTTGGATAGAGATGAATTTGGCATCGTGGGCGCTTCGCCCACGATTAACAGCGCGTAAAAAGTCCACTAAAGTGATGTAAAATATTTCCGTGATAGCGCAAAAGGCGTTCAAATATAGATTCTTCCCCACTGATGGGCAGGCGGCGCAACTGGCCAGAACCTTCGGCTGCGCTCGTTATGTTTACAATCAGGCTTTGGAATATCGCAGCAAGTCCTGGCAGCAAGAGAAGAAATCCGTGGGCTATCGCGAGACTGCATCGAAACTCAACGAGTGGAAAAAGGATCCTGAAAAAGCCTTTCTTTCCGA
>WNFU01006630.1_pt1 | contig 28893 bp, 23 predicted proteins | sample 5400121 | NCBI WGS metagenome assembly WNFU01 (sample SAMN13153360, study PRJNA577476) | soil metagenome | isolation source: 100 cm soil or saprolite under grassland replicate 1 | place: USA:California | collected 2016-06-15 | reverse complement strand
AGGGAGCGGCTATGCGGGCAGGTCCTGGCGTTACCGTGGAGCTTCATCCGTGCGCCTCCTTGGACTGGGTGGCTTGGCAGCTCCCAGCCTCCAAGGAGGCCCGGATGAACAACGTGCTCAGGAACTACAGCTAGCCGGGATCGGCATTCAAGGCCGCCGTTACCGATTTCAGTGCCTGTGCCGAGATGGTCAGCGTCGGGTTGACTCCAAGCGAGCCCGGCATCGCGGACCCGTCGACCACAAAGAGCCCGGGGTGGACGCCCGTGCTCTTCTGGGCCACCCCGTCGTAGACACGACCGTACTCGTCAACCACGCCTGAATCGCGCGTCTGCCCGATGCCGCAACCGCCGAGCGGATGTGTCACGGTGAGTCTCCGCAGCTGCGGAAGCGCCTCGTCCATCGCGACGTAGTGGCCGCCCATGGCCGTCGCGAACTCCTTGCACAGCTTCTTTGCCTTCTTGAAGGTCGGCTGGTCGGCGACCGGCTTGTCCCAGGTCAGGTCGAGGTCTCCGCCGTGCAGCCTGAAGCTCCCGTTCGCTTCGTCCTGGCCCATGACGTGAAAAAGAAAGATGTGCGCGACTGCTTCCTGCTCGGTGGGAGCGTCGTGCGGGTCGTACGTGTCCGGGAGGTGAGGCAGGAGTATTCGGAGGTCGTGCAACGACTGACCAAGCCACGTGAGCCGGAGTTTCCCTCGGAACAGCCGCCGCCGGACGAATGTGTCGATGAGCCGAATGGAGGTGGCGATGGTCGGCGCCACCATGCTCGGAATGCCGGTGTCCTCGAGCGTGAAGTGAGTGCCCTCGATTACCGCTCTCACTCCGCAGGTGTTGATCGGGCCCTCGGCGCTGTTCACTGGCTTGGCCGTGTCGACAATGAATGCTCCGAAGTCGCCGTTCGTGGAGAAGCCTTGGCCGAGTCGGTCGCTCAGTGCGAGCGTCTCTTCCTCGCGTGAGCGCAGGAGGAGCTCGACCGTGCCGAGAGTCCCGGCTGCGAGAAACACGAGCGGGGCCGAGACCCTCTTCTCCTCGCCGCTGTGGCGGTGGTCGCGGAAGGTCACCTCGTAGCCGCCCTCGATGGGTCGGAGCCGCCTCGCCTCGGCGAGGGGCCATACGGTGCAATCTGCATCGGGATCGGAGAGAGCGTGTTCGAACAGGCTTCGGTCCAGTGTTTCGCGGGCCCCCGGCAAGCAGCCGAAAATGCACCTGCCTTGCCGCCGGCAGAAGGTGTGCTCTCGAGCAGCGCCGCTCGCAGGGCCTCGCTCGGGGTCGTATTCGAGAATGGAGAGATCGAGGGGCGACCAGGGCAGGTCGATACCGAGCTTTGCGGCGACGTCGGCCGCCGCCTCTTTGAGCACGCGACTCCGCTCGAAGTAGAGATAGTCGTCCGCGCGGAGGTCAGACACGTCGCGTCCGGGCAACGGAATCTTGGTGACGATTCGATTGAGAGGGCCACGAACGTCCTCCATCCAGCCGACAGCGGCGTCGTATTCGGCTTCGCCAAGGGCTAGACCGATCGCCGCCAGCGCCTCCGGGTCGGCTCGAAGGTTGACGTTCGAGTAGATCATCGAGCCACCGCCGACGGCGCTGGCGGTCACGACCGTGGCCTCTTTAAACCGCGTCACCTTGTAGAGCCCATCGATATTGCGGCCGGTTCGATTCGCGGCGAACAGGTACAGCAGACCGTCTTTGTGGTTCGGACGCGGCCAGAACTGGACAGGCTCGTGCCGACCTTCGAGCCAATCGGCCATGCGAGGGCGCCCGGGTGCGGCGGCCGGCGGACTGCCGACCTCCTCCGGCGAGAGCCACCAGGTGCCGCGCTCGAGGATCAAGACTCGCTTCTTCGCGCGGGCAAGGTTCGTCGCCGCGACGGAGCCGCCGAACCCGCTACCTACGACGATCGCCTCGTAGTCCATCTCGACCTCCAATCCGCTGGGCACCGCCGCAGCCTGCAACACCTATTCCGTCTGTCCCAGATGGGCGCGCATTCGGTGGACTTTAGTAAGGGACAGGCATAGGTCGCTCCCGATGTCAGACGAGGTGATCCGGCGCAAGACCGGGCGCGGCTAGGAGGAATGGTTCGACCTGCTCGACTGATGGGGGCGGCACAGCGACCGCACAGGGAGGTCGCGTACTGGGTCACCGAGGACCACGGGGTCGAGGGCTGGGGGCGCAGGCGGTGACCGCCACCCATGAGCGCGCCCGCGGTCTGCGCGTCGTCGGCGAGGGCCCCGCCAGCTTCACGATACCCGCCTCGAAGACGGTGGCCGGTCCGGTCGATTGTTGTACGAGCCATTCGTGGACGAGTCGCTGCGCGAGCGCTGGCTGCCCGAGGGCGAGCTCCGCGAGCGCACCGCTTCCAAGCCGAGGTCAGCCCGCTTCGACTGGGGCGACGGCGCGACCCGGGTCAACGTCGCCTTCACGGAGGAGGGCGAGGCGAAGAGCGCCGTGGCACTCGCGCACGAGCGTCTCGCCGACGCCGAAGTGCGAGTGCGTCTGCGACGACGGAGGCGTGGCGGGGGTCGGTCATGGCGGCCCTCCAGCAAGCTCGTAGGACCACCTGACGTTCGTGCGCGCGGTCGCCCAGATGAAGCGGCCGTGCCGAAAGGCGACGGGAAGGATCGACAGCCCGAACCGCTTCGCGCGGAGCCGCCGCCGGGTCTCGCGCTCGTTCAGCCCGTCCGCGCGCGCGCGGCCCGCCTCCGCCCACAGCCAGTCGAGGTAGTCGGCGGCGCGCAGTAGGTCGGCGGCGCGGCAGACGCGACCGTGGCCGGGGACGAACGTCGCGTCGGGATGTTCGCGCGCGAGCACCCGCAGCCCCGCGCTCATCCCGGGCGGCCACGCGCCGCCGCGGCCGGTGTCGAGGTACGGGTAGAAGCCGTGGAAGAGGAGGTCGCCGGTCGCGACGATCCCGTGCTGCGGCAGCACGGCGTAGAGGTCGCCGTGCGTGTGCGCGACGCCGGGGTAGCGCAGCACGACGTCGGTCGAGCCGACGCGAAGCGTGCGGCCGTCGTCGCCGACGAGCTCACGCGGTAGCGCCTCCTCGTGGCCGTGCCAGAAATCGTCTTCGCGCTCGCGCATCAGGGTCGGCGTCCGCCGGTGCGCAACGATCGTCGAGCTCGGGTAAAGCGCGTTCCCGTACGTGTGGTCGTAGTGGTAGTGCGTGTTCACGACCGTGCCGATCGGCGTGCGGCAGTGGCGGCGGAGCCAGCGGCGTAGCGCGCGGTCGCAGGGCGGGAACTTCGTGTCAAGGAGGAGCGCGTCGCCGCCGTCCTCGACGACGACCGAGTTGCCGCCGCCGCCGATCAACGCGTGCACTCCGGGCGCAAGCTCGACGTGCGTCTGGTGCAGATATCGGCGGTAGAACCACGCCGCGACAGGCACGAGCGCGAGCGGCGGCATCAGGAGGAGCCTGAGCAAGGTCACCGGCGCGGCAGCGTCGAGTCGTCGAGGCGGCCCTCGCGACGGTAGATCTCCTCGAGCAGCTGCGCGCCCTCGAGCGAGCGGTCGCGCACGAACCGGAAGTGGGCGAGCCAGAAGCGGCGCGTCGCGCGGAAGCCGCGGCCCATCGCCTGCTCCCACGAGGAGAAGGCGGAGCGGCCGTCGCTGCACTGCTCGAGCGAGTACGTGTGCCGCGCGTACATCCCCGGGAACGCGGTCACCTCCCACGTCGCCCGCCGCTCCGGCTCGACCTCGACGATCTTCGCCGCCGCCGGGGAGCTTGTACACGTAATGCGGGTTGATCGGCTCGAACGCCCACAGCAGCTGCCGACCGACTTCGAGCGAGCGGTTGCGCACCTAGAAGAAGGAGCGGTTCCAGCGCGGCCACCAATCCGGTGGCGAGAAGCAGCTCCACAGCTCCGCTACCGGCACGCCGATCCCGACCGTCCCCTGTACGGGCTCCATCTCGTGCGACGCGACGAGCCGCTCCGCCCGCTCCATCAGAACGGCCCCGAGGAGAGGATGCGCGCCGCGTAGACGTCCCACAGGCTGCCGAGGAAGAGCCGCCCGAAGCGGCCGAGAGCCGACACGCGCTCGGCGCCGCTGCCGCCCGCTGTCCGGAACGTCGTCAGCTGCTTCATGAAGTCGAGCAGATGGATGCGAATGATCCCGGCCGCCACGACCTCGGCGGCCTGCTCCCGCTCCGCCGGCACGCGGCCCGCAAGCACACGCGTGTAGAGCGTCGTCGTGTCAGAGTAGAGGTCGTTGCCGGGATCGTCGTGCACCTCCTTGTGCCCGGTTAGGGTCAGCTCGCGCCCCTGCCCGTCCTTGAAGAAGAGCCGGTAGAGCATCCGCCTGTCGCGCGGGTCGCCCTCGTCGGTGAAAAGGTTGAAGCTGCTGCCGGTCTCGACTGGCAGCCGGCCGCCGAGCGCCTCGCACTCGACGTAGCCGGTGACGGACGCCTCGTGGGCGGGGTCAACGACGAAGCGGCCGACGTCGTCGGCCTGGATCGTCAGGTACACCATCAGGCGCGTGTTCGCGCGCTTGCCCTCGCGGAAGCCGCGCTCGAAGTCGCTCTCGCCGAGCGTGACGTAGCCCTTCATCTCCTCGGTGAAGCTGACCGACGTCGCTTGCGTGGGGGCGTCCGGCGCGTGCCCCGCGAGTGGGATCCCGTGCTGCGCGCACCAGCGCCGCCCCGAGGCGACGCCGCGCTCGACGGCCTCGTGCAGCCGGTCGGAGCTGAGGTTGATCAGATACTGGAGCGGCACCTCGTCGCGCAGTTCCTTCACCTCGATCGGCTGGCCGAACTCGCCCTGCCCGCCGCGCGCGAGCTTCGCGTTCGACTCCCCGATCCGTTTCAGCACCTGCTTGTAGCGGCCGACGGCGGCGGTCTCGATCACCTGGAAGTACTGGTTGACGAAGCCGTCGTTCCACTCGCCGCGCTCGCTGACCGTCCAGATCACCCACAGCTCCTCGGCGCCGCGGCGGATCGCCTCCTCGAGGTTCGCGTCGGTGTTGTAGACGGCATCGATGTAGATCTGTCCGTTCTTGCGCACGGGCGGGAACCACATCGGCAGCGACACACACGCGACAAGGAACTCCGCGTCCATCTGCGCCGGCTCGAGGATCTCGAGCTCGTGCTTCGAGAAGTTGTAGACGTTGAACGAGGCGTCGACCTGCGACGCGTTGATCTTCTCCCAGTCAAGCCCCCAGAGCGGGAACACGACGTCGCGGAATTTGTCGAGCTTCATCAGCGACTCGCCGAGGAAGAGCTTCGGGTACTCGTGCCAGTTCGGGTCGACGCCCGCGTCGGCAGGGAGCTTGCGCCAGTTGTCGGCGATCTCGGTGCCGCTCATGCCCTGCACGTACATCGCGAGGTTGAACGTCCCGCCGCTGGCGCCGTCGGCCAGGTCGAAGTCGAGCCCGGCCTCGTCGAGCCAGACCTGGAGCACGCCCGCCTGGAAAGCGACCTTGATCCCGCCGCCGGCGAGAATCAGCGCGCGCCGGCGCGGGCCGTCGCCGTTGCTCGAGCTCACGGTTCCGGCCTCCCTTCGATGATGGCGTCAGAGAAGCGGTCGGCGACGGCGGCGATCGTCAAGCTCGGGTTCGGCCCGACCGGCCCGGGCATCACCGATCCGTCGGCGACGTGCAGGTCGGGGACGCCGAAGACGCGGCCCCACTCGTCGACGACGCCGTCCTGCGGGCCGCGCCCCATCGGGCAGCCGCCGAGTGCGTGCACGGTGATCACCTTGCTGAACCACCAGAGCGGGTTGTCGCGGAATTCGCCGCCGAGCTCGTCCGCGAGCGAGCGCATCGCCGAGCGAACGCGGTCGAAGTACGCCGACGATCCGCGCGTCTTCGACCAGTCGACGTCGAGCAGGCCGTCGACGAGCCCCATCTTCCCGTCGGGCACGTCGCGGCCCATCCCGAGCAGCGGCAGTAGCCCCATCGCGAGCGCCGTATCGCCGAAGAACGCCGCCACCTCCGCGCTCAGGTCGGGGTCCGGCTTGCGCTGGAGCCACTTGCGCACGAGCCGCCCCGCGACCTTGCGGTACGCCCAGAACGCCCGCGGCTCGTCCGCCATCTGGAGGATCCAGTTGACGAAGTCGGGATAGCCGGCGTCCTCGACGTAGAACCCGCGGCCGCGCGTGCCGTCGCCGTCGAGCTCGTCGCCGAAGCGGACAGCGCTCGTGATCACGGGGCCGAAGCCGGGCTCGATCGCGTCGGGGCCGTCGCGCCCCTCGCGCCGGTCGCGGCAGTTGACGGCGAACGTCAGCAGGTCGCCGTTCCCGCAGAAGCGCGTGCCCAGCGCGTCGGGGAGGCCGCCGAAGGCGCGACGGTTCGCGAGCAGCAGGTACGTCGAGCCGAGCGTCCCCGCCGAGACGATCAGGTGATTTGCCGTCACCGTCTGCACCGGCAGCCGCCGGGTCTCCGTCTTGTGACCCTCCGCCCTCTCGTCGTGGTGCACGTAATCGATCTCGAAGCCGCCGCCCTCGCGCGGGCGGAACGCGCGCACCTCGCAGCGCGTGCGCACGTCGGCGCCGAGCCGCTGCGCGTGCGAGAGGTACGTGTAGTCGAGCGTGTTCTTCGAGCCGTAGTTGCAGCCGACGTCGCACTCGCCGACGAGTCGGCACGTGTAGCGCGTCCGCCCGTGCAGGTTCGGGTGCTCCTCCTTGATCGGCTCGCCGGGGGCGGGCTCTTCGCCATCGTTCGCGAACGTGACGGCGAGGTTCGGCAGGAACCAGTGGTAGCCGCGCCGCTCGGCCGCCTCCTTCAGCGCGAACGTCTTCCGCGTCTCGGAGTACGGCTCGCGGTGGAGCGGGTACTTCTGGACGTCGAGCATGCGCTCGACGCGGTCGTAGTGCGCGTCGAGGTCCGCGCGCGTGACCGGCCAACGCTCGCCGCCGGGCGCGCCGCCGTCCTGGACGAACCAGCGCTCGTCCTTGCGGATCATCACGTTCGCGTAGATCAGCGACCCGCCGCCGAGGCCGCTCGAGACGAGCGCGTCGATCCCGCGAAACGACCACACGTTGAACATCCCGTGCAGGCCTTCGCTGGGGTCCCAGAAGTTCTTCGAGAGCCCGTGCGGGCTGCGCGGGAACGACCCCGGCGGGAACGGCTTGCCCCGCTCGAGCAGGCAGACGCTCCGCCCCGCCTCCGCGAGCCTGTACGCGCTAACGGAGCCGCCGAAACCGGACCCGACCACGACGGAGTTGAAATGCTCACGCTCCACGGACCGCTCCTTGTCCGGCGGTCGGCTCGCCGCACCAATCTGTTCCCATGGCCGCCAGCGTGTACGGCGAGCCCAGCCGTCCGCCGCAGGGTAACGACGCGCCACTCACGGCCTTACGGAGAACTCGGTCCAGAGGGGGTAGTGGTCGGAGATCTTCCACGAAAGCTGACTCGTCGTAAGCCCTTCTAACAGGTGTGGAACGAAGTCGAAGCTGCCGGCGGCCGAATACGCCAGGTCGAGAACGGGGCCCGTGCCTGGCTCCGTGAACCAAGCGACTTGGTCATAGAAGCTGCTCTTCCCTGGGCGGTCAAAGATGGTCCGGGGAACGTCATTCAGGCCGGGCGCCGGCTGCAAGCCAGTTGCCGTGAAGGCGTCGTAGAGCGGATCTCCCCGGCGGTCGATGTTGAAGTCACCGAGCGCGATGACGTTGTGCTTCCAGTCTTCCTCTTGCTCGGCCCATCTGGCGAGCCAGCGCGCGATTTCTCTCAGCTCCCCGACGCGATCTCCTGCGCTCTTCCCATAGACGACGTGCAAGGTGACCAGGGTGAAAGTGCGTCCAGCGGAGAGGAAGCTGACGGCGTAGGGCGTCCTCGCAAACTGCCGGTCGAGAGCTCCGCTGCGGATGTCACCGTCGGATTCGATCCAGACCACGAGTTCGGCCGCTAACCCAGATGGCTTGACGCGTCTAGTGTCAAAGATGAACGCCATGCGTTCGTTGTTGCCTTCCGGCCCCTGCGTGACGTCGGTCATGATCACGCCCCAGTCGGGGCCGAGCTTCTTGAGTAGGTGGCGAAGGGCTCTTAGGTCTCCTCGTACCTCCTGAATCGCGATCACGTCAAAGCGAGAGGCGATTTCGGCAATGCAGAGGACGTCGAATAGGTCCCGCTTCGGCGAGTCCTTCTCCTCCGCCCGCCACTTGTCCGTTAACCCGCCGAAGGCGCGAAGGTTCCAGGTCCCGATCAAGAGGTTCCGATCCAGCTCTTTCGCCGGGACGCCGGCCTCGATTGCGGTGCCGATCTCGGCCAGCTTCTGAGCGAGCGGGCCTGGTGGTGGATCCGTGATCGTGGGCATCGGGGCCTCAGCTAGCTAGTTGGGTTACAGAAGCTTCGCCATGTTTTTCGTCGGCCGGGCGTCAAGAATGGCGTACCTCGAGATTTGCCCTCTCGCTCATCCCCGCGAGCTGAAAGGCGAGCACGACTCGAGCCTCGGCGGCCGGACCAGCCGTAGCGGAACCGATGCCATGACTCTGCGGTGCTCGGAACGGTCTGGGACACGATCAGGCTCAGCTGCGAGCCAGGCGTCGGGTCGAGGGTCACAGGACTCTCAAGCCACATCACCTTGACGGCGCGTGTTCGCCGTCAGAGCTCACTCCGCGAGCAGCCTTGTAGCTCCTCTCTGCCGCAAGCGAGCCGACGCTACGACTGTTGCAAAGCTTTGTCAAGAGACATCTTTGAGGGATGCCCTTTGCCAAAAGGACCTCGGCCGTCGTGCGAGGGGCTACAGTCGCGTCGCGAGCAACACGATCGCTATCCAATACGTCGCCAGCGAGGGCAAGATGGGAAGGCCCTGCAACCGCAAGAACGTGGGAGGCGCCGCCAGGTCTCCGTCGGCCTAAGATCAGCGGCTCGGAACCACAGCCGGGTGATTCGCCGCCATAATCTTCTCTGCCCTACCGGAGAGCACGGTCGCGGCCGATAGGCGGGTGCCTTAGCGGATCCGGTCTCGAAATCGACCTGGCCCTTTTCCCTAGAACTTGTCCACGAAGATCGTCGGTCGGGTCTTCGAGCCCCCGGTGGTGTTCGGGCCGACGTGGCGGACGTCGACGTGGCGGACGAGGCCGGTCGTCGCGAAGTGGCCGATCCCAGAGAAGACCTTGAGCGCCGCGACCTCACGGAAGTGAGGGAGCGCCTCCGTCGGGTCAATGGCGTTGCCGAACTTGTGCTGGCTAAGCGACGCGCCCAGATCGAAGTCTCGAAAGCCAGAGAGGATCGCGATCGGATGACGGACTTTAGTGCGCAGCTTCTCTAGGCCGATGACCAGCTCACGGTGCGTCCGGATCATGCCCGACTTGGAGGACGCGAACTCCTTGAACTTGAAGTGCTTCGAGCAGCGGCCCTCATTCGCCGCGCTCCAGCGGAGGGCCTTCTTTGTCTTCGGGCCGACGAGCCCGTCCTGGAGGAGCGGCTTTGTCGGCGGGTCTCCGAGGTAGCCGCGCTGGAAGTCTTTGATCGCCTGCACCGTCTCCGGCCCCCGCGTCCCGGTCACTTTGATGGGCCAGCCGATTCGCTTCAGGAGCGTCTGCACTTCCCTCGTGGACAGGGACGGCTCCGGCGACGTTGAGCCTCCCCCCCCAGCGCCTGGATGGCCCTCGATCCAGGAGCGGAGGCTCTTGGCATCCCCGAGCCACACGTCGAGGTCGACGGCGACGCCGACGCCCGGGAACGTGCCGTGATCAGAGAACTGATGCGCGCGGACCCGATCCTTGGAGAAGCCTCGCGGCGTTGGCGGCTTCCCGCGCTCGAAGGAGAACGCAGCGACCCACACATCGTGACCATGCGCGGGAGCCTTGTTCCCCAGCTCGGGCATGAAGCCCGGGGACAGGTATGTCATGACGTCGCGGCCAGTCTTCTCCGCGACCGTGCCGGCGAACTCCTCCGCGTAATGAAGCAGCTGCGCGCCGCTCATCTTGGCGAGCATCTTCTCGTTCAACTTTGATTCGATGTCGAGGACCATCGGGGCGTCCTTGCCCTGCTTGAAGCGCTTCCCGCGCGGCTTCCAGCCCGCGTCTTCCATCACCGCGATCGCGAACTCGGCCTCCTTAGAGCCGTGGCGATCCGTGCGCGGGCGAAGGTAGTGATAGGGCATCAGCGGAAGCCCCGCCTTGTGAATCGCCTTCACGCGCTCAGCCGAAAACGTCTTCGCCCGGAAGTCCTCACCCTCGGTCGCCTTACAGGCCGCGATCACCGCCTTCCCCCGCTCCGCCACCCGCTCCCAGTCAACGGAGCCCTGCGAGTCCCCCGCATCGATGAAAGGAAGAAGCGCCATCAGACCTCGTTCCCCGCTGCCGTCGTCCTTCGTCTTCCCGCCCTTGAGTTCGTCATCTCGTCGGCCCTCGCTGAACGATGCTAACTCCCCAGGTCTCCTCACGCGAGCGCTCAATCTCTACTCGGAGGGAAGAATCGCCGGCGCCGCAGAGAAGGATTGCAGAATCAGCCATGTGCTCAACTCGTAGCGTCTGCTGCAAGCGATCCTAGACTCGTGCGGGGGGTCCTGTCAATCAATCGCATGAACGCGAGTCAAGACGCCCGACTACGCACGGTCCACACCAACGACGCCTGCGCAATGGCACGACCGTGAATCCTCGGCTCAACCTCACGGCGAGCACGGTTGTCAAGTCTGCTGCCGCCAGTGCAGGTATTGCCAGTCAGCGCGCGGGCTGCGGTTGCCGACCTCGGGGCCGAGGGATGCGGCTTGCCGAGCGTCCAGAAGCGGCCGAGCTTCTTGATGTCGACGTGCAGCACACCCGGTGGGCGCATTCGTAGCGCCGCACCGGCCCCGTGCCGGCCGCGGCAGTCTCGAGCGCCCGTAGCAGCGAGGGCCTTCCATACCGTCGAAGCGGGCCGACCGGGCAGCGAGCCGACAACGAGCGGGGTCGCCCGTGCGCCAGCCTCGCCGGGGGCCCGGACGCAATTAGTCGTCTCCCAGGTGTGTAGGGAGCAGAGCTAGACGGCTCCGCTCAGCTCGCGCAGCTTGCAGTCGCGCGCGAGGCGGAGCTTCCCGGCGTGCACGTCGCTCGCGTCGCGCTCGGCTCACACGCGAACAACTTCCGGCGTGGAACGCACAGGGTCACGCTCCGACTCGGTGGGTGTCGACGGTCTCGATCTTGCTCCAGGGCGCTTCGGGCCGAGGCGTGCGACGGTAGAACGCCTCGACGGACTTCTGGTCGGGTCAGGTGGAACGTGATCCGCGCCCAGTCCGACTCGTGGACGGATCGCCATTCGTTGAGGAGGTAGAGGAACAGTACTGAACAGCGAAGTCGCCCGTGTCGTCGTCGCACGTGACGTGGAGGTAGACGCGGACGGTGGCCCGGGCAGCGTCCGCCTCGTCCTGGAGCGCCTTGTGGGCGGGCGGCTTCGACCTCGGCGGCTCGAGGCCTTTGATCAGGAAGTGGAAGCGGTGCGAGAGCAGGCAGTCGCCCCTCCTTCGCGGTCAGCGTCGTCGTCATCGGCGACGGCTTCGCCTCGAAGAGCGGCGCGAGCTTGCGGTTGTGTTCGTCGACGTCCGTTGCGGCCATGTAGGCGTCGCGGTCGATTGGCACGAAGAGCCCGTGCGAATCGAGCTGGAGCAGCGGCGCGAAGCGGAACGCGATCTGGAGGCGCACCTTGAGCGACGGCTCGGTGTCCTTCGGGATGACGGTAACCGCGCTCGCGTTCTCGAAGGCGAGCTGACTCGTCGGACGACAACCCCGACCAGAAGCACGAGGGCGGCCACGATCGCGACCCTGGGTGCCACGGACGTCGCTTGTACCCGCCCAGAGCGCGCACGGCCACTCAGCGGCGCCACGGGCTCGTCCTCGCTGCCGCGCATTGTCGGCGATCCCCAGGGACGGTCAACGACGCGCGAGGCTTGAAACGACGGCCGATGTGCGCGTAGAGTCAGGGTTCGTCTGGAGATCCACGCCGTGTTCGAACGCGACGCCGCCGCGAAGAGGGAGAAATACGGGCGACGAGTGAAGGCGGGCCTCGACCGCGCCTTCACCGACCCGGAGCTGACGCGGCGCGACCTCGACCTCGACCGCGACCGGCTGATCGTGTTCAGCGACCACCATCGCGGGGCGCGGGACGGGGCCGACGACTTCTGGCGCTGCGAGCAGGCGTACCACGCGGCCCTCGGCTGGTACCTCGAAGCGGGTCACCACCTCTACCTGCTCGGCGACGTCGAGGAGCTCTGGGAGAACCCGCCGGCGCGTCCGATGAAGGCGTACGCGGACACGCTCGAGCTCGAGCGGGAGTTCCACCTCGCAGGCCGGCTCGACCGCTTCTGGGGCAACCACGACGACACCTGGCGCCACGACGGCGATGTTGAGAAGCACCTGCGCGGGCGGTTCCCCGGGCTCGTCGTCCGCGAGGCCCTCCGGCTCGACGTCGTCGCCCGCCGCGAGCGGCTCGGGCAGCTCTTCCTAGCCCACGGGCACCAGGGAACGCTCGACAGCGACCGCTTCTCGCTCGCGTCGCGGGTCTTCGTCCGCTACGGCTGGCGGCCGCTGCAGCGGCACGTGAACTTCGCCTCGACGACGCCGGCGCGGGACTACGAGCTCCGCGCTAACCACGACCAGGCGATGTTCGAGTGGGCGCGCTCGCGGCCTGAGAAGCCGGTGCTGATCGCCGGTCACACGCATCACCCGGTCTTCGGCGGCACAACGCCGCCGCGGCCCGCCTTCCGTCCGGTCGAGGCCGTCCAGTCCGAGCTGGAGGCGCTTCGCGGGCAGACCGGCGCGACCCCCGACGACCTCGCCACGCTGCGGGCCGAGCTCGAGCAGGTGCGCACGAAGCCCTACAGCGAGCCGCCGAGGGCGATCTCACCGCCCTGCTACTACAACACCGGGTGCTGCTCGTTCGGCGACGGGGACGTGACCGGCCTCGAGATCGCGGACGGTAAGATCCGGCTCGTCCGCTGGCTCGACGACGAAGGCAAGCCGAAGATCAAGCTCCTCGCCGAGGACGACCTCCGCGCCGTGCTGCGGGCAGTCGGCGCGACGAGCTGACGCTCAGGTCGTCCTGAACTCCGCCCAGAACGCGCGTGGGCGGAGACTGGTGACGGGGGCGCCCGATCCGACCGTGTGGGGCGCCAAAACTCTGTTCCCACCGGAGGATCACGTCGATTTTGCAGGCGGAACACACGCCGGGCTCTGAGGCAAGCGCCTCGCCCTAGTGAGCCCGGTCGCCGACGTGGACGGGCTGAAGCTCTGATGGCTGCTCGGATCGGGACGCTCGCAGCGGGCTCATAGAGCGGCACATCGCGGGGTCAGTGTGCGCCTCATTGAGCCCTGAGCCCGTCCCGGTGGCGTCGCATTCTGTTGAGAAGGCGACACGCGAGGGCGACAACGGAAGGAGAGCGGGCTCTTGCCAGATAGTGGCTCGTAGCGCAAACTGGATGGAGCTCCGGAGCCGCACATGCCAGTCGCTCAACATCTGCGCATCTTCTTGAACTACCGTCGCGATGAGACGTCGGGCCATGCCGGGCGGTTATTCGACGTGCTGGCGGCTCGCTTTGGCAACGACCACGTCTTCATGGATATTGACCGGATCGAGCCCGGCCTCGATTTCGCGGACGTCATAAGCGAGGCCGTGGCATCGTGTGACGTGTTCATCGCGCTCATCGGCTCTCGTTGGCTCACCTCGGCGGACGCGAAGGGGCGGCCACGGCTGGAGAATCCGGAGGACTTCATTCGCCTGGAGCTTGAAGCGGCGCTGGAGCTGGATGTACGTCTCATTCCGGCTCTCGTTCAGAACGCCCAGATGCCCAGCTCGGACGAGTTACCAGAGACACTGCGGCCGTTCGCGCGACGTCACGCGGTGGAGCTCAGCGATACGCGATGGACGTTCGACATCGGGAAGCTGATCGAGACGCTAGAGCGCGGAGCGGGAAGCGCAGGAGCGTGCGGAGGCCGAGGCGCAGGCTCAGGCAGAGCGGGAAACGGCGGAGCGGGAAGCGCAGGAGCGTGAAGCGCAGGAGCGTGCGGAGGCCGAGGCGCAGGCTCAGGCAGAGCGGGAAGCGCAGGAGCGGGAAGCGCAGGAGCGTGCGGAGGCCGAGGCGCAGGCTCAGGCAGAGCGGGAAACGGCGGAGCGTGCCGAGGCCGAGGCTCAAGAGCTGACTCCGGCGTTCGATGAAGCCTCATCGCCGAAGGTTCTTCCCAACACTGAGCCCGCTCAAGAACCCGAGGTGGCGCATTCCGACGCAAGGCCGAAGCCGATGCCCGTCGACCGGCCTGGGGCAGTGCGACCTTCGTGGGCTGCAAAGCTCTTCGCCCGTTTGGACCCCCGCGGAGGGCTCTCCTGGCCAGCCCGGCTAGGGCGCGTAATTGCGCTCACCGCTGTCTTGATCATCTTCATTGTCTTAGCGGCGCAGACCCAAGGCTGGATTTTCGTTCCGATTCTTGTGCTGCTGGCGGTGTACGCGGTGCTCCGCCGTCGTCGGGGCCAGGCCAAGTAGCTCGCGGCGGCGCGAGACACCCGCGCCTCGAGCTTCCGGTTCTTAGGGAGGGCGCGTTACATCGCCCAATGCATTGTTGACGGGAGCGCGCTTTTCGACTCTGCAGGCGGGACGTGTGCGAATCGGGCGGAGGTCGTGCTCAAAGCTGCGGCTCGCGGAGGAGCACCGCCACGACGGCTTGGTGTATGTCCGGACAAGCGGGCACTCCTCGCCCGCGTCCCTTCCTTGCGAGCGCCGGTGTTCAGTTGGCCGCCCCCGAATCGCTCGGTGAGCCGGTCGAACAGCCACCCGGCCGCGTAGGCAGTCTCCTCCCGCCGATAGCTGATGAAGATCCGGCCCGGAGCTGGTGGGGGAGATTCAGCCAGGATTCGTTTCCTCCCTCTCCTGGCGCGCGGATACCCACTTGGCGTGTTCTTGCGAGATCAAGCCTTCGATTCGGTCTGCCAGAAGGGCGCGACCATCTTCCGAATGGGCATAGGGTCCGGCGCGCGCAAGGAAGAGGAACTTCTCGTGCTTGAGCGCCTCCGCGTTTGATCGGTAGAGCGTCCAGTTTTGTTGATACTGGTTCAGCTGTTGAAACCCCTCCACGACCACGATGCTCGCCCCTAGCGTCGCCGCAACGGCGGGATGCGCGCCCAAAGTCGCCGCAACGGGAATCGCCGCCGCCGCGACAAGCTGGACGCCCTTGAGAAGCTTGAACCGTCGCTGATTCTCACCGCTCTTGCCGTCGTACCAGGCAATTTGATCCTCGAGGCGCTGCACGGTGGGATCGTCATGGGCAGCGGCGGCAGCGGCCGCGGCGTCTTCCACCGGCGGCTGGGCTTCGGGACACATCAGATACCCAAATGAGGTTTTGTCCGTTGGGGGGTGAGCACGAGTCGACGAGACGCACTCGTCAGTCGGCCCACGGGGCAAGACGTTACGCTTGTGACGATCCCTGTTCAAGTGTGCTGCGAGGGCGTGGATGCCGCTGTCGCAATTTGCCAGGATCACGACACCGCGTCAGCGCCCGATCGGCGCGCGGTCCGCCGCGGCAATGGGGACGTCCGGCCGCGTCGAGACCGTCGCCCGCGTCGACGAGCGCGAGGGGAGCGCGAGCGAGGGCACGGTCGGCGCCGCACTGGCGGCAGCCGCCCGACTTGGGGGGTCTCCTCGTGGCCGCAGGCCCCTCCGTGACCTCCTCGGCCCCCAGGTAACGCTCGGAGCTGGCGGTCTTTACTCCTTACGCTCCGACCCGAACGGGAAGAGCGCTAGCACCCCACGCCACAAATACGCATGAACAAAAGGCCTGCCGCACGCCATCTACCTGGGAGAAGCGGCCGTCCTTCCTCCACTGGTTGTCTCCTCAGTCAACACCGGAGTCCGAAGCGATGTGAATCTGTGTGGCGGGATGTGAAGCATCGAAGAGCGCCGCGCGGATTCCTCGGCGGCCGCGAGATGCGATCGTCGAAGCACGCCGGTCACGCGCTCGAGGTATCGCCGTATCCCCCGTCGGCGTCGTCGTCGCGCTCACGCTCGCGCTCCTCTGGCTCGCCTTTCCCTTTCTCGGCCCGCTCCTCCTGAAGGTTGCCTGGGAAGCGCGACGCCGGCCCCGGAGGGCCGGCGTCGCTGACGTTGCTCCGCGTGCGGGTTAGTCGCCCGTGTAGCGGAAGAGGTAGAGGCCGAAGTCGCGGTCGCTGGCCGGAATGAGCGGCTGCCCCTGGTTGCCGAGCCGGATCGGCTCGATGCCCCAGAAGTCGTTGCCGCCCTCGTCGATGAAGTGTCCGACCTCCTGAATCCCGTTCTTCCCGAACTTCACGACGCGGAAGCCGGCGTCGTAGTACGAGATGTAGGCGAGATTGACGTTGGCCCGCGGATCGGTCTGCACCTCGTGCACGGTCAGGTTCCCGAAGCCGGTCTGGAAGGCCGGATCGAGCCCCTCCGGCACTGCGTAGGCGTCGATCTCCTGGAGCGTGTTCGCGTTCAGGAGGTGGACGTAGCCCCAGCCGTCGAAGACACCGCCCTGGGCGAAGATGCGCTCGCCGAGCGTGCCCTTGGCGGGCATGTCGAGCGTGTCGCCGCCCGTGTAGCCCGGGGCGTCGTTGAAGAGCTGGTGCATGGCGAGATGGCCGATGCAGCTGGCCGAGGCCTGCCCGAGGACGGGGCTCCCCTGGCCTCCGCAGAGGAAGCTGTTCGGCAGGAGGCCTTCCCGGCTCCCGACGTGGCTCTGGCCGATGAAGACCATCCTGTAACCCGCCAGCTCGCCCGTCTCGATCTTCTTCGAGAAGAAGCAGGTGCCACGGCTGAACACGATCGCGTCCGCGCCGGTCTGCGCCTTCGTGTAGTTGGCGAGCACCTCCGCCCGGTCGCTCGTGCCGTTTCCGTCGACGTCCTCCTCGCAGCCCGAGCCGCCCCACACAGTCGTGCCGGAGAAGCCGGCCGGGAATTGCGTACCCAGTGGCACCGAGAAGCCGAACTCGCCGCACGGCGTGGCGCCTGCGTTCGAACCCGTCTCGATGCGGCAGTTTGTTCTCGTCGGCCCGAAGTCCTCGTCCGTCCCGAGGATGAACTGGCTGTTCGAGCTCCACCAGCCCTGATGCGCGTTCCCCTCGGGGATGTCGAACCCGGTCAGCGGATCGGGCGTCGGGTAGTTGGAGTCGTCGACGAACACCGGCGCCGCCGGGTTCGTGACATCGAGGATCACCCAGCCCGCGTCCCAGTAGGAAACGAGCGCCGTCCACTTCGTTCCGATCTGCTTGACCTGGAAGTCGTGGTTGAAGACCGTGTCGCCGTTGGCGAGTGGCGACTGCGCCGCGGGCCAGTCGTTGAAGCCGGTCTCCGAGGCCATGACGGGGGCGGCCGGATTCGTGATGTCCAGGATGTCGACGTCAGCGACCTCCTGGTTGTCCGCCATCATCACGTACGCCTTGCCCGTTGCCGGCGGGTTCGCTCCCGGCACGTACCAGGCGAAGGCGCTGTGCACGGTGTGGACGCCGTTGATGTTCGGCGAGATGGCCGGCGTCGAGTCGCCGACGCCGCCGACGAACTTCACCGGCGTGAGCGGATTGCTGACATCCCACAACGACACGCCGCCCTCTCCCGGCAGGCTCGAGTCACAGATCTCGTTGTTGTGGACGAGGATGTCGCCCGTGAAGTAGGGCGTCGACATGTGAATGACGTGGACGCCTTCCCCCACATACGAGTTCGCGTGCGCCGGGATGAAGCCGACCTTGGTTGGGCTGGCCGGGTTGGCGATGTTCACGATGTGGACGCCCGTGCCCTGCGCGCCGGGCCGTCCCGCGCACTCCGGGCTGAACGCGCCCAGGTAGGCGTAGTCCCCGAACGCCCCGACGTCGCTGATGCCGCCTGTGACGTTCGTCAGCTTGACCTTGCCGACGAGTTGGACGTTGGCGCTCGAGGCAGGTAGATGCCCGCCGACCCCGCCGTGCTGGTCGTCCGCGGTGGGCGGACCGTCGGCGGGGTCGTAGCCGAGCGCATGGCTCGGAATCGACGCTCCCGGCGCGCCGGCGGCCCACAGCGCGAGGCCGAGCGCAGCCGTCAGCACAAGAGATTTCCTATGGAATGACAATGCTCTTCCCTCCCTGTCCCGGGGCCCTCTCCTTTCGAGGGCGCCATGAAAGCCAAGGAAATCTACTTCGCAAGCCCCGGGAGAGTCAATCGGGAGCGCCCTCCAGCCTACTCCTCCTTGTCTCGCTCGGTCGCCGAGCGCTCCTTGATCTCGTCGACGACGGCGGGCTCGGCGAGGGTCGTCGAATCGCCGAGCTCGCGGTTCTCGGAACGTCCCGGAAGATGGCGATGGTCCACTCGGACACGTGGTCCCTGTCCCTGTCGAAACAGGACGGTTTTCCCCAGCGCTCGTCCTGGAGTGACGCGCTTTGTTGAGAAAGCGACAACGCGATCGTTCGACCGGCACGCCGGCTGGAGCGGCGGACACGACTGCTTGTCGATTCATGCGACCGCGAGTGTCTTAGGAGTCCGGCCGCCTACCCCAGCCCGCGCCGGCAAGGAGTTGCCCGGAGACGCGGGCCTCTCGGGAAGGCCGGGGATTTACAGGAGCCAGGTGTTTACTGGAAACGCGGTTCCCAAGCCGGGTTTTCCGCCTGCGACGTTACGCACCGCATTCTACGGGGGGAGAAGGAGGAGAAGCCTTCAGCCCTGCAAATAAGCCAAAACGCCCTGTAAGAGGGGGGCGGGGGGAGGGAAGTAATGGGAAGTCCCCATCACGTTCGACCTTCGCGTTGGCCGGTCGAGCGGATCGTTCTACGGATCGGCGGCAAACAGGTCAAGGACGATTGTCAGCGCGCTGCCGTTAAGACCAGCCGGCGATACCGTCGGCTGGTGCGTTTGCTTGACAGGAGTTCACGGCGGCGGGATACTTTTTGTCGGTAATCACATCTCAGGTTCGAGAATCTCGGACGGCCTGAGGCACTGACTTTTGTCTGCGGCGGAGAGCGAGACAAAAGTGCAAACGAAGCTGAGTGCGCGGTTCTGGCTCGAGGCCGGGCTCGCTTTGCTGAGCGCGGCTCTCTTCACCCTCACGCTCTTGGTGCGCGACTGGATCGAGGTCGTCTTCCGAGTCGATCCCGATCATCACAGCGGGTTGCTCGAGTGGTTGATCGTCGGGAGCTTGTTTCTGTCGACGATTGCGCTCACCGCCCTCGCGCGGTCGAACTGGCGGAGCGCGGACGCGACTACGTGAGTGACACGGGCTCATCGGCCGTGGTTGCGCGACGAGTGGTCGCAGCGCGGCGAACCTTGAAAGGCCGGGCGCGGGAAGAGTCGGATGGTGAATCGTTGAGCGCCGGCCGGGCTCGGGATGGAGAGGCGCCGAAAGGAGAGGCATGAACGAGGTAGCCAAGAGCGGGGTCCCGCTCGAGGTCGCGCCGGCCGTGGTTCCGGAGGGGAACATGCTCGCCATTAGGGGGTCTGGCTGGCCGGCGTGTCCGATCCTGCTTGAGATCGACGGGGAGGAGCGCCGCCTTCACGACATCCTTCAGGGAAGCCCGGTGGGACGAGCGGTCCGGCCCGACGGCTATGGCTCCTTCGTCGTTCAACTGGGCACGCAGGGCCTCGGGGCCGGCAAGCACGAACTGGTCGCCACCGTGCGGGGACGCGACGTCGCCGCTGCCGTGCCGTTCGAGCTCACCGAACGGCCGTTGCTGCGGCCGGATGGGAAGGCAGCCGAGGGATCGTACTGGCGTATCAGGCACTTCTTCGATCGCCGATTCGGGCAGATCGGCTTCGTTCCGCCGGGCATCCGCGACGTCCAGATCGAGGGCATCCGTCGCCTTCGCGCGGACCAGCGGCGGCCCGGCCAGCTGCCGGACGGTCCTCCCGAGCCAGGTCCGCCGACGCCGATGGGCTGCAACTGGAATCCGATCGGCCCGGCGGCCGTCCCGCACGGGCAGACGGCTGGCACGCCGTCACAAGCCATTTCCGGGCGCGTGCTCGCGTTCGCGATCGACCCGACGGCGACGAGCACGGTGCTCCTCGGCACGGCCGGCGCGGGCATCTGGAAGACGACCGACGGTGGCACGACGTGGTCGCCGAAGACCGACTTTCGCATCAGTCTCGCCATCGGCGCCATCGCCTTCGACCCGACGAACCATCTCAGGGCGGTCGCCGGGATGGGCGAGTACCACCACACGTCCATCGGTGGCTTGACGTATTACGGGAAGGGGGTCCTTCGCTCTATTGACGGCGGCGAAACGTGGAACGAGCACGCAGGCGCGACCTTCGACCGGCACGAGATCTCGCGCATCGTCTTCGATCCGACCGACGCGACGGGGCAGCGTGTCTACCTATCCGCGAGCAACGGCGTCTTTGAAAGCCTCGACAACGGCCAGACCTGGAACTCACTGCTCGCCGGCTCGGCCAGCGACCTCGTCGCGTTCGAGCCGACCGGCCCTCCCAACCGGCTGACGCTCATCGCGGGCATCTACGGCTCGGGCCTATGGACGTCGACCCGGCAGGCCGGCGTTTGGGGCGCGTGGACGCAGCTTACGGATCCAACGTTTCCTGCGACGTTCGGCCGCATCGCCCTCGGCCAGTGCGCCGGTACGCCGAGGACGATCTACGTGCTCTTCGCGTCCGCGTATGCCGGCTTCGAGAAGCTCGTCAAGACGACCAACGGTGGCAGCTCCTGGTCGGAGCTGACGGTGCGGCTCGACACAAACGCGTCCGGGCAGACCGCGCTCGGCGGCCCGGACAACCATTTCCACAATTTCAGCATCCCGGCGGGAGACCTCACATCCGCGCCCGCGGCACACACCTACACGACGTCCTCCGCGGGCATCCCCGCCCACACGCACACGCTCAGCCTCACGGCGCAGCAGATCGAGCGGCTCGCAAGCGGCGCCGGCGTCGGCGGGACGACGGATGCCGACGCGACCGGGCACCAGCACAGCTTCGGGGTCGGCATAACGGGTCAGGGCGGCTACAACCTGCACGTCAGCATCAAGCCGGACGATGCGAGCACGATCTTCCTCGGCGAGGTGCGCCTCTGGCGCAACGCGGCAGGAGGCGGCGTCTTCGAGGACGTCACCGACGGCTCGGGAGCGCCTCCCCCTGGTGTCCCGTACGGGATCCACGTCGACCAGCACGCCTTCGCGTTCGACCCGACGACTCCGACCACCGTCTGGGCCGGCAACGACGGCGGCGCTTATCGGTCGCAGAACGGTGGCAACAGTTGGGAGCACCGAAACCAGGATCTGCAGACGCTCCAGTACATCTCCGTCGCGCAGCACCCGAGCCGCGAGGCGGTGATGCTCGGCGGGACGCAGGACAACGGCACGCACCGCTACGGAGGCCACCCGTCGTGGACGTTCAGCGCCGGCGGCGACGGTGGGTTCGCCCAAATCGATCCTGGTCTTCCCACGCGGATGTACCACGGCTACGTCTACAACGTCTTCTACCGCAGTGACGCCGCCGGTGCACCCGGCTCTTGGGTCTTCAAGGCCGGCGGAATCGGCGGCCCCTGCGAGTTCTATCCGCCGTTTGAGCTCGACGCGACGAATCCGAACGTCTGTTACTTCGGCAATGCCCAGCTCTGGCGAAGCCCCGACAACGCCGACACGTGGACCGCCATCACCAACCCGCTCACCGGCAACGCAACGGCGATCGCCGGCCATCCCAGCGACCCGTTGACTGTCTTCGTCGGCACAAGCCAGGGCCGCGTCTACCGCGTCCAGAGGACGGGCGCGGATTGGACGCTCCCGAACGTCACCACGACGGATATCACGGCGGCGCCGCTCCCGGCTGGCCTCTACATCTCCGATCTGGCCGTCGACACCGCCGGGAACGTCTGGGTCGCGTTCGCGTCTGTGACCTGGACGGAGGCCAGCGGCGAGTTCACAAATGATCACGTTTTCCGGCGGGACGCTGCAAGCGGGATCTGGGCGGCTCGCGTGACGGGTCTTCTCCAGGCGAACCCGGTCAACACGATTGTGATCGACCCGACGAATGAGAGTCGGCTCTTCGCCGGGGCCGATGTCGGCGTCTTCCGGACCGAAGACGCCGGTCTGAACTGGGCGCTCTGGGACGATGGTGTGCCAAACGTCCCCGTCTTCGATCTCCGGATCGGACCGCTGCGGCTCATTCGCGCAGGCACACACGGGCGCGGCGTCTGGGAGCGGCCGATCGACGCGTCGACCTGTCCTCTCGTCGACCTCTACCTGCGCGACAACGTCCTCGATACCGGCCGCCTGGTCCCGTCGTACGACGGCGTTCCCGGCGCGCTCGATCCAACAACGTTCGTGCATCACTGGCAGAGCCCGGACATCAAGGTGGACGCGATGGATCCGAACTATCAGACGCCGACACCGGTGACGAGCTACGTCGTCTTTGAGGCCGACCTCCAGCACGAGACGGCCCGGCGGAGCGTGCCGAACCGCTTCTACGTCCAGGTCCACAACCGCGGCGTGAACAAAGCGACCAACGTCCAGGTCCGAGGGTTCTTCGCCGCCGCAAGCACGGGCCTGCCGCCGCTGCCAGCGGACTTCTGGTCGGCGGGCAAGCCGTTCGTCGGTACTCCCTCCGGACCGGACTGGACGCCAGTCGGCCCGACGCAGACCATCGCCACGCTCGAGCCTGCCGAGCCTGGACTCCTTTCCTGGGAATGGACGATCCCGCCCTCGGCTCCGAAGCACTCGTGCCTGCTCGCCGTTACGACCTGCGCCGAAGACCCGCTCGACGGGGGCGGCATCCTCAACCCCGACACGCTGGTGCTGAACCGCAACCAGGTCGCGCTGAAGAACCTCCAGGTCGAGAACGCCGTCATCGGCCCCATGTCCCCTGAGGATCCGATCATCGTCGAGATGCACGACCGGACTCGAGCCGGCGCTCTCTACGCGCTCGAGCTCTGGTGGGGGACGCTGCCGAAGAATGCCCGCGTCTTCGTCGCCTTCGAGAAGCTGCGGGGCGCGAAGCCGCCCGTCACGCTCTCGGCGGCTGAGCTGCGTCGGGCGGGCATCACGGCCTCACGGGAAGGGCAGAATCTCTTCCTCGAGAAGTACGAGTTCGGCTGCGACGGCGACCACACCTTCAACCTCGCCCGCGTCTACGAGCTTTCGCGACCGGAGAAGGGGGCCCAGACGAAGTTTCGCGGCATCCGCATTCCGGCGAAACGGCCGCTCACGGTCGTCGTCAACGTTGTGTTCGACGACCCGCTCGAGGCCGATGCGCAGTTCGACCTCGTACAAAGGGCGGCCAGCATGCGCACCGTCGGAGGATCGACGTATCTGCTTCGTGCGCCGCACGCGGAGAGAGAAAGCCCACCGGAACCGGGTCACTCGCCTGACGAGTGAGGCGATCCCACCCCGGGCAAGCTTGCCGATGCGTCAGCGCGCGGAACTCCTTGCGCCTTCCAGCGCCCCGCTCGCTGTGTCCTCCGGAGGACTCGTCGAAGGCTACGCGCTGCCATGCGGCGGTCGAGCGGTCGCGGGGTCACAGCGTTGCGATAGCCAGCCGCGCGACGAATCTTGGTTAGGCAAATCGCCGCTGGACGGTGCATCTCACTGGAGTGGGGTTGACCCCCTTTCGTTGACACCCTGACGATGGACGCGCAAGCGTCCGGAAGGGAGTCGATGCGGCGAAAGGGAAGCGTTTCTCGCCGGAGTTCACGCGGGAGGCGATACGTCTATGGCGGGCGAGCGAGCGGCGCGCAAGTCTCGTAATTCGCAGCCCACCTCCCGGCAGGGTCAAGTGCCATCCAGAGACGGAGAGTCGCTCGGCGCGTGCGTGGGCGGTCCCACGCGCGCATCGACTGATGGCTGCACAGCGGTCACGACTCGGTCGCGAGCGGCGAAGACCGCAGGACCGTGCTATCGAATAGCGAAGAAGAAGTCATGACGCCTGCGATGGCGCTGACACCCGCGGAGACGCACGATGACGAACTCCACGTGGCATAGGCTCTGGGGGCTAGAAGAGAGCGCGTTCGACAAGAAGCTGACGAAGCACCGCAGCCGCATACTCGATCGAACTGGCGTGTTCCTGATGGTCGCGGGGTCCGGCTTCGTGCTGATCGCTCTCTTTGGCGGCGATGTCTGGAATCTCCAGGCCGGCGATCGGATTGGCGCCGGCAGCGTCTTTGTGGCTGCGGGGGACTTCTTTTGAGCTTCGGTCCGAGGAGCGACGAGGCTTCGAGCTCCACCAGGCAATAAGGCGATGCCGGATCGACGGATCCGCGGGATCTAACGGGCGCTCAGAACGGTCCCGTTGTCAGGGTCGAAAGCCGGAGTATCGACATAGTTAGTCCGACGCCCGCCCTCGGCCTGCCCGAAGGAGGGTCCGGTGCGAAACGAGGTCGACGACTTCCTCCATTTCTGCCGGGTCGAGCGGCGGCTGGCGCCACTCACCTGCTCCGCCTACGAGCGCGACGTCAGGGCGTGCATCCGCTTTCTTGGTGGGCACGGAATCGGCGATCTCGCCTTGGTACGGCCGCCCGACCTGCGCCGCTTCCTCGCCGCCGAGGCCAAGCGGCGGCCGGCGCTCGGCAGCCAGGCGCGCACGGTGGCGGCGCTCAAGGGCTTCTTCCGCTTCCTGGTCGAGAACGAGTACCTCGAGCGCGACCCGACGCTCGTGCTCAGGACGCCCAAGAAACGCGAGGCACTGCCCGATGTGCTCGACCGGCGCGAACTCGCCCGGCTGCTCGCCGCGACCGAGCGCGAGGACGTCTGGCAGAAACAGCACGCGGGCAAGCGCGAGCGTGACCGGCTCTTGCTCGCCCTCTTCGCCTACGCCGGCCTGCGCCGCAGCGAGCTCTTGGGGCTCGACTGGGACGACGTCGACCTCGAACGGCGACTGCTCCGCGTGCGCAAGGCCAAAGGCGGCCGCCAGCGGGTCGTGCCGATCCACCCGGCGCTCGAGCCGCTCTTTCGCGACTATCTGCGCTTCCGCGCCCGCGACCCCGAGCCCGCGCTGTTCGTCGGCGTGCGGGGCAGGCGGCTCTCGTACACGATCCTCACCCAGACCTTCCTCCGCTACGCGCGCGCGGCCGGCGTCACCGAACGCAAGCGGGTGACCCCACACACGCTCCGGCACGTGTTCGCCTCCGAACTGCTGCGCGCCGGCGCCAACCTGCGCCAGATCCAGGAGCTGCTCGGGCACTAGCACCTCGACTCCACCCAGCGCTACACCCGCGTCACCGCCCACGAACTGCGTGGGGCCATCAAGCGTCTTCGCTTCCCCGAACGGTGCTTTCCCCGCACGGCTGTCAAAGGCCGAGAACGCAGGTCAGACCGGGCTCCCGCTCAGTAGTTCGAGAACGATGACGAAGACTGTCCTTCTGTCTGCCATTTATCGGCGGCTCGTACCCGTCGATGTCGGGATGGATGCACCATCGGTTTTCCGGCTGCTGCTAGAGAAGCTCAGTTTCTCGGCCGCTTGAACGAACGCCCCGCGCGGGGGACAATTTGTGGCTCGCGGCTCTGCGGCGCCGCTCGACATGATGACGATTCCTTCCGCAGACGACGCAACCGAGAAGCAGGAAGACACAAAGGGCCGGAGGCGGCTCGAGTGGCTGGGCACGTGGATGAAGTCCGCGCACGGGTTGGCCCTCCTCTATTTGGTCTTCGTCTCTGCTCTGATCGCGCTGCGCGCCATCTTCAATGACAGGTTCGGCTTCCTGGGGATGCCGTGGATGCTCGCGTTGGCGCTCGTGCCGCTCATCCCGTGGCTCGTACCAGCCGTCTCGCCGTGGATGCGGCGCGTCGCGCCTTCCATTGAGAGCTTCAAGCTCGGGGTACTCGAGGTCCAGCTTCGCCAATCCCAGCCGCAGGTGGCGAGCCTAGGGTCAGTCGCCGCAATGCTCACTGACCCAACGATCAAGCCGCTCCGCGCCGCCGGACAGGAGGACTTCCACACGACGCACGCACAGATGATCGTGGCGGGCATGCAGGCGATCCGCAAACAAGGCGCGGAGGTGACGATCGTCGATCTCGAAGCCGGCGCGAAATGGCGATACCCGAACCTGTACTTCCTCGCCCGGCTGCTCGAGGCCGACATGCTCACCCGGTGCATGGTCTTCACAGAGGCACGCGGAGGCGAGGGTGGCTATTTCGTCGTGATGTGCGCGCCCGGCGAGCTCCGCGCGCGGTTCGAGGCTGCCTTCCCGCCATACGCCGAGGCAGGAACGAAGCTGGCGATTCCGGCGGAGATGACCGCGCCGAACATCGACGTGGAGCTGAAGCGTCAGTTCGACGCCTTCCGCGAGGTCCTAACGGAGTCGGCGGGACGGTTCTCTGAACTCGAGGACTGGGTGACATCAAACGGGCTGATCAGGCTCCTCGCGACCGGCTCGAACCGGATTGCCGTCGAGTCGAAGGACGTGCTGGCGGACGAGGACTTCCGGACGATCCTCCTCTCGCCGTTCCGCTACATAGCGGTGACAAGTGGCGGACAATTTCGGTCCGTGATCGACCAGGTCCCGGTGGCACTTGCGTTCGCCAAGGCCGCACTCGCGCGGCCCACGTCCGTGACGTAAGCGTAAGGCGGTCGCGCCACTTCGCTTGACGTTCCGTGCGTGGAGCCCAATACTGGCCGTGCCCCCAGGGAGGAAAATAATGCCCGCTTGGGTGGTACGGGAGGATCCGGTGGAGTTCACGGGTCGGGTCGCTCGAGTGGACCCGATCGTGGCGTTCCAGCCGACTCTGTTCACCTTCTGGGTGAAGCCCGATGTGACACATCAGGCGCTGCTGACCACGCGAAACGAGAGCACGAATCCCGACGGGATGATCCCCTGCGGCGTAGGGCTCGACCCCACGTTGCCCGGTTGGGACAAGCTTGTTCAGCTCGTCGCCGACGCGAACACCCACAGGGTTCGTGTCGTCGGCGCCTGGTGCGACGACGACGACAGCGATACGACGGCCATCCGGCCGCTCGGGATGCTCGCCGTCTGGCACCAGATCGAGGTCTACGACATCGATGGGTGGCCGGTCGCTGTACGAGACTACGACCTTTATGCGTTCGCCCACAAGGCGACTGGGCCGGAGACCTTCGTTGACCCGCATGTCGACGAGAGCCAGTCGCTGAGCATCCGACTTGAGTTCCCGGCGCGACCCTCCGACGGCGCTATCCCCTTCTCTCGTGACGGCCGCACCATCCGCCACTGCACGAGCTCCATGGATCGGCTCGAGGATGAGTCCCTCTTTACATCCGAGTTCTCGATCAAGCTCGCCGGCGTCATCACGCTCGAGCGGCAGAAGGTACCGCTGAACGGCTTCCGCTCCGCCCTCGTCCGATTCGGCTGGCCTGGCTCGATCACGCAGACGGTGGAGGAGGTCTATCGCACGGGCAGGAACAGCCTCAACTCGCGCTGGGCCTACGCGACCATCAACGCCGGCCAGGACGCCGAGGATCCCGAGCGCCCCGGCGAACCCTTCCGCCTCTACCACCTGCCGCGGGCTGAGCGGCAACGACGCCTCGTCTTCAACGATCCCGAGCGCAGGGATCAAGGGATGAGCAAGGGCGAGAGCATCGTCCGGCTCCAAGACGCGAGTGTCCAGATCGGCGACCCGTCGACCGAGTTCAAGGCCTTGCTCGTGCGACCGCATCCTCAATTCGAGCCCCAAGTGCGGCAGGCGCTCGAACTCGTCGCCGAGATGGCCAGGCAGATTGACGCTCATTACCGATTCGTCGCCTACTCCCGCGGCGACATCGGACTCGACCCGAGTTTCGATGCTCCTCCGCTAGGCGATGGTGCGTGGGACGGTCTCCCCAAGGGCGCGGACTGGTCGGCGGGCACGATCGGCGCCATGTGCTCGAGCTTCGTCTGGACGGCCGTCCAGCGCGCCAACGAAAAGCTGGCGGCGGGACACCGGCCCACGATCTTGCTCGAGGATCAGGCTGATCAGCCCGACCCCGACCGGGGACTTGAGTACGGGTCGACCGACGGCTTCTACCAGTATCATGCCGAAGAGCGGAGCACCGCCGGCACCAAACTCGTCGCGAAGATCGCGAAGAAGATCCGCGATCGCTTCGACAACAAGATCCCCGATGTCGCCTACAACTTGCTACCGCAACTCCTCGTCTTCCGGGAGGTCACCGCGTCCAATGTGTCAAACCAGATCGCGAACGCGTTTGCGTTCGACGGGTGCGAGGTGCTCGACGACTCGTGGGATGGTCCGAGCGAAGGCGAGACGGCGAGCCCTGACAACACGCTGTTCTTCTGGGATCTGAAGGAACACTTCGGCCGACTCGTGCAGCCGGAGGGCCACGTCGCGGTCTACGGGGACTCGGCTCCCATCCTGCTCACGGCGCCAAGTTGGCAGCAGGTGCCTCTCTAAGGACGTAGCAGCTAGATCAGCCCCGCACGCACTTCAGGCGATAAAGACGCTCCCCCAGTCGTGGTCACGGCTTCGATGTCGAGCGCCTCGGTTGCGCTGCGACCGAGACGATCAAACGTCCGGACAACTCCGCTAGTCAGCCCACCAGTGGCGCTGGCCATCGACGTCTTCGCGCGGATCCTCGCCGAGGTTGGGCGCGCCGACGACGAGGATCTCGAGTCCCCCGGGCCCGGCCTCGTAGCCTCGCCAGGTACCGGGCGGGACGCGCACCGCGTCCCATTCTTTGAGCTCGACGATCTCGTCGTCGACCTTCATCCGCCCGCTCCCGCGCAGGATCACGTACACCTCCTCTTGCTTCTTGTGCGTGTGGCCGTACGGAAAGCGATAGCGGGGCGGGACGCGCTGGTAGCTCAGGGCGGATTTCTCGAGCGCGAGCGCCTTGGTCGCCGCGCGGAACTCCAGGTCCGGCGCGCCGTCGAACCTAGGGCCGATGTCCTCCAGATCCTCCTTGATGTTGCTGAGCGTGAACGGCACGGCGCAATCCTATTGGCGTCATTCCCTGCTCGAGGCTCGGAAGTCGAGCGCTGCGAGGGCCCTCGGCCGAGATGTGGTGGGCGGACTCGTCGGCCACGGCTCAGCCCCGGTTGTGGTTGACGACCTCGACGTTGTGCCCGTCCGGGTCGAGCACGAACGCGCCGTAGTAGCCCGGGTGGTAGACCGCGCGCTCGCC
>WNFU01004044.1_pt1 | contig 28893 bp, 24 predicted proteins | sample 5400121 | NCBI WGS metagenome assembly WNFU01 (sample SAMN13153360, study PRJNA577476) | soil metagenome | isolation source: 100 cm soil or saprolite under grassland replicate 1 | place: USA:California | collected 2016-06-15 | reverse complement strand
CCGAGCATGCCGAAACGGCCCGTACGGCGCGGCCCTGAGCTCGCCCGGAGGACGCGATGCATTTCGCCGGCCAGGTTCCGATCGGCGCCCCGCGCGAGCGGGTGTGGGCATTCCTCATGAATCCCAGTCAGGTTGGCTCCTGTGGGCCCGGGGTGGAGAGCGTGGACGTCGTCGACGCGACTCATTTTCGGGCGCGCGCCAGGGTCGGCGTGGGATACATCAGCGCCCGGTTCGCGGTCGACCTCCAGATGGCGGAGCAGGAGCCGCCGACGAGGGCGGTAATCAAGGCGCACGGCCAGGCACCCGGCAGCGCCGTCGACGCGTCGGCGACCATGACCCTGAGCGATGGGGAAAACGGGGCGACGGTCATGGACTGGACCGCGGACGTCACGATCTCGGGGACCCTCGCCAGCGTCGGGGCCCGCCTGATCGAGGGGACCGCGAACAAGATGATCGGTCAGACCTTCGACTGCATCCGGTCGCGGCTCGAGGCGCCGGCCGAGGCGACCGCCCCGGGTTGAGGCGACTCCCCGGGTTGAGGCGACTCCCCGGGTTGAGGCGACTCCCCGGGTTGAGGCGACTCCCCGGGTTGAGGCGACTCCCCGGGTTGAGGCGACTCCCAGGGTTGAGGCGACCCCCGCCGGCCGACGATCGGCCCCGCCGGCTGGGGATCCGAGCTCGACGTGCCTCAGCTCGCCGATTCGCCCTCGTCGAGCTCCTCGCCGTCCGCGCCCAGAGGCGGGCCGAGCGTCGTGCGGTGGACCCAGCCCTCCGTTCCCAGCGGGGTCCGGACCAGGATGAAGCCGGCGTACCGCTCGAGCACTTCGACTTCGTCGTTCGCCTCGAGCTGTCCGATATCGGTGCTGCGGACCTCGTCGGGAGCATCGGACAGACGGGCGAGCCGGTAGCGCACCCGGCGCCGCTCAGTGCCGCTCGTGGTCGGCTCGCGGAAGGCCAGCTGCCAGGCCGGACCGACCGAGCCGCGGTCGCTGTGGGCGCGGGCGGCCTGCAGGGACGGCCGGCGCCAGCGGGGGATGTGTTCGTCGCTGTATGGGTCGTCGCCGGGGGCGATGGCGAGCGGAGCCGGGGCCTCCACCACGGTCACATGGTTCCGGCGGCGACGGCGCACCGCCGCGACGAAGAGCCCCGATGAGCCGCCCAGTGCGATGAGCGACACCAGGGCGATCGGAACGAAGGGACTGCCCGGCTGGCCGGGCCTGGTCCCGCCGATGAGGCCAGCCCCTGCCGGAATCTCGGTGGCGGATGGACTGCCGGCATAGCCCACCGGCAGCTGACTCGGTTCGGGCGATCCGCCAGATCCAGTGGGCGTTGAGTCGGAGGCCAGGGCCGATGGAGCCGGGCTGGAGCGCGGGTTCTTCGCACTCGGCTTCGGTGCCGCCGGGCGCGGCGTCGCCTTCGGGACAGGCCTGGGCGTCGGCCGGGGGGTGGGCCTCGGCGTCGGCTGTGGGGTTGGCGGCGGGGGCGCGGCGGCTACCTTGACGAAGGCGGGCTTTACCGCCGTGAAAGTCACGATCCGAGACCCGTTGTCGCTACCGCTCGCCACGGTGAAGGCGTAGTCCCACTGTCCGGCGGGAAGCGAGATCGTCAGGGCCAGGGTCTCGCCGGATTTCCAGTTGGAGCCGCCCGCCGCAAGCGGAAACGTTCCGATGCCCGGCAGCGCCAGCTGGGCGAGGGTGGGCGCGCAGCCGGCGTTGTCGGTGTAGCGGACAGAGAACCTGAAGACCGTGCTGACCTGCCCCGAGCCCGGGCTCACCGTTCCGGAGGACAGGGTCAGCTGGTGCTTGGCCTGGCTGCAGTTGAACGCCGCGGCCGGCTGGACGGGCCCCGCCAGGGTCCAGGCTCCTGCAATCAGGAGCGCGATTGCCGCGGTCGGGGTCGTTCGATTCACGTTCGGGCGTGGTGCGCCGGCCATAGTGCTCCGAGGGTAGGCCGCGAAGGTCCCCCATGTCCGTGGCCCATCCGTCCTGGGCCAGGCTGGCCCATACGGGAGCCCTGCCGGGTCGTCCGGTGCGGTCTGGTGCGGTACTGACGGCCGCCGGGCCGTGGATCGGAGTCACCGCGGCTGTGGCACGATCCACCGGGAGGTGGCATCACATGGAGATCGTGTCGCGCTCGGTCGGGCCGCTCGCCACCAACGTCCACGTCGTGGCCGACCCATCGACCCGCGAGGCGATCGCCATCGACACAGCCATCCCGTCGCTGGCCTTCGTGACCGACGAGCTCGCGGCCCGCGGCTGGAGCCTCAAGCTCATCGTCTCCACCCACGGCCACTGGGATCACATCGGCGACAATGCCGCCCTGGCCGCCCACACCGGGGCGCCGATCGCAGTCCATCCGTTGGACCGGAACCGGCTGGAGCGCCCGGCCGGGGGCATCGCGCCCTTCGAGATCCCGCCGTCCGTGCCCGCGGTGGATCTGGCCGATGCCGGGATGATCCGGTTCGGGCGGCTGCGTCTGGAGGTGCTCCACACGCCCGGCCACACCGAAGGCTCGGTTTGCCTCTGGGCGGCCGACCGAGCGATGCTCTTCAGCGGCGACACGTTGTTTGCCAGTGGTTGGGGACGGGTGGACCTGCCCGGCGGCTCGGCCGAGGCGATGGCCGAGTCGCTGGCCCGGCTGGCCCGCCTCGACGATCGCGTCGGGGTGCTGCCCGGCCACGGGCCCGGCACCACGATCGGCCGGGAGCGCGCGTGGCTCGACATCGTCGTGCGCGACGGCCGGCTGTTCGCCTGAGTCGATCGCTCCGGTGAAAGGACTCGTCTGCAAGGAAGCGGGAGCCGGGCGCGTACCAGAGACATGATCGAGGAACAGCTGCGCCGATCCGCCGTGGAGCGGGCGTACCGGGACCATGCCGACCATGTCTACCGGGTCGCCTTCGCGATCCTGCACGACAGCGAGGCGGCGAGCGACGCGACTCACGATGCCTTCGCCCGAGCCTACGAGCGCTGGGAGCAGTACGACGCCAACCGACCGCTCCGGGCCTGGCTCCATGGAATCGTGGCCCATGCCGCCCTTGACGCGATCAGGCGCCGCCGTGTCCGGGAGCGCACGGCCCGCGCCCTGGGCCATGTGTCGGAGCTCACCGAGGCCTCCGGGGCCGGCGATCCGGCCGGCGATGCCGTCCGTCATCGGGTGGTGGAAGAAGGCCTGGCCACGCTGACGCCGCAGGCCCGGGCGGCGGTGGTGCTTCGCCACTACTACGGCTACGACTACGCCGAGATCGCCTCATTCCTTCAGACGAGCCCGGGCAACGTCGGCTCCCTGTTGAGCCGCGCGCACGCCGACCTCCGCCTGCAGCTCGCAGTGGGGTCCGATGCGGACCCTGCCGATTCCCCGACCGAGTTTCGAATCCCGGCCGCCGGGCTGTCCGGCGACCGGCGCCCCGATCGCTGACCGCCAAGGAGCATCCGATGACCGTCCCACCCGAGCACTCCGGGCCACAGCCCGACGACGAAACACTCGCCGCGCTGGTGCGCGACGTCGCTGATCGCTGGAGCATGCCGCCGCAGCGGCTGGACGACCGAACCTGGCGAGAACGGGTCTCCGGGCAGCCGCGCCGGCGACGCGCACGGGCGACGGCGGCCGGCTGGTTGCGGCGCCTGGGCACCGCGGCCTCGGTGGCCGTGGTGGCGACGGTCGCGCTCGCGCTCGTCGCTGTCTGGCTGACCATCCCGCGCACGCCCGCCATCGGGAACCGCGCGAGCGCGCCACCGACGCTTGGGCAGACCCCCGAGAGCCGGCAGACCCCGTCCCTGCCGCCCGCAACACCGCTCCCGGCCTATGCGGTCTACGGTCAGAAGCTGGATGGCCGCCTGATCCTCAACGTGTCGGGTGTCTACCGGATCGTCGACCTGGCGACGGGGACGTTCGCGGGGGACCTCGTCAAGGGCACCCAGTACCCCACTCAGCTCTTCGCCCGACCCGGTGGCGGCTTCGTCTGCGCCTGCTTCAGCGCCGCGTACGCCGGCGATTACCTGTCCGGCTCCTACACGATCGACGCGCGAGTCCTTCGACGCGACGGGTCGCTGATCCGCCAGGTCCGCGTGGCGAAGCTCCAGTCCGATACCGATCCCGTCGTCAGCGATGACGAGTCGAATGGTCTATCGGCGGCCGCCGAGCTCGCTCCCGACGGTCGGACCCTCTACGTCGCCTGGGCGTATCGGAGGACGCCCGTCTGGCACACCGGCATCAGCGTCGTCGACGTCGAGCGGGGGAAGGTGGTCCAGACAATCAGGCTGCCGGACCGCTCCTCGACCGACGGGCTCATCGTGACATCCGTGTGGCTGAACGCGTTGCGGATCGCCCCGGATGGCGGTCACCTCATGCTGACCATGGATGTCTACTCGACCCGATCCCACACCACCCCGCACGTCCTGGCGACCGTGGCAGACGGCCGTGTCGCGCAGACGGTCACGCTCCCGGACAACACGGCGATCAACGAGCACCCGTGCGACCCGGGCGGAGGCTTTGCAACGAACACGACGTACTACACGCTCTGCCCGTCCCCGGCGGTCTACCGCCTCTTCGCGCTCGACGGCAGCCTGATCGCCCAGGCCGAACTGGGGCGGGGGAGCGGTGCCGAGCCTGGCACCGCGGACATCGTGGACCGTGCGCGCGGGCAGATCTTCCACTGGAGCTCGGAGACTCGCACGCTCAGCCGGATCGACCTGGCCACGGGCCGGGTGACGGGGACGGCGACGGCTCTACAGGCGAGCAGTGGACCGGCTCGACCGGTGGACGGGCTGGCCGCGCTCGGTCGATCGGTCGGGGGGTGGCTGGCACCGTCCGTCATGGCCAAGACGATCCTCCAACCGGGAATCGTGCTCTCGCCCGACGGGTCCCGGATCTACGCCCTGGGCACGACCACCCCCGCGACCACCGACCCGGGCTCGACCGGCGTGGACGTGTTCGATGCGGTGGCCATGCGCCCGATCGATCACTGGGAGCCGCCCGCCGACCTGGTCTCGGTCGCGACGAGTCCCGACGGTCAGTACGTCTACGTGGCCGGGGCGCCGGACGTCAACGCGAGTGGCGAGCGAACGGGGGCGCCGGCCTCGCTCATCGTGTTCGAAGCCTCGACAGGAAGCGTCCGGATGATCGCCGGCGCGCTCGGATCGGAGATGGCTTCCATCGTGCCCTGACCGCCAACGCGTTGGCCTTCCCGTCAGCCGCCTCGGGTGTAGCGGGCGGTGAGCTGGGCCTCGGCCAGGACGTGCCCCTCCATCGCGGCACGGACGTCGGCGGCGCCGGGCGTGCCGGGCAAGCTGAGCGGCGCGTCGAGGGCGTAGAGCGTGAAGACGTAGCGGTGCGTTCCGCTCGGCGGGCACGGTCCCCCGTAGCCGATCCGGCCGAAGTCGTTGCGGCCCTGGCGCGGCGCGTCGGGTGAGGGGGACATGCCCTCCGACAGCCCACCGCTCGCGGTGCCACTCATGTCGAGCACGATCCAGTGAACGAAGCCGCGCGCGTCGGGGTCGTCGACGATGAGAGCAAGCGCGGCCGTCCGGTCGGGGACACCGGCCCATTCCAGCGCCGGTGACACGTCCTCGCCGTCGCATGTGAAGCGGCGCGGGATGGCGCCGCCCTCGTCGACATCCGGGCTCATGAGATGGAAGCCGTCATTGGTCGCCACGGTCGTTCCTCCTGGGCTGGATCGCCGGTCGGCACCTGAGGCTGACGTCGTCCCCGTCGGTCCCCCGGCGGCACAACCGGCCAGGACGAGCATCAGGGCGCCATGGATCGCAAGCTGAACGGTGCCGGCCATCGCGGTGCCTCAAGTATCCAACGAGAGACGCACATCCGCGACACGCCGACGGTCGCGGACACGGCGGCCGCATGGCAGTTCTTCGCTAGGACATCGCCTTGCGGTACATCGTCGCCGGCTTGTTTACCCGAAAGCCGAGACCCTCATAGAGGCCGAGCGCCCCGGTCGGATTGTCCGCGTCGACGGCCAGCGCGGCAGAGGTCAATCCTCGATCCGCGAAGGCACGCAGGCTGGCCCCAATGAGCGCCCGGGCGACGCCTCGGCGGCGCCACGGCCGGCGCACGCTGACCTGCTCCAACCAGCCCCGATTGACCCCCAGCCGCTCGTTCTCCTCGGCGTAGACCCAGTTGGCGCAGACCCCGACGACCTCCTCGCCTTCCCAGGCGACTCGCCAGAGCGACGTGTCGAGGTCAGGCGCCCCGAACATTCCCTCGAAGTTGGCGTCGGTCCATTCCCGTGCACCCCAGTGGTCCTGAAATGCCTCGGCCTGGGCATCGAAGATCCGCCGATGGTCGGCCGCCTCGACCGGCCGCATCTCGAGGCCATCTGGCAGCGGCGTCTCCGGGATGTCCGCCAGGCCGTCGCGGACCATCTCGAGGTAATAGCGAGCCGGCCGGTACCCTTCCGCGGTCAGGAGCGCTCGCGTGTCCTCGGCCGAATCGACGCACCACGACGCGTACCGACACGACGCCCCGGCCGGCCGGTCGGCCGCCATGTCGCGCGCCAGGCCCTCGAGCCGGTTGAGGATCGCTCGGCCGATTTCCCGGCGAGGGACCTCCGGATGCACGTCGGCTGAGATCTCGTAGGTGTCCTCGCCGGCGCGCCGGACGTAGGCGACCCGGCCCACGGCAACGACCCTGCCGGCCAGCTCGCCGACGACGATGTGCCGCTGGGGATCGAAGCCCGCCGGATGCTCCACCTCGGAGGCGAACTGTTCCACGGTCGGGATGTAGTCGAAGTCGTCGGCGAGGTGAGCGGCGGTCATGACGTCGACGATCGGCTGGTCGTCGACCTGTCCGGCGTAGGTCCTGATCCGCAGAGCTGCGGTGAGTGAGGCGGCGGGCGCGTCGAGCTTCACCATGATCACCAGTCTGGCATGGATTTGCGGGCCATGGACTCGGCCGCGCTGTGGCGTACCAGCCGGGCGAAGCGCCGAGCCTCGGTACGTTCGCTGGGCGTGCGGCGTGCCTCCGTTCGGGCGGCCTCGCGTTCCATCTTGCGCCGATTCCGCAGCCGCTCGCCCGGCAGGCTACCGTCACCGATCGCTGCCAGGACCGCGCAGCCGGGCTCGCGCTCGTGGCGGCAATCGGCGAAGCGGCAGGAAGCGGCCAGCTCGTCGATCTCCGAGAACGTGTCCCCGATCGATTCGCCGCCATCCCACAGGCCGAGCTCGCGCATGCCTGGCGTGTCGATGACCATGCCGCCGCCGGGGAGCGCGAGCAGCTGTCGATGGGTCGTCGTGTGACGGCCGCGGTCGTCGCCGGTCCTTACCTCGCGGGTCGCCAGCACGTCGTGGCCGGCCAGGACGTTGATGAGCGTCGACTTGCCCACACCCGAAGAGCCGATCATGGCGGCGGTGCGACCGGGCTCGAGCCAGGCACGCACGTCGTCGAGGCCGTCACCGGTCAGGGCCGAGATCGGTAGTACGGGCACCCCCGGCGCGACAGACCGAACCGCCACTTCTCGGCCGTCGACATCGGGACATCGATCGGTCTTCGTCAGCAGGACGACCGGGCTGGCGCCACTGTCCCAGGCCACGGCCAGGTAGCGCTCCAGGCGTCGCAGGTTGAAGTCGCCGTCGAGACCCATGGCGACGAACACGACGTCCACGTTGGCGGCGACTACCTGTGCCTCGGTCCGCCGCCCGGCGGCCAGTCGTGAGAAGGCCGTCCGCCGCGGCAGGCGCGCGTGGATCGTCGCGGCGTCGTCCGCGGGCGAGCCGTCGATGGCGACCCAGTCACCGACCGCCGGAAAGTCGGCAGGACCGGCTGCCTCGTAGCGGAAGCGGCCGGATACTACAGCCAGGCCCTCCGCCGGACCGCCGGCCCGCGTCGCTCGAACCGCATATGCCCCCCGATGCTCGGCGGTCACCCTGGCCGGCGTGAGGCCGCGTGCGCCATGACCCGCGAAGGCATCCGCGAGCTCCGAGGTCCAGCCGAGCGCCTGGATGCCCGCGGGCCCTGCGAGGCTCTCGATCCCGTGAAGCCCCTCGGCGTCGGCGCTCATCGGGCACTGACCTCGTGCCCGGGCGGCGGGCGGATCGCCGTTCGGAACGCGGTCGACGATGAAGCCATGCGGAAGCCGCAGGATTCGTAGAGGCCCAGCGCCTGATTGGGATTCTCGGCATCGACGCCGAGCGCCGCACTCGCCAGTCCGCGGTCACGGAGCAGCCTGAGACTGCGTACGATGAGGGCGCGGGCCAGGCCGCGTCGCCGCCACGGCCGGCGCGTGAACACCGAATCGAGCCAGCCTTCCGCGGCGCTGCCGTCGCCGTGGCGATGGATTCCGTTGAGAACCGCCCCGGCAACCTCGTGGCCGTTGAAGGCGACCAGCCACAGGTCCGGGTCGGTCGCGGGGTTCTCGATGAAGCTGGCGAAGGCCTCGTCGCCCTCGTCCACCCAACCGAAGTGATCGCGGAAGGCCTCGCCGGCCGCGTCGAAGACCTGCCGGAGGACGGCCCGGTCCCGCGGGATCGGACGGATCTCCAGGCCCTCGGGAAGCGGTGCGTCGGGGATCGACTCGAGGTCCGGCCGGAGCATCGAGAAGAAGCGCCGGAATGGCTCGTAGCCCGCGGACTCCAGGAGCACCCGCCCGCCGCGGTCGCCGTCGTGCACGAACGTGGTCATCCAGCGCGGCCGGTCCAGGCCCTCGCCGGCGGCCGCGTGGGCATCGGCGATGACCCGCCGGCGATCCTCGCTCCAGGTCAGCATCGCCCGGCCGATGCCCTGGCGCCGGGCATCGGGTCGCAGGAAGCAGAACCCGTCGTAGTAGCGGCTTCCGTCGTTGGCGTCTCCCCACAGGACACGCGCGTACCCGACGATCTCGTCGCCGAGCTCGACGACCAGGATGTCCCGGGCCGGGTCGGATCGCTCCAGATGTGCGTACGTCGCCCGCATGCCCGCGAGGTCGAGCGGCTCGATCTCGCCGTCGGCCAGCCGTGCCTGCCGGGCCGCCTCGAACATGCCCGGCAGGTCGGCGTCCAGCCCGCGATAGCCGCGAAAGTGGACGCCGCGCACCGGCGATGCAAAGCGGTCGAGGCGATCGACGGTCGGCGTACGCATGTCAGCCGACCCTCTTGAGCTTGCCGGTCCGCTTGGCGTATTTCTCGGCCCGCCCAAAGGCCCAGATCCCGAGGGGGATCAGGACGATGCCCATGAGCACGAGTGGCCAGACGTCGTACCACAGCGCCGTGATCGGCACGCCTTCGGTGAGCGCCTTCCGGACGCCGTCCAGGATGTATGTCGCCGGCGAGAAGCGTGAGGCCACCTGCATCCAGCCGGGCAGCACCTCGATCGAGTAGTACACGCCGCTGATGAGAAGCAGCACCGACTGGAGGACGAACGTCATCTGGGCGCCCCGCTCGACGTACAGGAGCGGCAGGATGGCGGCCATCATCCCGATGCCGATGAAGCTCACGGAGCCGACGAGCATCAGGATCGCCGCGGTTCCCAGGTCGGCGTGGCTGAGATCGAGACCGAAGAACAGGACCAGCACGACCATGATGAACGCGGTGTGGATGAGGCCGTAGACCACGGCGTACAGCGTGGAGCCAAGCAGCTGCGCGGCGCGCCGAACGGGCGCCATCATCGTGTACTCGAGCGTGCCCTCCCAGCGCTCCCAGGCGATCGTCTCCGCGATGAACGTGAAGACAACCGACAGGTAGTTCCAGAAGATGGCGCCGATCATCAGCGAGAAGATCAGCCGCCGGCTGCCCTGGTCGGCGCCGATGAGCGTCACCGACAGGGCGCCGGCGACCGAGTAGACGAGCCAGGCGACCTCCCAGCCCCAATAACGCTTGGTCAGGTTGAAGTTACGTTCGACGAAGGCGTAACTCGCCTTCAGCTCGTGCGCGAGAACCGTCATCGGATCGTCTCCGAACGTTGAGGGTGAGGCCGGCTCGATCCCGTCACGGGGATCGAGCCGGCGTGAAGCCGGGATCGGCCGGCCTGCCTGGTTGACTGGCGTGGCTGGCGCCGGATTTCGCGTTCACGGGCAATCCTTTGGATCTCTCGCTCGCGCTCCGTCGCCAGGAATCGGTACAGCTCGTAGCTCGGGAACTGCTGCATGGTTATCACCTCCTTTCCTTTGAGATTTCAGTCGGCTTCGTCGGCCAACTCATCCTCGACGTCTTCGTCGAGCGAGCGACCGGTGTAGGTCATGAAGACGCTCTCCAGGGTCGGCGCTGTTCCGTGATCACGTGCAACCAGCGCCTTGAGCTCGGCCGGCGTTCCCTCGACGACCGTTCGTCCGGCGTCGAGGACCGTGATCACGTCGCACAGCCGGTCGGCCTCGTCGAGGTCGTGTGTCGTCAGCACGATCGTTGCGTCATGCGTCTGCCTTAGATCTGCGATGAACCCCTGCACGTCGAGCTTGGAGCGGGGATCGAGGCCCGTCGTGGGCTCGTCCAGGAGCAGCAGCGCCGGGCTCGTCAGCAGGGCTCGCGCGATCGCGACCTTCTGCTGCATGCCCCGGCTCATCTGCTCGATCGGCCGGTTGACCCGCTTCTGCGAGATGCCCAGGCGACCGAGGATGTCGATTGCGTCCCGCCTTGCGCCCTTCGCATCGAGCCCGTACAGGCGGGCCGCGAAGGACAGGTTCTCCAGCGGGCTCAGCTTCTTGAAGAAGGCCGCGTCGACGCTGACCCGGTTGATCAGGCGCTTGACCGCGAGCTCGTCACGGACGATGTCATGGCCGAAGACCTCGACTCGTCCTTCGTCCAGCGTCAGCAGTCCGCTGACGAGCCGGATGAGGGTGGACTTGCCCGAGCCATTGGCGCCGAGGACGCCCCGGATCTCGCCGCGCGCGAGGCGCATGGAGACGTCGGCGATGGCGATGACCGGCGGCTTCTTCCGCTGGACCTGGAACCGCTTCGTCACGTGCTCCACGAGTAGTGCGGGGAGAGCCGTGGACTGCCCGGCGGGTCGATCGGATCCGGTCACAGGTTCAGCCGGTGGGATTGGGACCGGCGCCCGCGAGCGAGCCCGATCGTCCGTCCTGTTCTGTTGTGGTGTCAGGGTGGCGGTCACTTTGGGTTCGCTCCAGTCGGTCATGAGTGGCGGTGGCGATCGCATCTGCCGTCGCGGCTACCAACACGCGAAAGCCGCGGGCCCGGCTCGTCCTGCGACGTGATGGGCTCGCGGCTCTGATTCGGCGCCACGCGGCGCGGGCATCGAAAAAGCCGTGGACCCGGTCCGGCCCACGGCTCGTGGATCGCCTGTCTGGCGGCATTGCCGCCCGCGGTCACCTACGAGATGGGCACAGACCTCCCGTCAACGACAGCCTCAGAGGCCGTCATGGGAAGAAGGGTAGAGATGCGATTCTGCATTGCTCGATTCCCTCCTTTCTCTGCTAGGTGGCGCGCGGACCGGCGCCGGTGGCCGAGTCTACGTGGGCTCCCGTCGCCATGTCAACGTGGACAAGCGTCCATTCCGCCATCGTCATTTGTCCATCCCACCCGCCAACAGCACGAGCTGTGACTACGGACACGTCGTTGACGCGTTCCGCGCTCCGCGTCGACCGACCCGCCTTTACCAACCCCGGTGGTGGTACGTTCCCGATCACGGCGCGACGGCAAGCCGAGTTGCCTCCGCCACGCTCAATCCGCTCCCGGTCGCCGCTTCTCGACCGGCGCCAATGCGCGGACCACCACCCCCGTAGGTAAATACGAGAACCGGTCGAGGACCAGGTTGATTGACAAGCCTTGGCAGGCGACAGTTGCGGCGACCCAAGAAGGGGGCCGTGTCAGTCGAGCTCCAGGCGGACGATCGGGCGTGGGGCCGCGTTGGCCTGAGGCGTGGACCAGCCGACGACCTTGAAGCCTGCGGCCTGGAACATGCTGAGCGTCCCGCGGTAGAGCGAGGCCGCGGGATGACGGGCCCCCTCGGTCGGCGTGGGATACGCCTCGAGGGCCGGGGCGCCGTGCTTCCGGGCATAGGTGATCGCGCCGTCGAGGAGGGCCCGGGCCAGGCCGTTCCGGCGGGCGCGTCGACCGACGACGAAGCAGACCACCGACCAGACCGGTCGATCGTCGATCCGGCGAAGTGTCGTCGAGCGCTCCAGGCGTCCGTAATCGGACCGAGGACCCAGGCTGACCCAGCCGACCGCCCGCCCGTCGCGATAGCCGACCAGGCCGGGGGCAGGCCCCGCCTCCGCGGCGGCCACGTCGGTCAGCGCCCGCAGTTTGGCCCGATTCGCGGCGGCCCCGTTGACCCCGAAGTCCTTCGACCTGAGCCGCCAGTACATGCACCAGCACGATTTCGGGTCACCGCCCTCCTCGAAGAGGGAGGCCAGGTCGTTCCAGCGATCGGGCTCCAGGGGCTGGATGTCGAGAGGCGCCGTCTCAGGTCTGGCGGTGTCCGGCGCGCCTTTGGGCGGGCCGCCGCGCGGAGCGTTCGTCCTCTTCGGAGCCGGCATGCGTCGACAGGGTAGCGCCAGGTTCCCGACACACGCTGACAGGAAAGGCCGTTCGACCTGTCAAACTGCCGCCGATGACTCGAGCTCGGAAGACCGACCCACCGCCGCTGAGCCCCCGGCCGCCCGCGTCAGCCCGGCCGGTATTTCGCGACGGTGCGGACCGAAGGCGAGGCTCCATGCCGGTGCTCCGGATGGAAGGCCTGGGTCGCAAGTTCGGTGCGACCTGGGCGGTCCGTGACCTCAGCCTGGACGTCCGAGCCGGCGAGGTGCTTGGCCTGCTGGGGCCGAACGGGGCCGGCAAGACCACGACGGTCCGGCTCCTGGCCGCGCTCATCGCCCCGACGGCCGGCCATGCCTGGGTCGACGGCATCGAGATCCGCGAGGCGCCCGACGAGATCCGCGCGCGGGTGGGCATCCTCACCGAGACGCCCGGCCTGTACGACAAGCTCTCGGCGGAACGCAACCTCGACTATTTCGGCAAGCTCCATCGGCTGCCCGCTGCCGTCCGGGCGGAGCGGATCGAGCGATGGATGGTCGCGCTCGGCATGTGGGACCGGCGCCGGGACCCGGCGGGGACGCTCAGCAAAGGAACGAAGCAGAAGCTGGCGATCATCCGGGCACTGCTTCATGAACCGCGCGTCGTCTTCCTCGACGAGCCCACGGCGGCCCTGGATCCGGAGGCTGCCTATGTCGTCCGGGAGGCCATCGCCATCCTCCGCGCCGAGGGTCGGACCATCGTGCTGTGCACGCACAACCTGGACGAGGCAGAGCGGCTGTGCGATCGAATCGCCTTCCTGCGCGGATCGCTGTTGCGTGTCGACTCACCGGCCCGCCTGCGCGGCGAGCTGGGCGGTGGGCGCGTCACGATCCGCCTCGCAGAGCCGGCCAGCCCCGCGCTCATCGCCGCGGTCGAGGCGCTGTCCGTAGTCCGTTTGGTCGAGCACGAATCGGGCACCCTGGGCGTTCGCGTGGAGAACGAGGAGCACGACGCACCGATCGTCGTGCGTGCCATCGTCGGTGCCGGTGGGGGAGTCGTGGAAGTCCGGCCCGAGGTGGGCACCCTGGAGCAGGTCTACTTCGAGATCATGGGCGTCCGGCCGGGAGCCGGCGATCCGGACTCGGCGCGGGAGGTCGCCTGATGCGCCTCGCGATGCCGCGCCCCGACATCGTCGCCGCGGTCGTCACCCGCGACTGGGAGGAGACGCTCCGCAACCGGCTGCTCCTGGCGACGATCCTCGTTCCGCCGGTCGTGCTCACGATCGTTCCGCTCATCGTGGGCGGTGTCACCACCGGACTTCCCTTACCGGCGGCAGTCGCTCGCCAGGCCATCGCGCTGCGGCCGGACTGGGCCTCGCTCAGTCCCGGCGAGCTCACGGCAGCTCTCGTGATCCAGCAGTTCCTCGTCTTCTTCCTCATGATGCCGGCCTACATCCCGCTCTCCATCGCGTCGTATTCGATCATCGGCGAGAAGACGTCGCGCAGCCTGGAGGCGGTCCTGTCCACGCCGATCCGGACGATCGAGCTCCTGGCCGGCAAGGCCATCTCCGCGTTGCTGCCAGGGGTGGCCGTGGGTTGGCTGACGTATGTCGCCCTCATCGGGTTGACGGCGATGCTGTACAGCCCGGGCCTCGTTGGCGTCGTCACTGACGACTCGTGGCTGGCCGGCGTCTTCCTCCTGGGTCCGGCGGTGGGCCTCGCTTCGGTCGTGGCGGGCGTCATCGTCAGCGCCCGCGTGAGCGACCCTCGTACGGCCCAGCAGATCGGGGGGATCATCATCGTCCCGCTTGTCGGCGTGGCGGTCATCCAGGCCAGCGCGACGGTCCTGTTCGGTGGGCCAAGCTATGCCCTGGGTGCCCTCATCGTCCTCATCATCAGCCTCATGGGACTCGTGCTGGGGGCTCGCCTGTTCGGCCGCGAGACGATCCTCACCCGCTGGCGCTGACCGGCCTTCGGCCCGCCGTCAATCTGTTTCCGCACGCGGCGCAGGACTCGAAAGACCGTCGACGTAGCAGGTCAGCACCGCGAGCTCGACCGTTTCGCCCCCATCGATGAAGGGTGCCGTCGGCTGGCACGCACGGGTCCGCGCCCCGAACTCCCGGAACTTCGCCGCAGCGTCTGCGAGCTGGCCGAGGTTCACGACCAGGGCGATCGCGGCCGCGACGGCCAGGGCGCCATTGATGGCCGCCCGCCTCGGGATCCGCGCGGCCGCCGGCGCCAGCGTCGACAGCCCGACGAGCAGCAAGGCGGCGGCCGGATAGATGTAGCGGGACTGCTCCGGCAGCGTCGTCGATCCCGCCCGCAGGAGGCCGGCGAGCATGAACTCCGTCACGGTCCCCACCGCGGCCCCCGCAAGAAGCGGCGGAATCCGCCAGCCGTGCCGGGCCACCATGATCAACCAGCCAACGCCCAGCCACACGATGATCGCGCCTACCAGGTCGCCCAGGCCGGACAGGCCGCCGACGGTGTTCGCGACGCCGCGCAGGGCGAATCCCGGGGCCGCCAGCAAGCTACTGGGATTGAACCACTCGGCCACCCCAGCCTGGACGCTCCGCCCATACGCCACGAACCACAGCAGGTAGCCCAGGACTGGGACCGCCACGACCGCCAGTCGTCGCCGCTCGTCGCGCTCGAGGACTACCTGGGCCGCTGCCGCCGCGACGAAGCAGAGCCCGATTCCCGAGGTCGCCACCGATGCCAGGAGGAGCAGGCTCGCCGCCGCGTCGGCCGGCCTCTCCCGACGGCGAAGGAGGAGGAGAGCCCACAGGCCACTGGCCGTGGAGGCGACGAAGCCCATCTGATACGCCCAGAAGAGGTCGTCCGCTCCGCTGCCGAGGAACAGGATCAGCAGGGCCGCGCCCAGGCCCCACCACGGGGCGGACGGCCGGAAGCTGTGGAACACGGCGAGCGCCACGATCAGGTGAAAGCCCAGGAGGACGGCCAGGTACGGCAGATAGGCGGCGACGCCAACGCTCTCCACGATCAGTCGATAGATGACGACGAGGCCGGTGTGCCAGTGGTCGTTGTGCGGCGTGAGCCAGCTGGCTGGATCGCTCAGCGACCTGGTCTCCAGCACGTTCCATTCGTCGTTGAAGAACGTGGCGCCTCGCGCGAGCCAGAGAATGCTGGCAAAGGCCGCGAAGCAGGCAATGCCGAAGAGCGCCGCGGGGCCGACTGTGCCCCGACGACTCTGGCGGTTCTCGATCATTGCCGTGATGCGTGGATTCAAGCACTGGCTCCTGTGCGGCTCGCGGGCGACGACTCGCGGCGACGACTCGCGGCAACGACTGGCCGACACGCGATGATTCGTCGATGCCATGGGATCATCGCCGGGCGGCTTCGACGGATCAAGGCCGCGAGCAGGTCAGCGTTGCTTGCCCGCCGCCGGCTGACGCTGCTTCGGCTCTCGCAGATCTGCCTTTCGCCGGGTCGTTTGACGCTCCACGAGGCCGGGCCATACGCTGCGGACCCCATGCGCTACGACGGCGGACGCTCGCCGGCGCGGTCGATCTCGGTCGTCGAGCTCATCGCGACGGGCACGCTTGACGCGGAGCTGGCTGGTCTCCTCTGGCTCCTCGTGGAGGCCCGCCTGCCGATGATCGTGGCGGCGGCGGCCCCGCGCACGGGCAAGTCGACGCTGCTGGAGGCGCTCCTGGCCTTCCTGCCGGCCGGCACGCGGCGTCAGGAGCTGAGCGGATTCGCGGAGGACTTCGTGTGGCTACCGGAGGCCGCCGAGCTCGGCTGGCAGGGCGGCCGTGACGCCGACGACCGCTTACGCGACCGCCCCGCCACGGCAGAACGCGCCACCCGGGCCGATCCAGCCAGCACCTACCTCGTCGCCCCGGAGCTCAGCGATCATCTGCCGACGTACACCTGGGGCGAGCAGGCTCGCGTCGCGGTCCGCGCCGTCAGTCGAGGCTACGGCCTGGGCGCCACGATCCATGCCGACTCCCTGGGGGAGGTCTTCGCCCTGCTGGGTGGCCCGGAGGTGGGGCTGACGGCGGAGGAGCTGTCGCGTCTCGGCCTGGTGCTCGTCCTGCGTCTCGTGCCCGGAGGAGGGCGACGACTCGCCGCCGGCCATTACGTCCGGCCGGTCGTCCGAGACGCCGGCGGGCACATCCAGCGGCTCGGTCCCGCTGTCCTGGCCACCTGGGATCCGGTTAGGGACGCCCTGGACCACTTCTGGTGGGGCATCCTGCCGGAGCTGGCCGAGCGGACCTCCCGCCGGGCAGGCGATTTCGAGGCTGAGCAGGCGCGCCGTGCTTCCTATCTGGCAGGCCTGGTCGCCGGCGGCCTGACCGGCTGGCAAGAGGTGGTGGCGGCCATCGCCGGGTACCGGGCAAGCGACCCAGCCGGTGCTCGTTGACGGGATTCCGGCGCGCGCGTACGCTCGAATCGCCGCCACATCGAGTCAGCACACCATCGGAGCACGTCCGTGACCCAATCCGACCTCCTGCCCACCACCCTCCGCGAGCTGCTCGATTCCGGCTGGCGACCGCGCACGGTCAAGGAAGAGCTCCGAGCCAACCTGCTGGCCCGCCTTGGCGAGGGAGAGGACGTCTTCCCGGGCGTCGTCGGCTATGAAGAAACCGTGCTGCCGGCGGTCGAGAATGCGATCCTGGCCGGCCAGGACCTCGTCTTCCTGGGCGAGCGTGGCCAGGCCAAGACGCGGATGGCCCGGCTGCTCGTGGGCCTGCTCGACCCCCTCCTGCCCGTCGTCGCCGGAGGCGAGCTCAATGACGACCCCACGGCGCCGGTCAGCGCCGGAGCCCGGGCCGTCGTGGCGGAGCAGGGGATGGACACCCCGATCGCGTGGCTGCCCCGCGACCGGCGCTACAGCGAGAAGCTGGCGACGCCGGACATCACCATCGCCGACCTCATCGGCGAGGTGGATCCCGTTCGGGTGGCCGAGGGGCGTTACCTGTCGGACGAGCTGACGCTCCATTACGGGCTCATCCCTCGCAGCAATCGCGGAATCTTCGCGATCAACGAGCTGCCCGACCTCGCCGAGCGGATCCAGGTCGGGTTGCTCAATATCCTCGAGGAGCGCGACGTCCAGATCCGCGGCTTCACGGTCCGGCTCGCGCTCGACCTGTTCGTGGTCGCCAGCGCCAACCCCGAGGACTACACCAGCCGCGGCCGGATCATCACGCCGCTCAAGGACCGGCTCGGGTCCCAGATCCGGACCCACTATCCCAGGACGCTCGATCACGAGATCGCGATCGTCCGCCAGGAACAGCATCGATTCCCAGCCGATGAGGGCGTCCCTCCAGTTGTCCTGCCGGCGTTCATGGAGGAGCTCGTCGCCGAGCTGACCCACCTGGCCCGGCGATCGCCCGAGATCAGCCAGCGATCGGGTGTGTCGGTGCGGGTGAGCGTGGCCAACGCGGAGGTTCTTCTTGCGGCGGCCCTCAAGCGGGCGATCCGCCTGGGCGAGCCGGCCGGCGTGCCGCGGGTCAGCGACCTGGGCGCCGTCATCGCCTCGACCGCCGGCAAGGTCGAGCTCGAGTCGGTGGGCGAAGACGTGCCGGAGGAGCGAGTCGTGGAGCGGCTCATCACGAAGGCGCTGTACACCACCTTCGGCCGCCGGATGGACGCGGACGACCTGGACGAGATCGTCGATGCGTTCGATGCCGGCCTGGTCCTGGAGACCGGCGATCGCATCCCGTCTCGTGAGTACGTCCGCTGGATGCGCGAGATCCCCGGCCTGCCCGAGGCCGTCCGCCGCCTGGACGTCGATCCGGGCGCGGGCGAGCCGGCCACCGCCGCACTCGTGGCCGCGGCGGTCGAGTTCGTCTTCGAGGGACTCCACCTGCAGCGACGCCTGAACAAGGATCGGGCGGCCGGCGGCGTCGTCTACCGGCGTTGAGCGCGTGATGAGCGACCTGCGTCGACCTCCGAGCAAGCGATGATCGGGCACGGCTTCACGCCCGATCGGCGCGACGTCCGCGACGCCGGCTCGGCGATGTCGTCCCGCGACGAGGTGCTGGCCCGGGCGGCGCGGTACTCGCATTGGGACGGCTCGCAGTCGGTGCCCGACCTGGAGGCGGACGAGATCCTCGACGCCCTGGCCGACGACGTCATGGCCGAGGGCGACCTGTCCTCGGCGCTGCGACGGCTCATGGAACGCGGCTGGCGCTCGACCGACGTGGCCCGGCCGGACATGGCAGGCCTGCGCGACCTGATGGAGCGACTGGCCCGTCGTCGGGAAGAGGTCCTGGATCGGTACAAGCTGGGGGACGTCCTGGCCGACGTCCGCGCCGAGCTCGACGGGATCGTCGCGGAGGAGCGGGGCGGGGTCGAGCGCCGCCTGGATCAGGCCTCCCGCCCCCCGCAAGAGGGCCAGGTTGCCAGGGGCCAGGCCGGCGATGCGGCCGCAACCGAAGACGGGGCAAACGACCTCGAGGAGGCCGCCGCTGCCGAGGATGACCGGGCCCTCCGGAGGATGCTCCGCGACGTCGCGGCCCGGCGCCTCGATCAGCTCGACCAGCTGCCTCCCGACGTCGGGGGGCGGATCCGCGGCCTCGAGGAGTACGACTTCATTGAGCCCGCGGCCCGCGAGCGCTTCGATGCGCTCCTCGAGCGCCTCCGGCGCCAGGTGCTCGACCAGTTCTTCTCGGGCCTGTCGGATTCGATCAAGAGCACCACGCCCGAGGAGCTTGCCGCCAATCGGGAGATGGTCCGCGACCTGAACCGACTGCTCGAGGAACGCATGGCAGGGGGCGATCCCGATCCGTCCGAGTTCCTTGCCAGGCATGGGGGCTTCTTTCCCGGCGCCCGAACGCTGGACGACATCATCGAGCAGCTCGCCGAGCGGATGGCCGCGCTCCAGTCGCTCCTTCGCTCCATGTCACCGGAGCAGCGGGCCGAGCTCCAGGACGCGATGGACGCGCTCCTGCGCGACGATCGCCTGCGTTGGGACCTTGCCCAGCTGGCGGCGATCCTGGACCAGCTGGTGCCGGGTGGCCTCGGCGAGCGGTTCCGCTTCGGCGGCGACGAGCCGCTCGGCCTGGAGGGCGCGCTCGAGCAGATGGGCAACCTGCAGGCGCTCGATGCCCTCGAGGCGCAGCTCGGCCAGATCGGCGAACCGGGCGATCTAGCCGGCATCGATCGGGACCGTCTCGGCCAGCTCCTCGGCGACGAGTCGGTGCGAGACCTGGAGGCGCTCGACGCCCTGGCCGAGCAGCTGGAGCGCGCCGGTTACCTGACACGGGATGGCGAGCGGCTGGAGCTGACGCCGCGCGGCAGCCGGCGGATCGGCCAGAAGGTGCTGGACGACCTGTTCACGCGGCTTCGCCGTGACGCGTTCGGCGCCCACCGCGTGGAACGATCCGGCCGCGGCGGCGAGCGGGACGAGACGACCAAGCCCTACGAATTCGGTGACCCGTTCCATCTGGACCTGCGACGGACCCTGGCCAACTCCCTGACCCGCGACGAGAACATCCCCGGCCGGCGAACCGGGCGAGGGCTGCACCTGGCGCCGGAGGATTTCGAGGTCTTCCGGACCGAGCTCACGACCAAGACCTCGACCGTCCTGCTGGTGGACATGAGCCGGTCCATGCTCCTGCGCGGCTGCTTCGTCGCGGCCAAGAAGGTGGCGGTCGCGCTCGACACGCTCATCCGCACCCAGTTTCCCCGCGACGACCTGGCGGTGATCGGCTTCGCGTACTACGCCCGGCAGATCCGCTCGGAGACCCTTGCCGAGCTCTCCTGGCACGGCTATGAGTACGGCACCAACCTCCAGCACGGGCTGATGCTCGCGCGGCGGATCCTTGCCCGCAGCCATGGCGGCAGCAAGGAGATCGTCGTCATCACGGACGGCGAGCCGACCGCGCACATGGAGAACGGCCAGGTCGAGTTCAACTACCCGCCCACCCGGCGGACGATCCAGCAGACGCTGCGCGAGGTCGCCCGCTGCACGAAGGAAGGCATCACGATCAACACGTTCATGCTCGAGCGGAGCAGGACGCTGGCCGAGTTCGTTGCGATCGTCACCCGCCTCAACCGGGGCCGCGCGTTCTACGCCGAGCCGGAGCATCTGGGCGAATACGTCCTCGTCGACTTCGTCAGCCGCCGGACGAAGCGAGTGTCGTGACTATTGGACCAGGAGCGTCGGGAGCAGCTCACCCGGGCTCGGCGCCGATCCGAACCGTCCCAGGATGACCGTCATCCGCCAGCGGACGGTGATCCTCTCCGCGGACGTGATGATCGCCGACACCGAGGGGGCGAGTACCGCGTCGATCCGGTAGCCATCCTCGCATTGCACCACTTCGATCCGGCACGAGCGCAGCGGCCGGAAGATTGCGGTTCCGGGCGCCCCGCCGGCGCGCGTCGTGACCACCGCCGGTGCGCCGTTCTCTTCGAAGGACGGTCCGATGGTGACGATCACCGGTGCCGGACGCGTGCTTCCTGAGACTTCCGCGGTGACGATCACGGTCGCGACCGCCTGCAGCTCGCGTCCGGCGCCGGGCACGGGCGGGCCAGACGCCTGCACAGGCGGGCTGGCCGGCTGGCCGGCCTGCCGGACCATGATGACCAGCGCCGTCCCGGTGGCCGATGGGCCCTTGCGGGTCAGCGTAAGCTCCCCCGACCCCTCGGCCCTGGCGACTTCGACAGGTACGACTGGCCGCACCGAGATCCGGATCGCCTGGCTGGCTCCCGGCATCACGGCCTGGCGTCCTTCGGCCGACCAGCGAAGCCGATAGGAGGCATCCGGCCGAGGATCGAGGCCCTCGAACACCGCGCGGATGGAGACCGAGCAGGTTTCCTGGGAGCCGCACGAGCCGAATGGCGCGAAGCGGACGTCCAAGGGGCCGCCGGTCAGGTCGCGGACGAGGAAGGGCTCGGTGCCTGTCCCGCCGTCGGGGTCGCTCAGCGTAATCCGTCCGGGAGGGCCCGTGGCCGACTGTCCCCGCGGATTCGTCGGCTGGGGCGAAGGCCGGCCGATCGGCGTGAGATCGGCTCGCAGGCGCAGGCCACGGAGCCTGGCAGGGCCGTCACCGCCGGCCGGATATACGACGGAGAGGTCACGAACGACGGCGAGGGCGCCGGGGTTCATCGTGATCGTCTCCGTCTCGGTCGCCTGGATCAGCATCGCTTGCCTGGCGGCCGGCGAGGAGGCGACCGTCAGCCGCAGGGCGGCGCCTTCCGGGGCGGGGACGTTGATCGGATATTCGAGCCGACCGGTCAGGACGACTGTGAGCTCGAGCGGCTCATCTTCGGGGCCACGCCGGGTCACGCCGATTCGGTACCGTCGGATGCAGTCGGCGGATGGGTCGCACGACTCGACCCAACGCACCGCGTCGACGACTCCAGTCTCGGCGAGGGTCACGTGATCGGCATCGACCGTAGCTGACGACGTGAGGTCGAGCGCCTCGACGGTCAGGTCGGCGGCGCTCGGGCCGGCACCCTCCAGTCCGTTGAGGCGGGCATTCACCACGACCGGCGCAACCTTGCCCGGCCAGCCGTTGAACCGGTTGCTGCTCGGAAGCTGTCCGCTCAGCGATGCCGTCACCTCGATCTCCGCGACGCGATCGATCGGGCCCAGGTGGACGAGCTGGCTCATCGTGGTGTGCAGGACGCCCGTCGGGGGCGGGGTGGGGGTCGGGCGGAACACCGACGACGCGAACATGAAGGCCGCCACGACCATGAGCGCGATCGCGCCGCCGATCAGCGTCAGGCAGCTGATCGGCCCCTTCGGTGGATGCTCGTCCGGTGGGTTCCTCCTGTCGCCGGGCGTCGGAAGCTGGTCGCCGGCCAGCGGAGCCTCGTCATCGCGGGGCGTCAGAGGCTCGTCCTCGGGCGGTGTCGCAGACACGTCCCCAGACGGCGGAAGCGGCCCGAGCCTGGGTCGTGGCTGTGTCGGTTCGGTCATCAGGCGGGCCGGCTTCGCCGCTACCGCCACTCGACATGGACCGTCAGCTCACCGTCTTTCGGCGGCGCGATCAAGCCGACGTACGGAAGGGTCGCATGCACCGTTACCACGATGTCGAGCGGCGTCCCAGGTGGGATCGGCGCGGCCTGATCCTGAACCCAGACGCCGAGGGCGACATCGACCTGGCACGGCTGGCCGACCTCGCATATCCGCAGCGGAAAGGCCGGGAAGGGTTTTGCAGACTTGAGGTAGATCTGCGATCCGCCGTTCGGGTTGGTCGGCAGAGCTGCCTGACCGCTGAGGCTGATGTGGACCGCCGGGTCGGCGACAGGCATCCCATCTCCCCGCGCCACTACCACAGTGATGAGCGCGATTGATGGCGGCGGCAGAGGCCCCAGGTCGTCGACTGGCAACGCGTCGGCATTGGCGACGAACACCAGCTGACCACTCGCGTCGGCTCGACCGGACCGGTCCGTCACTACTCGCAGCGTCTCTTGCAGATCGGCGTTGAGGGAAGCGGCCGGAGGTCCGGCAGATCGCCGGTCGTCGACCCGGGCCGAGAGCGTCGCGCCCTTCGGAAGCGCGTCGAGGCCCGGGTAGCGCACTCGGACGATCGATGACCAGCTGACTCGATGGACTGCGGCCGGATCGTGATCGAGCCACTCGAAGACGATTGCCACCCCGCGCCGGCAGGAGCGGTTTGCGGTGCACGTCGTGAACGGGTCGTATCTGTTGCCGATCGAGCGGGGGAGCGTGCCGCCGCCGGCCGCGACGTTCGCGGGGGACTCATCCGGGATCACCAGGACGTCGAACGGAGTCGGGCCGAACCGGTCTGTCGCCGGGCGATCCAGCCACGTGCTGGTCAGTTCCATCACTCCCGTGATCGGCGAATCACGGGGCTCCGGTACGCCTGCGTCCGAAAGCTCGAGCTCGACGTGACGGACCACCATGGGATGATCGGCGCTGAGGGTGACCTCCTCCTCTCCCAGGCTGGCTTCGAGCCCCGGTGGCGCCGCGGCGGCGGCGATTGGATCGGCCTCCTTCACGATGATCGACGCGCCTTCGGGGACGATGTCACGCCCGGAGTAGGTGATCTCTGCCTCTGCGGACCAGGGCACATCGATCCCGGCGGCCGGCAGGATATCTTCCAGCTCGAACGCCACCAGGTAGGTGAGCTCGCACGCGCGAGCGGCTGTGCAGAGATCGTCGATGCCGGCGCCTGCGTCCGTGCCGTTCACGGTCAGGGCCGGCGTCGAGCCCTGTGGGGTGGCGGTCAACAGGACCGAGGCCGCTCCCGGGACGCCGGCGGACCCGACGGCGCCGACGTGGATGGAGATCCTCCCGTCTCGATAGATGCCGCCCGACGAGGCGATCAGCGCTTCCGGTGAGAAGCGGATCGTGATGATGCCGCTCGCGGAAGGATGCTCCGAGTCGAGATGGACGCGGCCGCTCGCCCGTTCGACCAGGCGGGACGTCGGGGGCGGAAGGGGGCTGGTGGCCAGCGTCGCCACGGCCGCCGCGAGGAGCGCCACGATCGCCGCAACCTGACGGGCGGATCGCCGCGGGTCGGCGCGCGAGGTCATCCGCCGATCCGTGATCGCCCGACACGCCAGGCGAGCAGAAGTGCGGGCAGGCAGATCATGTCGGACAAGTCCTGGACGAGTCGGACCCGGCCGGTCTCGGGCGGTTGAGCACCTCCCGCAACGGCAATCAATGCGTCGATCGGCCAACGGGCCAGGCCCATGGCGACCCGATAGGCCTCGGCGCCGTCGCCGGACATCTTGATCGCCGTGAAGGCGCCTCCCGCCAGGGCGATCGCGACGATCAGCGCGGTACACGTGGGTCCGTGCCAGCGACCGAGCGTCGCCATCGCCAGCTCCCAGGCTCCCAGGACGAGCAACGGGAGGACGACGAGCCCCACCAGGTCGGACAGCTTGCCGGTCAGGGGCCCGGGCGCCAGATCCTTCAGGACGTGGTCGTTGAGCATCAGGAGGACGAGTGCGGCCAGCGCCAGTGGCTGAAGAAAAGCGTCAGCCGGGATCGGACGCTGGGACAGGCGGACAGGCGCGTCGGTCGTGGCGGCGACGCTCATCGCGGCGATCCTCCTCCGTCCCTGCTCGGGCCTGGGCAGCCGGCCGACCAGCCGGCTCAAAGACGCCGTGACCCGGCCGGAGGTTCCGTGCCATCGCCGTCGTAGATCACGCCATCGCTGGCCGGACTACCATCATGCGGTATCCAGCCAGGGAGACCAGCCAGATGCCGACCGTTGCCGCCACCGCCCCCGAATTGCTGGCCGGCCTTGCCCGGATCGCCCACCTGGAGGGGGAACGACTCGTCATCGACGACGCCGCGGCGTTCCGCGATCGGGGCGTCCGCGATCTGGCCTGGACGGCGGCATTCGCCCAGGACGAGGGGGCCGTGGCGGCGGCGCGCTGGCTCGTCTGGGAGGCGTCCCAGGCTCTCGGGGCCCTGTCGGCCAGCATCCACGAGCTCTACATGGCCCGGGCTCGAGGCGAGGTTTCGGGCTTCACTGTGCCGGCGATCAACCTTCGCGCCCAGACGTTCGACATGGCGCGGACGGTGTTCGAGGCGGCCACGGCCGGCGACGTTGGGGCGGTCATCCTGGAGCTCGCCCGCAGCGAGCAGACGTACACGTTCCAGCGGCCGGCGGACTACGCGACGAGCGTGCTGGCCGGCGCGATCGCGGCAGACTGGCATGGCCCGGTCTTCATCCAGGGAGATCACTACCAGTTCAATGCCAAGAAATACGCCGCCGATCCGGAGGCGATGACCGAGGAGATCCGGCGGGCCTGCCGGATGGCGGTCGAGGCGGGCTACCGCAACATCGACATCGACTCGTCCACGCTGGTCGACCTGGGCCGGCCCACCGTCGACGACCAGCAGCGCGACAACTACGAGCGAGCGGCCGAGCTGACCGCGTTCATCCGCGGACTCGAGGCGGATGGCGTCACGATCAGCGTGGGTGGCGAGATCGGCGAGGTCGGCAAGGAGAACTCCAACGAGGCCGAGCTCCGGGCGTTCCTCGACGGCTTCCGTCGCGAGCTGGAGCGGCGTGCCCCGGGCGCGATCGGGATCAGCAAGGTGAGCGTCCAGACGGGCACGCGCCATGGTGGCGTCGTCCTCCCGGACGGCAGCGTCGGCGAGGCGGCCGTCGACTTCTCCGTCCACGACCGGCTGGGCAAGGTCGCCCGCACCGAGTACGGCGTCGCCGGCACGGTGCAGCACGGCGCCAGCACGCTGCCGGACGAGGTGTTCCATCGCTTCGTGGACGTCGAGACGGCCGAGATTCACCTGGCGACCGGCTTCCAGAACCTCCTCTTCGACCATCCGGCGTTCCCGGCGGAGCTTCGCCGCCGAATGGATCAGTGGTGCTTCGGCAACGCCGCCGACGAGCGCCAGTCCGACGAGACCGAGCAGCAGTTCGTCTACAAGACGCGCAAGAAGACGATCGGTCCGTTCAAGCGCGAGCTGTGGGACCTGCCCACCAACGATGAGATCCTCGTTGCCCAGCGGGCCACGATCGACTTCCTGTTCCGCGAGCTCGCGGTCGACGGGAGCCGCGCCATGGTCGATCGCTACATCGCGCCGGTGCCGGTCCACGGCCCGTTGCCCGACGCGCTCCGGGAGGCCGTCGCCACGGGCTGACCACGGGCAGCCTCTCCCGCATCAGCCGGCAATCTGCCGGCTGCCCGCAATCTGGCCCTAGCCGGACGTCCGCCGGGCCCGTGCGTCGAGCAGGGCGCGGACCTTTCGGCCGAGCCCGTCCGGCGTGAACGGCTTACGCAGGAAGGCCGCCTCCAGGCCGGCTCGGCCGTGATAGGCGACGGTGTCCTGCGTGTAGCCCGAGGTGTAGAGGACCTCCAGCTTTGGCCGATCCACCAGGAGGCGGTCGGCCAGCTCCGGGCCCGTCATGCCCGGCAGCACGACGTCGACGATCAGCAAGTCGACCGGCTCGGCGAAGTAGTCGTCGGCGATCGCCAGGGCCTCCTCACCGGTGGATGCATGCTGCACGCTGTAGCCCAGACGCTCGAGTGACTTGACCACGACCGACAGGACGGCCGGGTCGTCGTCCACGACCAGGATCGACTCCGTGCCGCCCCGGGGCTGGCGCTCGGACGACGGCACGGCCATGTCGTCGTCGACCCCGACCCCCGGCATGTCCACGGCGATCACCAGACCGCGAGTCAGGCTGGAAGTGTCACTGCGTCCCGGAGGAATCGCGTGCATGGAGCCGCCCAGGCGCTCGACGATGCCGTGCGCGGCGGCGAGATCGATGCCGGCCGTGCCGACCTCCGGGCCGTACGGTTCGAACAGCGAGCGGGCCGCGGCCTCGTCGAGTCGGGGACCCGTGTCCGCACAGGTCAGGCGGACCCATCTCGCCCCAGGCGGGCCGCCGTCCCGGTGAACGGCATCTCCGGGTGAGGTCCGCTCGTCTCCGAGCGGCGCGCCGATCCGCTCGGTGGCCAGCGACAGCAGGCCACCGTCCGGCATCCGCGATCTGACGAACCGGGCAAGGATCGTGAGCACTTCCTCCAGCTGTCCGCGATCGGTCAGGACGCGGGGGAGCGGGACCGGGCTGGGCTGTCGCTCGACACCGATCGCCGGCCCCACGATCTCGCGCAGCCTGGGGAGGGCGCCCACGACGAGCGCATTCAGATCCACCAGGGCGGGCTCCATGGGACGCTGCCGGGCGAGCGCCTCGAGACGACGCGTCAGGCGCAGGGCGCCCTCCGCGCTATGCCGGATCGCCAGCGCGTCGGCGTGGCTGGGATCGTGATCGTCCAGGTCCAGGAGCAGGAGGTCGGCGTACGAGGTGATGGCCGTGACGAGATTGTTGAACTCCCCGGCCAGACCGGCCGCCAGGCGCTCGGCCGCTGCGAGCCGCTCGCGAAGTCGGAGCTCCTCCTGGATTCGGAGCTGCTCGGTGATGTCCCGGAAGATCGTCGATGTCCCGATCACGCGCTCACTCGAGTCGCGAATGGGAGAGATCGTGACGCCGACGTCGACCCTGCGACCATCGCGGGCGATCCGGACGGCATGCGCCAATTCGACCGTGTAACCGGTCGCTGCGCGTCCGAACAGGCGTGCGGCCTCCGGCCGGTCCTCGGCCGGAATCATCCGGTCGGTCCTGGAGCCGACCATCTCGTCAGGGCGATAGCCGAATAGCCGTTCGGCCGACTCGTTCCAGGACAGGATCGTTCCGTCGAGGCCCCGGCCGACGATCGCGTCGCCGGCGGACGTCACGATCGCGGCCATGAGCTGGATGGGGTCCTCTTGAAGGCCCGGGCCGGCGTCCCTCATGTGAGCCAGCTCGCCCGTGTCGGGGCGCGCTTCCTGTCGAACAGAGGCGGCCCGGCAACCGTCACAGCATCCATCGCTGGTCCCCCAGTGGCTCGTACGTCGACGATGAGGGTACTCCGGCCCCGCAATTCGACTGTTGATCCGTCGGTCGCGATGCTCATTGACTCGGCGATGGCGCGCGCCTATCCTCCCGCGAAGCCTGGCGCCGCAGAGCCTGACGAAAGGTGGTGGTGCGCCGGCCATTCCTGGCGTCCTCGCGTCTCCCCAGAGGGCAGTCTCGCGCCGCTCGATCCCCCACGACTCGCGGCGCGGTGGTAGAGGAGGATCGTGATGGCGGGTTCCACGCATGCGGAGCAGGCCGAGCGCGACGACGCGCACCTGCGCTCGCTGGGCATCAAACCGGAGCTGCAGCGGTCGCTCGGGCTGCTCTCGAACTTCGCGGTCGCGTTCAGCTACATCAGCGTGTCGACGGGCACTTTCACGAACCAGGCCGTGGCATTCGGCGTCGGCGGCCCGCCCATCTTCTGGGCGTGGCCGCTGGTGATCCTCGGCCAGACCTTCGTCGCCCTCAACTTCGCCGAGCTGTCGAGCCATTTCCCGGTCGCCGGATCCATCTACCAGTGGTCGAAGCGCCTGTCCAACAAGACGCTCGGCTGGTTCACCGGCTGGATCTACTTCTGGGCCGGGGTCGTGACCGTGACCGCCGTCGCCGCGACCGTGCCGCTCGTCCTCTCCACGATCATGGGCTTCGATCTGGCCAGCGCGTCACCCGTGCCCGCGCTCGACATGTGGCAGTTCGTGGGCTTGCTGGCCCTCGTTACGACGACGCTGATCAACGTCGCCGGCGTCCGCCTACTGGCGATCATCAACAACATTGGGGTGGCCGCCGAGATCCTGGGGATGGTGGTCTTCGCCCTTCTCCTCCTGTTCTTCGCGAACCACCAATCGCCGGCGATCCTGTTCGACACGTCCCACACGAGCGGCCTGGCCAACGGGAACTATTTCGCGGTCTTCCTGGTCGGCATGTTCATGGCGCTGTTCGTCGTGTACGGCTTCGACACGGCCGGGACTTTCGGCGAGGAGACCCTCGACTCCGGCCGGCAGGCGCCGCGCGGAGTCCTGTCGGCGATCTGGCTGTCGGGCGCCGTCGGCGCGATCTTCCTGCTCGCGGTCACGCTGTCGTTCAAGGACGTCGGGGCGGCCATCAAGACCGGCCAGGAGTTCGGCTTCCCGATCGCCGTCACGATCAAGGACAACCTCACGTTCGGGCTGCTCGGGTCGTTCA
>WNFU01005140.1_pt1 | contig 28894 bp, 30 predicted proteins | sample 5400121 | NCBI WGS metagenome assembly WNFU01 (sample SAMN13153360, study PRJNA577476) | soil metagenome | isolation source: 100 cm soil or saprolite under grassland replicate 1 | place: USA:California | collected 2016-06-15 | reverse complement strand
GGCTGGAGCGCGCTGCGCGGCACGAAGCGGCCGAGGCGGAACTGCATGTACGAGCTGTGCGGCAGGTACACGCCGACCTTGGCGAAGACGTACACGAGGAAGCCGGAGCAGTCGAAGCCCGAGGGTGAGGCGCCGCCCCAGCGGTAGGGGACGCCGAGGTAGCGAAGCGCAATCCCCACGACGCCTCCGTGCGTGGAAGGCGGCGGGCTCGCGGGCGGCGGGCTCGGCGAGGGGGAGGGCGCCGGCGGCGGCGGGTCGCTCGGCGGGGGCGGCGACTGCTGCTGGCCCGAGGTCTGCGTCTGGGTGGAGCGAAGCTGCGCGCGGGCCTCGCGCGCGAGCGTCTCCTGCCGTGCTTGCTCGGCCGCCTGGAGCTTGGAGATCTCGTCCTTGATCGACGCGAGCAGCGTCTGGCGCTCTGCGAGCTGTCCCTCGATCGCCGACCGGCGGGCGGCGCGCTGGGCGACGATCGTGCGCTGCCGCGCCTGGGCCTGCACGAGGTGCCCCTGGCGGGTGCGCACTTCGTTCCGGAAGCGCGTCACGTCCTCCGCGATGCGGACGTCGTCCTTGGAGATGCGGTTGACCGAGTCGATGCGCTCGATCAGGTCTCCGAAGCTCGAGGCTCCTAGGAGGACAGCGAGTGCGTCGGGCTCCTGCGAGGTGTAGAGCGCGAGCACCCGGTTGGCGACGCGCTTGTGCGCTGCGGCCAGGTTGGCGCGCGCGGTGACGAGGCGCTTCTGGTTCGCGGCCAGATCCCGGTTGATCGTCTCGAGCTGAACGGTCGCGCCGTTGTAGGCCTCGACGGCCCGGTCGAGCTCCATGTCGATCACGTCGATCTCGGCGAGCACGCGCTCCGCCTTGGCGCGCTTGGAGGAGATCTGTCCCGGCTCGGCCGGGGAAACGGCGACCACCGCGAGGGCGGCGGCCAGCACGGCGATGAAGGACAGGCCGGTACGCATGGCGGGGGCTTCTCTCTCGGGAGAAGGGCGAGGAGCCTAACCCAGTCCTACTTCGCCGGGGCAGGGTCGACCCCTGCGCTCAGAGCCGGCGGGCGCCGTAGTAAGTCCTCCGGTACGAGGATTCGGACAGGCGCGAGATCTTGACGACGTCGCCCGAATGCGGCGAATGCACGAAACGTCCCCGCTCGATGTAGATCCCCGCGTGGGAGAGGCCGTTGAAGAAGACCAGGTCGCCGGGCTGAAGGTCGTTCCGCGCTACCGGACGGCCGACGCCCCAGAGCATGGCGCTGTTGTGGGGCAAGCGGATCCCGATGCGGCCGTAGACGTACATGACGAACCCGGAGCAGTCGAAGCCGCCTGGGCTGGAGCCCGCCCAGCGGTACGGGGTGCCGAGGTAGCGGAGCGCGATGGCAACGACGCGCGGGCGTCCCACCGGCTTGGGCTCGACGTCTTGCGCCGCCTCGGTCAGGAGCGTGTGCTCGACCAGGGGCGTGGGGAACTCCTTCGCCTCGGTCGAGCTGAGGCGCGCGGACTCGGTTGCGGCGGTAGCCGGAAACGCGCAAGACAGCAGGACCAGCGCGAGGAGGGGGCGTCCGAAGCGCATAGTGAAGGTTCCGCCACGCAGGGGCGCGGGAACCTGAGCAGCTTACTTCGGCGCTGGGCTGTGTGGTCTCAACCCCTCGATCGGCATTGCGACATTTGCCGCTTTCTAGCGCTTTTCTTCTTCGAGCTCTTTCTTGGCGCCGCCGGCGTCGAGCTCGCCCTTTAGGCGCTCGAGCTCCTGGTCGACCTGCTGGGAGGCAGAGACCTTCGCCAGCTCGCGGTCGAGATTGCTGCCGGTGCTGGTGTAGTCCTCGAGTGTGCCGGATTCGACCAACTCGTCTACCGCGGCGGCGCGCGCCTGCATCTCCTCGGTCTTGTCCTGGGCCCGCTCGATCGCGAGACCCGTGTCGGCCATCTCGTCGCCGATTCCGGTGGCCGCCTCGCCGATCTTCACCTGGGCCTCGGCGGCCGAGTACTGCGCCTTGATCGTCTCCTTCTGCGTCCGGAAGGCCTCGACCTTGGCGGCGAGCCGCTTCTCGCTCTCCGAGAGCTTGTCCTGCTGCTGCTCGAGGTCGGCGATCTGGCCGTCGAGCCCCTGGAGCTGCTGCTGCGCGAAGGCCTTCCGCTCGAGGGCCGCCCGGGCCAGATCCTCGCGACCGGCGGAGAGGGCCTGGCGGGCCTGCTCGTCGAGCTTGGGCATCTCGATCTCGAGCTTCGACGTCTGGAGCTCGAGCCGCTTCTTCGCCGTGACGACGTCGGCGATCCCCTTCTTGACCTTCTGCAGCATCTCCCGCTGGCGCTCGTAGGAGTAGTCGAGCGTCACGGAGGGATCCTCGGCGCGGTTGAGTAGCTTCGAGTACCACGCGCGGATGACGTTCGAGGTGCGGCTCATCAGACCCATCAGTTCCTCCTGGAATCGGTCGCGTTGGCATCCTACCCTCCGCGTGATCGTCGAACGGAGCATGGATCCCTCGTGGCTCTCGAATGCCTACCTCGTCGCCGACAAGGCGGGCGGGTCGGGCTTCTTCGTGGATAGCGGAGCTCCCCTGGCGCCTTTGATCGAGGCTGCGGAGCGCCTCGACGTACAGGTCACGCACCTTCTGACGACGCACGGCCACTCGGACCACATTGCGAACCACGGCGAGATCGAGCGCCGCTTTGGGGCCACGGTCCTCGCTGATCAAGCCGAGGCCGTCGAAGGTGCAGAGCCGCTCTCCCACGGGAACATCGTCGAGACCGGAGACCTGCGCGTCGAGACGTTGCGCACGCCGGGCCATAGCCCCGGCGGCCTCTCCTTCGTCGTGAACGGCGAGGCCTGCTTCACGGGCGACACGCTCTTCAAGGACTCGGTCGGCGGCACGCGGGACCACTTCGACGACGTGCGCCGGTCGGTGATGGACGTCCTCATGGGCCTCCCGCACGAGATGCGCGTGTATCCGGGACACACGGACGAGACGACGATCGGGCGGGAGTGGGAGGAGAATCCGTTCGTGCGCGTCTGGCGGGGAGTCGATCCGGAGGGCAAGGAGCGCTGCCACGTCTCTGGGGAGGAGGCGACTCTCGTCGTTTGGTCGCCGGACTACGACGGCGGCGGCAAGGCCTGGGTTCGCTTTCGGGACGGGCGCGACGCCATCGTCGGCGGCTCACGGGTGGAGCGGCGCTGACCTACATCGTCCCGGAGGGCATCGAGGGGTACGCCGAGGCGCACACGACGCCGCCCTCGGAGCTGCTCCAGCGGCTGGCCGAAGAGACCCGGGCGACTCTCCGCTCGCCGCAGATGCTCACAGGGACGATCGAGGGTCGCTTCCTCGAGTTCCTGGTCTACGCGACGGGGGCGAGGCGCGTTCTGGAGCTCGGGACGTATAGCGGCTACTCGTCGATTTCGATGGCGGCTGTGCTGCCGGCGGACGGGCACATCGATACCTGCGAGGTCAACGAGCAGCACGCGGAGGTCGCGCGCCGCTACATCGAGGAGGCGGGCCTCTCCGACCGCATCACGATCCACCTGGGGCCCGCCCTGGAGACGATCGCGCGCCTCGAAGGCGAGTTCGACTTCGTCTTCATCGATGCGGACAAGGAGAACTACGTCAATTACTACGAGGCCGTGCTGCCACGACTGACCGGGCGCGGCCTGATCGCCGCCGACAACACGCTCTGGAGCGGGCGCGTCCTCGACGAGTCGGACGCTTCCGAGGCAACGCTCGCGATCCGCGCCTTTAACGAGCACGTCCGCAGCGACCAGCGCGTCGTCAGCGTGATGCTGACGGTGCGCGACGGCGTCACGCTGATTCGCCCCGCGTAGAAGGTCTAACGCCATGAGCCGTCGGGGTGTTGGCAACGGACCGCTGGCGTCTCTGTCGATAATGACCACGTGTCGTCGGACGCCGAGGACGAACCGCGGGTCTTCAGGGTTGGAGGGGTCTCCTACCTCCGGATTCCTGCCGAGGACCCAGGCAGGTCAGCGGCCTTCTATGAGTCTGTCTTCGGCTGGAACCTGCGCGGCGATCCCGGCGATCCGAGCTTCGAGGATGGCACCGGGCATGTCATCGGCCACTTCATGGCGGACCTGCCGGTTGCCGGCGAGGCCGGCGTGCGACCGTACATCTTTGTCGAGCATGTCGACGAAACGCTCGACAGGGTCGTTGCTTACGGCGGCGAGGTTGTCACAGCGCCGTATCCGGAAGGCGACCTGTGGGTAGCCACGTTCCGCGACCCGCCAGGGAACGTGCTCGGCGTGTGGCAACGCGGTTCACGCGACTTGGCTGAATGAGCTCTGCAGGCGCCGCCAAAAGCTGACGCAACAGGCGAGGGCGAAACCCTCCTAAGGAATCACCGCGGCCTTGATCAGGTCGGGGGGCGGATCCTCGAGCAGCGCTGGGACCTCTTCGAGCCCGATCTGGTGGGTGACCAGGCGCTCCCACGGGTGCGCGCCGCTGGCGAGGAAGGCGAGGGCCGCTCGGACGGTTCTCGGCGTGTGGTGGAGGGAGCCGCGAAGCATCAGCTCCTCGATGACGACGTCGGCGTTGCGGCCATTGCCTCGCGCGGCGCCGAAGTCCGTCGCCAGCTCGCGGCGCTCGGGTCGGCCGTCGACCGCGACGACGTTGGCCCCCGCGTCCTTCGCGGCTGCGCAGAGCATGAAGCCGATAGGGCCGAGGCCCGCGACTGCGACGGTCTGGCCGGCCTCGATCCCCGCGCGCTCCACCTCGTGCAGGCAGCCGGCGAGCGGCTCGATCAGCGCGGCGACCTCGGAGGCGAGGCCGGGCGGGACGGGGAGGAGATTGCGCTCGGCTATGTGCGCGGGGACGAGCACGTACTCGGCGAAGGCACCGTTCGGGAGCGAGCTGGCCGCCACGACCCGCTCCCCGAAGCCCACGGCCACGCCGCAGAACTCGTTTCCGAAGGGACTCGGGAGCTCGCCGGGCAGGAGTGGCGCATCCGTGCCGTCCGCGAGGGCGACCTCGACCTGGACGAGCACGTCGCCGGGACCCGGCTCCGGCCGCGGCACGTCTTCGAGCCGCACGTCTCCGGGCCCGTAGAAGAGGAGCGACCTCACGGTGCGAAGTGACCGATGGCGCGCATCTGACTATCGTAGGCAGGTCGAGAAAGGAGCCCTCATGGCGGTGAAGCTCTATCGCTGCAAGAACCTCTGGGTGAAGACGCCGGGTCATCCCTGCTGGCGCGTGCAGAAGGCGCTCGATGAGCAGGGGATCGAGTACGAGGTCGTCCCCGGGCCGTGGCCGGGCCGCGGTCAGCGGGGCGAGATCGAGCAGCTCAGCGGCCAGACCAAGTACCCCGTGATCCAGTTCGAGAACGGGTCGGTGTACCGGGAGGAGTCCAAAGACATGGCCGAAACGATCATGGCCGGAAGGCTTTTCGAGAAGCAGGGCGCGGGCCAGCCGGCCGCCTGACCGGCGCTACACTGAGACCCGCGCGGGGCTATAGCTCAGATGGGAGAGCGCCTGGATCGCACCCAGGAGGTCGCCGGTTCGAGTCCGGCTAGCTCCATGAAAGACCTGCAAACGCAGGTCTTTTGTCTTCTGGAGTGAATACGATGAGCGCCTGGAAGGTCAAGGCCATGGTTGGCGCCGGATCGGCGATAGAAGTCGGTTTCTCCTGCAATGTCCAGGCTGTCCAACTCCTTCCTGGCTCGACGCGGCCGCGCGGAATGTTGCGGGAGCCACGGGACGCCGGGAATGAAGCCACAGCACCGATTGCGGATCCGCCGGTAGCGCAGACCTTGTTCCGCGGCGGCCGACCGCGGTGATAGCCGGGCAGCAGGGCTACCCCTGATGCGGGCGGGAGCGTCGCGTGCGACGATTTCCCCCTGTGGCGGCGACCGTCTTGATCGTCGACGACCACGCGGGCTTCCGCTCTTTCGCCCGCGCGCTGCTCGAAGCCGAGGGGTACGACGTCGTCGGCGAGGCGACGGACGGGGCATCGGCGCTCGCGGCGGCGCGGGCGCTCGCGCCGGAGCTCGTACTTCTGGACGTGGCATTGCCGGACATGGACGGCTTCGCGGTCTGCGACGCGTTGCTGCACGACGACGCCGGCCCGGCCGTGATTCTGACGTCCAGCCGCGACGTCTCCTCGTACCGTCGGCGACTGGAGCGAAGTCGGGCCCGCGGGTTCATTCCGAAGAGCGAGCTCTCCGGCCGGGTGCTCGCCGCGCTCGCGGGCGGGTAGCCGCCATGCGGGTGCTTCGGCTGGCGCTGCTCCCGGGCGCGGTCGGGCTCGCCGTCGCGGCCGAGTGGGTGGCGTACGAAGCGGGGGATCTCGCGCTCGTGGTGGCCGACGGGGTCGTCGGGGTCGTCCTCGTGACATGCGGGGTCGTCGCCTGGGAGCGCCGCTCGGTGAGCCGCGTCGGGCCGCTGATGGCACTCGCCGGCTTCGCCTGGTTCGCCGGAAACTTCGGGCAGGGCGCGCTCTACCTCCACCGCGGGCCGCTCGTCCACCTCCACATCTCCTATCCGACGGGGCGTCTCAGACGACGGCTCGCACAAGCGACCGTCGCCGCCGCCTACATCGACGCGGCGATCGAGCCGATCGCGCGGAACGACGTCGTGACGCTCATCCTGGCCGCGCTCGTCGCGACTGCGGCCGCCGACGTCTTCCTCCGCGCTTCGGGTACCGCGCGCCGGGCAGGCACCCCGGCTCTCGCGGCGGCGCTCGCGTTCGCGTGCGTGCTCGGGCTCGGCGCGGTCCAGCGGCTCGCTGGCTGGGATGCCGACCGAGAGGTGCTGTGGGCCTACGACATCGTGATCGCGTGCCTCGCCGTCGTGCTCCTCGTCGATCTGCTCCGTGGGCGCTGGGCCGAGGCCGTTGTCGCCGACCTCGTCGTCGACCTCGGGAAGCGGGCCGACACGCGGACTCTGCGGGACGAGCTTGGGCGGGCGCTGGGCGATCGCTCCCTCGTCCTCGGCTACTGGCTGCCGGAGGAAGGGCGTTACGTCGACGACGCCGGTCGCCCAGTCGAGCTCCCGGAACCCGGAGCCGGGCGAGCGGTGACGCCGATCGCGCACGACGGGGAGCCGGTCGCCATGCTCGTTCACGACGCGTCAGTCCTTGAAGAACCCACCCTGGTGGACGCGGTCGCCTCAGCCGCCAGACTCGCAGTGTCGAACGCCCGGCTTCAGGCACAGGTGCGGGCGCGAGTCCTCGAGCTCGCCGCCTCACGCCGCCGGATCGTCGAGGCCGCGGACGCCCAGCGCCGCCGCCTCGAGCGGGAGCTGCGCGACGGCGCCGAGCACCGCCTCGCTTTCATCGCAGGGCTTATCGCGGAGGCGCGAGCGGGCGCAAACGGCCCGGCCGAGGCCATGCTCACCGACGTCGAGGAGGAGGTGCGAGGCGCCCGGGCAGCGCTCCATGACTTCGCTCAGGGCATTCACCCAAGCTCGCTCACCGAGGGAGGCCTCGCCGCCGCGCTCCCCGCGCTCACGATCCGGGCTGGCTTCCCCGTCGAGCTAGCGGTGGCGGTCGGCCGCTTGGCCCCGACCATCGAGGCGGCCGTCTACTTCCTCTGCTCCGAAGCGCTTGCGAACGCGGCGAAGTACGCCGGTGCGGCGCGTATGACGATCGACGTCGCCGAGTCGAATGGGTCGGTGCTCGTGGCGATCGCCGACGATGGCATCGGAGGCGCGGACGCGAGCCGGGGCTCGGGCCTGCGCGGCCTCGCCGACCGTGTGGAAGCCCTCGGCGGGCAGCTTTCCGTCCGGAGCCCGATGGGCGGCGGCACCCGGCTGGACGCAACGATTCCCACTGACGTACACGTGTAGGGGCGGGTCATGACCCGCCCCTACTTTGGGGGGGACGACGCACGTGCCTTCGTCCAGCGGTCGGAGGGCGCCTTCCCCCGCGTGATCTCGAAGCGACCGCCGTCGAGCGCCCAGCGGAACGCGCCGTAGTTCTCGACGTAGGTGTCGTCCTGACCAGCCGGCCCCGGTCGAGCAGATCGCCGGGGCCGGCTGGAAAGGGACCAGTTGAATCCTCAGTCGGTCTTGACCCAGGGATGCGACGCCAAGACGACGGTCTCGCCTTCGGCATTGCCTCCGCAGCAGTCGATGTCTGTGAACGTGAGCGTCTCGCCATCCAGCGACCAGCGGGCGGTGATTGTGTAGTCCGAGCCGATATGGATCTCGATCTGGTCGCGGAACACGGTGTAGCGCCCCTCCTCGCCGTCGCCGTTCGGCCCGAGAAGGGTCCACTCACCGGCATCGAAGATCATCCTGTATACGCCAGGGACAGCCCCCTCCTCCTCGGAGACCCCTGACTTCAGCCAGTCGGCCTTCGTCATCTGTCGCCAGTCGGCCTTCGCCAGCGTCGTCTCGTAGGTGCCGTCCGGGATCGGCGACGCCGTGGCCGGGGGCTCGGTGGAGGTACAGGCAGGTGCCTCCGCCGAAGCTCCGATCTCCGTCTTGAGGTTGGCGATGGCGTCGATCGCGGATCGTGTTTCAGGGTCGGCCGTGAGCTCCGCGTACACGGGCTCGAGGGCGCTGCGAAGCGCTGCGAGCTCGCTCTCGGAGGCGACGGCGAACGACAGGCCCCGGCGGCAGAGCTCGCTGCTCGCCTCCTCGTCCTCGGCGCGCGCCGCTGCGAGCGCCTCGGGAACCGCGGCGGTGGCCGCCTCACGGAGCACGGCCTGCTGCTTCGGGGTGAGCGACGCGAAGACCTCCTTGCCGACGAAGATCACCAGCGGGCGGGGCCAGAGATTCACGTTGGCACCCACGTACTTCGCGGCCTTGTTGTACCGGTTGCCCCAGATCGCGCCGAGGTGCTGCTCTGTCGCGTCCAGACCCTCGAGAGAGCCCCCCGCGGGCAGCGCCTCGAGCGTCGCACCGAGAGCCTGGAACGTCCGAACGGAGAGCTCGTTCTCCGCCCCTCCGATGACCTGGCCCTCGAAGTCCGACGGCTGGAGGAAGGGATGGCTGAGCCCGAGCAGCCTGCGGATCGGTCCCGGGAGGACGCCGATCCCGACCACTCCGAGCTCCTCGACGCCCTCGAGCATGCTCGTGGGGATCCCGCTCTCGAACACCTGGCCCTCGAGGTCGTAGCTGTCGACGAGAAGCGGGGCAAGGAGCGCCTGAAAGCTCGTCACGTCGAGCCTGTCGAAGACACGCGCCCCCACCCACGCCATGTCGGCCTTGCCGGCCTTGACGTCCTCGATCGTCCCGCGCTCGGCGTCCGGATCATCTCGCCGCCAGTCCGGCTCGAACTCGATCCGCAGCGTCCCGTCCGAGCGCCGGGCGACCTCCTCGGCGAACACCTGGAGCTGGGGCTGGATGTCGCTGGTGAAGCTCGCGAACTCGAGCACGACCGGCTTCTGCTTCTCAGCGCCGCCGGCCTTGTCGCTACCCGAACCGCTGCAGGCGGCCGCGGCCAACGCCAACCCCGCCAACACGGCGACTGCCGCCCATTGAGTAATCCGTCTCGTCTGCATCGCACACCTCCTGTCGATGCGTCCGACGCTACGACGGCACCGGGCTCGGCACATCGGGGCGTTCCCTCGACTGCTCGTCCCAAGCATGGGGCTAGCCCTCGTCCTGCGCAAGGGCCAGCACGGCAGGCATTTCTTGGAGGGTGTGCGACGATTGGCACATGCCGCTTCGGCTCGTGTTCTGGCCGGCCGGTCTGGCGCTCGGTGCCTTCTCCCTCGCGATCACGCGCGACGATCCCTTCTCGTTCGCGGAGACGTCGCTCGGCGGCGCAGTGGCCCTTGTCGGCGCCGGCTGGGCGCTGCTTGCCTGCGCCCTCATGTTTTGGGGCAGGCATCCCGGGAACACCGTCGGCCCGCTGCTCGCCGCAGCGAGCGGCGCCTGGTTCCTCGCCGAATGGGACAACCCGGGGGGCGGCTCGGCCGCCGTCTTCACGATCGGCCTGGTGCTCTATGCGGCCTGCCCCCCTCTCGTTGCGTGGGCGGTGCTTGCCTACCCCAGCGGCCGGCTGGCCTCGTGGGGGGAGCGTGCCGCCGTCGCGGTGGCGTTTGCTGGGGCCGTGCTCGTCCTCGGCCTCCTTCCGGCGCTCTTCTTTGACCCGGCGGCCCAGGGCTGTGCCCAGTGTCCGAAGAATCTCCTGCTCGTCTCCAACGATTTCGACCTCTTCGAGGCCTCGAACCGCGTGGGAGTCCACCTCGGGCTCGCCTGGGCTCTCCTTCTGATCGTGGTGGCAGGCTGGAGAATCGCGCGCTCGAGCGCGACGAGACGCCGCCTCGTCGTTCCCATCGTTCTGGCCGGAAGCGTTTACCTGAGCCTCGTCGCCGCAAGCTTCGCGACGAGCCTCGGTCGCGGCTTTCTCGGCAGCGGCGCGCTCGAGCGGCGGCTCTGGCTCGCACAGGCGGCCGCTCTCGCCGTGCTCGCGCTCGCGATCGCCTGGGGACTGGTGCGGGCTCGGCGCACGCGCTCGTCGCTCGCCCGGCTCGTCGTCGAGCTCGGCGAGTCGGCTCCCGCGGGCGGTCTGCGCGACGGGCTCGCCCGAACGCTTGCGGATCCCGAGCTCGACATCGCCTATCCGGTGGGCGAAGGGCGTTACGCGGACGCGGAAGGGCGCACGGTAGAGGTCGCCCGGGTGGAGGGTCGTGCCGCCACGCCGCTCGTTCGCGACGGCCGGCCCGTCGCAGTGCTTCTCCACAGGAGCGACCTCGTCGACAACCTGGAGCTGGTCGAGGAAGTTGCGTCGGCGGCCCGCCTCGCGCTCGAGAACGAGCGTCTCCAGGCCGAGGTGCGCGCGCAGCTCGAGGATCTCCGCGCCTCCCGTGCTCGCATCATCGAAGCAGGCGACGCCGAGCGCCGCCGACTCGAGCGCGACCTCCACGACGGCGCGCAGCAGCGTCTCGTCGGGTTCTCGCTCGCGCTCCGCCTTCTGCGAACGCAGCTCGGGACCCATCAGGATCAGAAATTCGCGCGGCGCCTCGACGAGGCCGACGCCGAGCTCCACCGAGCGGTCGCCGAGCTCCGCGAGCTCGCGCACGGGATCTACCCGGCCGTTCTCAGCGACGAGGGACTCGCCGCGGCGGTCGAGGCTCTTGCCGAAGGAGCGCCGGCGCCGCTTGGCATCGGCGCAATGCCGCAGGAGCGGTTTCCTGCGGCCGTCGAGACAGCCGCTTACCTCGTCGTCGCCGAAGCGGCGAAGGCGGGGGCCGCCCGCGTGAGCGCCGCCAGGCGCGACGGAGTGCTCCTCGTCGAGGTCGAGGCGGAGGCGGAGCCCGATGGGCTCGTCGAGCTGGAGGATCGCGTCAGTGCCCTGGACGGAAGGGTCGCGGTCGAGCGGGCGCCCGGCGGCGGGGTCAGAATCCGCGCCGAGATCCCATGCGAGTAGTCGTCGCCGACGATTCGATGCTCCTGCGCGAGGGGCTGGCGCGCCTCCTCGCCGATGCCGGCTTCGACGTGGTGGGGAAGGCCGAGAACGCAGCCGAGCTCCTGCGGCGCGTGGAGCTCACGCGCCCGGACGTCGCGATCGTGGACATCAAGATGCCACCCACGCATACGGATGAGGGCATTGCAGCCGCGCAGGAGATTCGCCGGGCCCATCCAAACGTGGGGGTGCTCGTGCTCTCCCAGTACCTCGAGTCGCGCTACGCGATGCGGCTGCTCGAGGAGGCACCCGAGCGCGTCGGCTACCTGCTCAAAGATCGAGTCTCGGACATCGCCGTGCTCGCCGATGCCCTCAAGCGAATTCACGAAGGGGAGTGCGTCATCGACCCGACGATCGTCTCGCGGCTCGTAAACCGCCCGCGCGAACAGGGCCCGCTCGACGAGCTGACCGCGCGCGAGCGCGAGGTACTCGGGCTCATGGCCGAGGGGCGCTCGAACGGGGCCATCTGCCAGACGCTGTTCCTCAGTCCCAAGACGGTCGAGGCGAACGTGCGGCAGATCTTCCGGAAGCTCGGACTGCAGCAGTCGCCCGACGACCATCGCCGCGTTCTCGCGGTTCTCACCTACCTGCGAGCAGCCACGTAGGGCGCCTCTGGATCGATTGCGTTGGTTTCACCTGGCGCTCGGGCATTGCCGGCGCAAACACTGGTCCCTCTGCAAGTCGGATGCAGAAATGTTGCGGGAGGTGTTGCGGCACTCCAGGCACTCTCCCGAAACGGGCTGCAAACAGACCATTTCTCGCTCAGAAGAGCAGCTGGATCGCACCCAGGAGGTCGCCGGTTCGAGTCCGGCTAGCTCCACTTCGAAAGGCCCGCAAAACGGGCCTTTTCGCCGGGCAGTCGGAAGCGCACCGTAGGTGCCCTCGGTGCATCTGAAGGCAATAGGGACCGCTCGAATGCCGACAGAATGTTGGGGGAGTGTTGGGGGAGGCGACTGGCCGGCCTCTGCTGTCCGGCGCGCAATGGACACTTCGTCTCGTGTCGCTTGTTCCAGGCGAGCCGCCCTTGGCCCACGCGAACGTCTCTTCCTCGTAAGCCCGCGCGAGACCCGGATCAGACGCAGATTCACCCTGCGGGTGGCGCGCGGCCGACAGCTTGCAGCCCGAAGGTGTGCACCCTCGGGGCTGGTGCCGCCTCGGGCGGGATGCGATCAAGACGACCGGCGTCTTGACAGAATCGCGTGCATGCGCGCGATGACCGTGGTGCCCGGCGAGCCGGGAACGGCTGCTGTCGATGAGGCCGCCGATCCGGCGCGGGAGACTGGTGGCCCACTGGTGCGGGGTCTCCCGGTTGGAGTGTGCGGCACCGACCGCGAGATCGCCGAGGGCGCGTACGGGGAGGCGCCCCTCCGGTCAAGCGACTGGCCAGCCAAGCTCGCAAGGACCGAGGAGGGAACAATGGCTCTGCGCATTGAAGACTACGCTCTGATCGGGGACACTGAGACCGCGGCGCTCGTGGGCAAGAACGGGTCGATCGACTGGCTGTGTGCGCCTCGATTCGACTCCCCCGCGTTCTTCGCCGCATTGCTCGGTACCGATGCCAACGGCCACTGGCAGATCGCGCCGGCGGGCGAGGCGCGCCGCGTCGAGCGGCGGTACCGGCCGGGCACACTGGTGCTAGAGACCGACTTCGAGACGGACGACGGCCTCGTCCGGCTCGTGGACTGCATGCCGCTGGGCGAGCGCAACCACGTCGTCCGGATCGTCGAGGGGCTGCGAGGCCGGGTAGCCATGCAGATGCAGGTCAGGCCGAGATTCGACTACGGCCACCTCATCCCGGCGACCGGCCGGATCGACCAGGGCATCTTCGCCGTGGCCGGGCCGGACGCGGTCTGCATGCGTACGCCCGTGGAGATGAGCGCGGAGGGCGGCGCGGCATCGGCGGCGTTCACGGTCTCTGAAGGCGAACGCGTCCCGTTTCACCTCGCCTGGTATCCCTCGCACGTCCCGCGTCCCGAGCCGATCGACCCGTTCAACATGACGGCGCGGACGGAGTCGTGGTGGCGGGAGTGGTCGGGCCGCTGCACATACGAGGGCCCGCACGTGGAGGACGTGCTGAGATCGCTCATCACGCTGAAGGCGCTGACGTACGCGCCGACAGGCGCCATCGTCGCCGCGCTGACAACGTCGCTACCGGAGGAAATCGGGGGGGAGCGAAACTGGGACTACCGCTTCTGCTGGCTGCGCGACGGCTCATTCACGCTGGCGCCGCTGGTGCAGAGCGGCTACATGGATGAGGCCGTCGCCTGGCTCGACTGGCTCCTACGGGCGATCGCGGGCGATCCGAGCCAGTTGCAGCTCATGTACGGCATCGGTGGCGAGCACAGGCTGACCGAGCTCGAGCTGCCCTGGCTGTCGGGCTACGAAGGCTCGAAGCCGGTACGCATCGGCAATGCCGCGAGCGAGCAGTTCCAGCTCGACATCTTCGGCGAAGTGCTGGCGGTGCTCTACCGCGCATTCGAGCTCGGGCTGCCCCCGCGGGACCCGACGCGCTCGCCGGGAATCGAGCTCGGCGACGCGATCGAGCGCGTCGAGCGCATGTGGCGCGAGCCGGACGAGGGGATCTGGGAGATCCGCGGCAAGCAGCAGCACTTCACCTACTCCAAGGTCTCCGCCTGGACCGCGATCGATCGCGCGATCAAGTACTTCGAGGCGACAGGGGAGGATGCGCCCCTCGACCGCTGGCGAGCCGCTCGCGACGAGATCCATGCCGAGGTCTTGGCCAAAGGCTACGACGCCGAGCGCAACACGTTCGTCCAGTACTACGGCGGGAACGGCCTGGATGCGAGCCTGCTGCTCATCCCGATCTTCGGCTTTCTGCCGGCGGACGACCCGCGCGTCCTGGGCACGATCGACGCGATCCAGCAGGAGATCTGCGAGGGGCCGTTCGTCTGGCGCTACTCGACGGAGGACGGCGTGGACGGGCTTGCCGGCGGTGAAGGGGCATTTCTCATCTGCTGCTTCTGGCTGGTGAGTGCGCTGGCGATGGCCGGGCGCGTGGAAGAAGCCGAGCGCAACCTAGAGCAGCTCACGGCGCTGCGAAACGATCTCGGCCTCTTCAGCGAGGAGTACGACCCCCGGAGCAAACGACTGTTGGGCAACTTCCCGCAGGCGTTCTCGCACATCGGACTGTTGCACGCCATCTACGCGATCAGCGAAGCACGCCGGTAGGCCACATCCGCCCGCCCGCACGGTGGGTCGCCCCGACCGCGTGGGGCCGGCGGCCCGGCAGCGGAGACGCGCTAGAGCTCGACGACGGCCGGGCGGGGGAGCCCGTCCAGCTCGAGCTCCGGAAGCTCGGGCGTGCGCGTCAGGAGCTCGACGCCATCGATGACCGCGCGTGGACGCCGTGTCCCCGGGTGACGTTCCCTGCGGTGTTCCCTCGTGTGAGCGGCCGCTGTGGCAGCGACAAGGTCCAGCCTGGCATCGGTTTGGCAGCGACGCGCGACAGGGTGCGGTCGTCAGAGCTGTTCGAACGAAGGGAGTAGCGATGGCTGAGGAAAACGTAGTGATCGTCACGGAGGGCGAGGAACTCGACGGCCGCCAGTCCTGAGCGCGGTGATCGTCAGCGGCAACGTTCTCGGCGACCTGTGGGACTGGGTCGTCGGCGTCTTCGAGCGGATCGGGGACGTTTCCGTCTACTGGCTCGCGCTCGCTCTTGCGTTGAAGACGGTCGAGTCGGCCTTCATCGGACTGGGCTGGCGCAACATCCTGCGCGTGGCGTACCCGCGAAGCGGCCTTTCGTTCAAGACGGCGTGGGCGGCATCGCAGGGAGGGACGGCGATCAACGCGGTGGCGCCGGCGCAGGCGGGGACCGTTGCCATGATCGGCATCTTCCGGACGAGCATCCCCGGATCGTCGGTCGCGGGCGTCGCTGCAGCCACGGCCGCCCAGGCGCTCTTCTTCACGGCGGTGAGCGTAATGATGCTGATTGGCGTCGCGGTACTCCTCCCGCGGGTGGTCTCGAAGGGCTCGCCCTCGGACGAGACCGGCGGCTTCTTCGCGTCGCACCCCGTCCTGATTCCAGCCGTCGTTGTCGCGGCGATCGTGATCCTCATCGTTTTTTGGCCGCGGTTGAAGCCGTGGCTCCGCGAGCAATGGCGCAAGGGGAAGCAGGGTCTTGCCATCTTCAGCGACTGGCGTCGCTACGCGAGGGAGGTGGCGCTTCCGTCCGGCGCCTCCTACTGCTGCCGCATCGGCGTCAACGTCGTCTTCATGGCCGCCTTCGACATCCCCATCACGGTCTACACAGTGGCTCTGGTTGCCTCGTCGCACATGCTTTCCGGGCTCTTCGCGCTCACGCCGGGCGGGGTCGGGCAGACGCAGGCGCTCGACGTCGCCACGCTCGGCAGACACGCCCCGACCGAGAACGTCGCCGCCTTCTCCCTGACGCAGGACGCGGTCCTGATGATGTGGAACGTCGTCCTCGGCGTGGCGCTCATGCTCTTGGCCTTCGGCTACGCACAGACCAGGCAGCTGCTCTCGAGGACACGCCGGAAGCAGGCGCAGGAGCAAGGCTCCACTTGAACGAGTCGCTGCCAAGACCGGGATCGCGTCGCTGTGCGAGCCGAGGACGACGATGGGAAGGGTCAATCTCGTCGCCGGCTTCAGGCCCAAGCTCTGGCACGAGCCCGCGGCCTAAGAATCCCTCCAGGGTGAGCTCCGGCGGGTGCTGGCCACCGCCCGGCGGCCGGAAGCACCCAGCCTAACGAAGGGGGATACCGGTCTGTGTCCTTGAGCGAGATCGATACGGGCGTTTCCTCTCCCGAAGACGAGCTCGTCCGCGCCGAGCTCGACGAGGCGCGCCGGAAGCGCCGCACGGGACGCGCGCGGATCGTCGGCACCCTTGTCTCCGTCGCTGTCATCGGCGCGGTGTTCGCGTTCGCACTGCCGCGCATCGCGGACTACGGAGACGTCTGGGACGAGATCCACAAGCTGTCGTGGCAGTGGCTCGTCGTGCTTGGGCTCGCGACGCTCCTCAACCTCGCCACCTACGGGCCGCCGCTCATGGCCGCGCTTCCCGGGCTCTCCTACTTCCACGCGTCGCGCGTCACGCTCGCGTCGACGGCGCTGTCCGTGATCGCTCCGGGCGGCGCTGCGGCTGGCATGGCGACGACGGTCGCGATGCTGCGCGCGTGCGGCTTCAGCGGCCGCCCCGTCGGGCTCGCCGTCGTCGTCATGAGCGTCTGGAACCAGTCGGTGATCCTCGGCTTCCCGATCCTCGCCGTCGCGGGACTTGCGGCGGAGGGGGCCCGAAACCGCACGTTGGAGATCGCGGCGCTGGTCGGCCTCGCCGTCTTCGCGGTGATCGTCGCGGGGTTCGCCATCGCCCTCTCGAGCGAGCGGCTTGCAAACCGGGTCGGCGACCGCGCCGCGCGTCTTGTCACCGCGGCTGGACGCCTCCTCCACAAGGCCCCGGTCAAGTGGAGCGGCGCGTCCTTCGTCCGCTTCCGCGATGAGTCGATCGAGCTCATCCGCCGGCGCTGGCTCTTTCTCACCGCCGCGACGCTCGCCGGGCACCTGACGGTCTTCGTCGTCCTGTCCGTCTCACTGCGCGCCGTCGGCGTCACGCACACCGAGGTGACGATTGTCGAGGCCTTCGCGGCGTGGACTCTGGCGCGCATCCTCGGCGCAATCCCGATCACGCCCGGCGGCGTGGGCTTCGTCGAGCTCGGTCTCACCGGTGTGCTGATCGCCTTCGGTGCGAGCAACGCCGAGGCGGTCGCGGGGACGATGATCTACCGCTTTCTGACGGTCGTGCCGACGGTCCTCCTCGGGCTCGTCGCCGCGGGGGCGTCGGTGGTCGGGCGGAAGCCGGGCGAGGGCGAGACGGCCGGCACGTAGCCAGCAACGTACGCGAGCAGGCGTAGCTCGTGCCCGGGCGTGTCTCAGAGCACCAACTTCTCGAGAAGCAGTAGCACGGTGCCGAGCGCTCCATCGATCGCGGCAAAGAGCCCGGCGCGCAGCCATGACCATCCGGCGCGACGGCCGGCGACGAGTGCCCACCCGGTGATCTGGAGGACGGCCGCACCGAGCGCGAGCCCGGCGCCCGTTTCCCGCGACCACACGCCGGCCCACGCGAGGGCGAGGAAGGCCGTGGGAACGACGGCCGCTTCGACCAGCGGCCACTCGCGACGGGCGACGACGAGAACGTCGCGACGCCGGAACTCCTTCCCTGCCGAGATCTGCTCGCCGATGACCTCCGACCACCAGTGCGCGAGCCAGAAGACGAGGGCGGAGGCGAACGCCGTTGTCGTCATGACCCGCGCGTCTTGGCCGGCCTCGAAAGAGACGCCGACCACCGAGGCCACCAGGAACGAGCCGTAGACGGCTCCTCCGAACTGGACGTTCGTGCGGGCGACAGACGCACGAGCCGTCAGGGGCTGCATCTCGTCGACACCCGACCGGGCGGCCGGCACCTCAGCGCCGGCCGCCCGGGATCATTGCCTCCACGGTGGGTGGAGCGTCTGGATCGCGGGTCGCTCCTGCTCCCTTACCCGTGGGCGACCGGCTTCGGCTGGACCGGCGACGGCATGCGCTTCTTCAGCTCACCGAGCACACGCCGCAGCTCGACCGCCAGCGCGATGTCGAACGTGCCGCGGACGAGTGCGAACGCGGAGACGAGCGCGAGGAGCGCGATCGCCCCGTCGCCCGGCTCGACGAACATCACGACGCCGAACGCCGCCAGCACGATTCCGCTGACCGCGAGTAGCACGGTGCGCGTGCCGCTGAGCGGCAGCGCGAACGCGGTGACGAACTCGATCACTCCCGTGGCAATCGCCCAGATCGCGATCGCGTAGAGGAGGGCAGTTGCCGAGAGGTCGGGCCACACGAGCGTGGCCGTCCCGACGACGAGCCCGACGAGCGAGTTCAGCGCCAGCCAGATGCGGTGCTGCGCCGCCGCGCCCGGCAGCGCGTACGCAGCGACGCCGGAGACGAACCCGCTCGCGATCGCGAACGCGCCCACGACCGTCACCATCGCCGTGAGGCCGATATCGGGCCACACGAGCAGTACGAACGCGAAGACGATCGCGAGCACGCCCCGCAGGGCGAGCAGCCTCCACACGCGGGCGACCATCCGCTCGCCTTCCTGAAGGGCCGCACGAGGGTCAATTGCCGTCTCCCTGTTCATGTTCCTCCTCCTCAGTCCCGCCACGCCGCGTCGGCTTTCGTCTTCAGCTCGTCGAGTTCGGCCAGGACGCGCGCCTTCGCGCCGCGCCAGCCGTCGCCCGCTGCTGTGCCGACGTCGGAGAGGTTCTTGCCGATCGAAACGCGGCGCTGCCGCAGGTCGGTGACCGCCGCCTCGGCCCGCTCGCGCGCGGCCCCGGTCTCCGCCGCGGCCTTCTTCTGCATCCGGTCCAGGTACGCGTCCCAACGGTGCAGCTCAGCCTCGAGAGCGTCGTTGAACTCGTCCTGTGTCTCGGCGAACTCCGCCGCCATGCGGTGCTCGGCGAGCTCGAGCTCGTTGTCGAGCTGCTCGAGCCGCTCCTCGACGGCGGCCGCACGCTCGCGAGCGGAGGCCCGCGCGGACTCCTCGTCGCGCCGCAGGTTCTCGATGTACCGCTGCATCCGGGACTTCGCGTCCGCCGTGCCGAGCTGTGCCTTCACCTCGAGGCGGTCGATGCGGCGGCGCACCTCGCCGAGGTGTTCGTTGGTGGTTGTCGCCATGCGGCTCCTCTCTTGTGCTTACCGATGCACGGCAAGCGTGTGCTTCGCCGCTGCCAGAGCGCTGCCGTCGGCTGCGCCGCCGCTGCCACTCGGCGTGCGTGGCGCTATGGCCGGTTCAAATGGGCTCTACAGCGGCAGCCGTCAAGGGACGGGCGTCGCCGAGAGCGGCCAGTCCGGCCGACGCCGCCGCAGCCGGGTCTTCGGCCAGTGCGAGGAAGAGGCTCTCACGCGGCCCGTGCCGGCGCGGGCGCTCCGACCACTCGAGGACGTTCCGGTACAGCCTCGCGGCGGTGTCGGTGTCGCCGACCGCGGCGAGGATGCGGCCGAGCTCGACGCGCGCATGGGCGGCGGCCCAGGCCGCACGCGCGTCATCGGCGGTTGCGATGGCGCGCCGCTGGAGCTCTTCGGCGTGGCGCAGGTCTCCGCGCGCGAGGGCGCATGAAGCAAGCCCGGACAGGGCGAAGGCGGCGTGGTCCGCGAAGCCTGCGTCGCCCGCGAGATCGAGTGCGCGACGGTACGCATCCGTGGCGGCGTCGCCGTCGTTCCGCCCCTCGGCGACCCACGCATCGAGCAGCATCGCCGGGATGCGGAATGCGTCGAACCCGATCGCCTCGGCGTGGCGGTGCGCGTCCGCCGCCATGGCGGCGACCGTGGAGGCGTCTCCCACGGCTGCCGCGATGTGCGCACGGAGGAGGCTGGCCACTGTGAACGCCCAGTGGTCTCGGCCTCCTTCGAGCGTCGCACGCGCCTGCTCCGCCAATGTGACGCCGCGCTCGATGTCGCCCCCATCCGCGACCGCAAGCGCGAGCGTCGCCTGCACCAGCCCGAATTGCGGCGTGTCGATCCCGGTTGCTGCCAGCGCGAGCGCGCGCTCGCCGATCTCGATCGCGGCGTCGAGGTCGAGCTCTTCGGTCGCGAGGAAGCAGAGGATCGCTAGCGCCTCGAGCCGCCGATCGAACGGAACGTCGTCCGATGCCTCGGCGAGCGCGAGCTCGACGAATCGCCGCCCTTCGGTGACGCGCTCCGCGAGCGTGAAGTACCAGGCGAGCGACGCCAGGCGGGCGGCGATGCCGCTGTCGCGTGCGTCGCGAGCGTACGTGAGCGCGGCCCACAGGTTGTCGTGCTCGAGCTCGAGCCGGCGGACCCAGGTCTGCCAGTCGCGTCCGCGAAGCTCCGCCCATGCTGCGTCGGCGAGCGTCGCGAAGTACTCGGCGTGCGCGCGCCGAGCGGCGGCGAGGCGGCCGCTTTCGGCAAGACGCTCGAGCGCGTAGTCCCGCACCGTGTCGAGCACGTCGTAGCGCGCACCTTCGGCGGGGAACGACACGGAGAGGATCGACTTGTCGACCAGCACGCCGAGCAGGTACGTCACGGTCGCCTGGTCGAGCCCTTCGCTCGCACCGACGGCGTGGAGCGACGGCAACGACGCGCCGCCGCGGTGCACCGCAACCTGGTGGAGCAGCGCCTTCTCGTCCGCGTGCAAGAGGTCGTAGCTCCACTCCACGAGCGCCCCGAGCGCGGCACGGCCCGCGTCCAACGCCGGCCGGTCGCGAAGCAGCCCGAGGCGGCGCTCGACGACCAGCAGGAGCTCCGCGAGCCCGAGAGCGTTGAGCCGCGCAGCGGCGAGCTCGATCGCGAGCGGCAGTCCGTCGACGTGACGGGTGATCTCGCCGACGATCTCGGCTGCTTCGGGGGTCAGCTCGAACCGCGGCCGCGCAGCGCGGGCGCGATCGAGGAAGAGTTGAGCCGCCGGTGAGGCAGTGCCGTCGGTCGACTCCGGATCGGGCAGCGCGAGCGGCTCGACCGTGACGCGAACCTCGCCCGGGACGTGGAGCACCTCACGACTTGTCGCGAGCAGCCGCACGCCCGGACACTCGGCGAGCACGGCCGCTGCGACCCGCGCCGCCTCCTGGACGACCGGTTCGCACGCGTCGAGGAGGAGGATCGCGTCGCCGTCGCGGAGGCGCGCGACCGTGCGAGCAAGCGGGTCAGCGCCGCGAGCGTCGACGGCTGCGGCGACGAGGCGGACGACGTCGTCCGGGCTGCCTGCGCGCGCGAGGTCGACGCGCCATGCGCCGGCGCGGGATTCGTCTTCGAGCGCGCGGGCGACCTCGAGCGCAAGCCGGCTCTTTCCGACCCCGGGCGGCCCCGTCAGCGTGACGAGCCGGTGCTCGCGCAGCAGCTCGACCACCTCGGCGAGCTCCTGCTTGCGATCGACGAACGACGTCGACGGGGTGGGCAGGTTGCCGCGCCGCCTCGGCGCGACCGGGGCGGAGGCGATCGCGGGGTCGTGGGTGAGGATCGCCTCCTGGAGCCGGCGGAGCTCGGGGCCCGGCTCGAGCGCCATCTGCTCGGATAGCACGCGCCGGGCCTCGCCGTAAGCCTCGAGCGCGTCGGGCTGGCGGCCGCAGCGATAGAGCGCGAGCATCAGCTGCCCCCACAGCCGCTCCCGGAACGGGTTCTCCTCGAGCGCCGCTCGAAGCGCGCCGACGATCTCGCGATGGTCTCCGAGCGCGAGCGCCGCCTCGAACTGCTCTTCGAGCACATCGACTCGAAGCGACTCGAGCCGCCGCGCCTCAGCGTTGAACCAGGCCGTGTCGGTAAGCCCGTGCAACGCCGGGCCGCGCCAGAGCTCCAGCGCGAGGGCAGCGGACTCGGCCGCCGCACCGGCATCGCCCGCCCGCAGTGCACCACGCGCCTCTCCGAGCGACTCCTCGAATCGCAGCGCGTCGACGGTCGCGTCGGTCAGCGCGTATCCATCGGGCGAGGCGACGATCGTCTCCTGGCCGAGTGCAGCGCGAAGACGGGCCACGTGGTGCTGGACGGCGTTACGCGGCGCGGAAGGCAGGTCGTCTTCCCACAACGCGTCGATCAGCGAGTCGACGCCGACGACCCGCCCGCGGCGAAGCGCGAGCAGCGCGAGCAGGCTTTGGCGCTTGCTGCCACTCACGTCCGCCGGCCGTCCGCCGGCGAGGACATCGAACGGGCCGAGAAGCCGGATTTCCAGCGCGTGGATCATGCGTGCAGGGGCGGGCGCCTGCACGCATCAGTCTCGCACGCCTGTGCGCGCCAGTACAGGGCCTGCGACGCCAGCGTTACATCGCGGCGGGCATGGCAGCCTCGACGGGTGCGGCCTCCTCCGCGGACGGGGGAGCGAGCTCGGCGGCGGCGTACGCCTGCGGCTGGTCGAGCGTTTCCTCGCGAAGCAGTGCTTCGGCGATCGCGTCCAGGCGGCTGCGGTTCTCCGTGAGGAGCCGGATCGCCTCGTCGCCTGACGCGCGAGCGCTGGCACGCCGGGCGCCGGATTCCTTCACGAGAGCGGTTGTGGCAGCACCCGCGTCGCGCGTGGCAGCGAGCTGGCAGCGACGCGCGAAACAGTCGGATCGTCAAGTCGAACGAAAGGAGAAAGGGAATGGCTGAGGTCCACAACGTCGTCGTCGTCAAGTTCACGGACGCGAGCAAGGCGTACCAGGCGCTGAGCGTGCTGAAGGAGTGCGATGCCGAGGGCCGGATCGGCCTGAAGTCCGCCGCGATCGTCGAGCGCACGCCCGACGGCGAGCTGCGCATCCCGGAGGGCAGCGACAACATCGCGCTCGTCGGGACGGTGAGCGGTTCGCTGATCGGGATGCTCATCGGCGTCCTCGGTGGCCCCGTGGGCGTGCTCGTCGGCTGGGGCGCCGGCGCGCTGATGGGCGGGACGATCGACATCGTCGGCGTGACCAAGTCGGAGGAGGCTCTCACCGCTCTCGGCAGGGCGATTCCGCCGCAGTCCACCGCCGTGATCGCCAGCGTGACGGAGCCGGCGGTCGAGGTGATCGACGGCGAGATGGCCAAGCTCGAGGGTGAGGTGACGCGCCAGCCGGTCGCCGAGGTGATGGCTGAGCTCGAGGTGGCGGAGGAGGCCGCCGACGCCGCGGCGCGGGAGGCTCGGCGGGCACTGCGCGAGAAGCGCAAGGCGGAGCTGAGCGCCGACCTCGACGCGCGCGTCGAGTCGCTGAAGGAGAAGCTCCACGTCGCCTGACGGCGAGCGCCGCCCCGGGGTGGGCGATGCCGGACGGTCGGGAATCATCGTGTCGAGGCCCGGCGACCGCGAGGTCGGCGGGCCTCGACGTCGGTGGACCCGACGCGCGGAGGTAGGCGATGCCGTTGCGGGCCGTGTTCGAGGGAGTCGACCTGCTGGACACGGTCGAGCGCCTCAGCATCCCGAGCTACGCCATCGACCGTCCGGGGATCATCCGCTGGGTGAACCCGATGTGAGCACGGGTCTAGGCCCGAACCGCGCTGCGTCGCGGGCGGAGTGCCTCGCGTAGGTCACGGCCCCGAGCGAACGCGTCCATCCGGCCCCAGCGTCCGGGGATGTCGAGCAGCGCGAGGAGCCCGATGCTCTGGGGGAGCGCCGGATCGACGATCAAGTTGTCGCCGACGGGCTCGAGACCGAGCATCGTGCGGAGCAGGAGCAGCGGCGTCCCCGTGGACCAGGCTTGCGGACTGCACGCGGTCGGGTACTGCACCGGGTACTTCGTCACTCCGCGCTCGTAGCCGCCAAAGGCCTCCGGAAGGCGTCCATTGAAGAACTCCGCCGCGTCGAGGATTCCGGCGGCGATCTGCGCCGCCTCGTCCTTGAAGCCGTAGTTCCGCAGGCCCCAGGCGATGAAGGAGCAGTCGAACGGCCACACCGTGCCGACGTGGTAGCCGATCGGGTTGTATCGTCCCTCCCCCTCGGCGAGCGTGCGCACGCCCCAGCCGGAGAAGAGCCGCGGGCCCATCACGTGGCGGACGACGGCCTTCGCCTTCGACTTGTCGACGATCCCGCTCCACAGCAGATGGCCGTTGTTCGAGGACAGCGCGTCGACCTGCTTTCCCCGTTATCGAGCGCGAGGGCGAAGAACTCCCCGTCTGCGACCCAGAAGTCTCGGTTGAAACGTCGCTTGAGGTCTGCCGCCTGCTGCTCCAGGGCCTCGGCGAGCACCGGATCTTTCCAAACCAGCCGCGCCAGGCGGGCGCCGCGCAGCTTCGCGTCATAGGCATAGCCCTGCAGCTCGCAGGTCGCCCGCGGGAAGCCGGGCAGCCGTCCGTCGTGGTACGCGATCGAGTCCCCAGGAGTCCTTCCAGCACTGGTTCTCGAGACCCGTTTCTTCGTTGCGGCGCTGGTACGAGACATAACCGTTGCCCATCAGGTCGGCGTACTCGTCGATCCAGTGGAGCGCGGCGCGTGCCTCGTGCTCGAGGTCGCGGACGAGCTTCCGGTCGCCGGTCCACCGCTCGTACTCGTCCATCAGAACGACGTAGAGCGCCGTCGCGTCGGCGCTCCCGTAATACGGGCTGTGCGGGCGCTCCTCAAAGGCGGTCATCTCGCCGTAGCGCATCTCGTGCAGGATGCGGCCTGGATCCTCGTCGCGGAAGTCGTCGACTCGAGTCCCCTGCCAGGCTCCGAGCGCCCTCAACGTCGTCGCCGCCAGCTCGGGCGCGAACGGAAGCACCTGGAGGCTCGTAAAGATGCTGTCCCGGCCGAACATCGTCATGAACCAGGGCAGACCGGCGGCGGGCAGGCTCTTCCCGCCTCCGACCACGGGGGGTGAGAAGCGCAGCGCCGCCAGGTCGACGAGGCTTCGGCGGTACGTGGCTTTCAGCGGGTCCGAATCCGACTCGAGACGCGGCGCGTCGGCGAGCCACTGATCGAGACTCCGCTCCATGTTCGGTCGTGGTCGCCGCTCGCCGCGCTCGTACTTCGGCCGGGCGCGGTTTCCCCCCGGGCCGGCGGCGGCCACCACGTCCAGGTCGGTCGACCAGGAACCGTGGCCGACGACTTCCACCTCGAAGGTCAGTCCGCGCTCGTCTATGCGCGCTGGCGCCGACGCCGAGATCGCGGTCTGGCGCTTGTAAGTGTCTCGCTCGTAGGTCAGCAGCAGTCGTCGCTTGTCCACGGCCGCCGAGTACCTGCCTTTCTTCTTCAGCGCGTCCTTCACCTCGAAGAGGTCGGCAAAGTCGCTCGCGGCCTCGACGCGGAGGGTCAGCTCCACCGGTTCGACGTCGTGGTTGAGGATCGCAAGCTCCTCGTGGAACCCGCCGCCGACGGCACGTCGACGGATCACCGATAGCTTCGCGTCGACGTAGACGGTGCCTGTCCCAGGCACGAGGAAGAACTGGGACTCGAAGTACGCGAGATCGTCCACAGAGAGTGGATTCAGCCTCTGACCGTCCAGGGTGAGGATCCACGTGGAGAGAAAGCGGCAGTCGAACGAGAAGAGGCCGGTCGGGTCGGTGGGTGAGGCCTCGATGTCGCCGCACGAGTCGCTGACGACGAAGGTGTTGCCGTCGAGAATCTTGACGAGGCCTTCGTTCATGACTCCTTCCCCGGCGCCGGAGAGAGCCGGAGGAGCAGCATGAGCAGCTCGGGGTCGCCTTCGATGTCTATCGCCCCCCGCAGCACGGCGGCTACCGGATTCACCTCACCGCTGGCGATGCCGTCGAAAACGGAGCTGTCCGCGCGCACGATGCAGTCGGCGTGCGCGTTCTTGTGCGACACCGCGATCTCGCCCTTGGCGACCGCGACGTGCCACCGGTTCCTTTTCTTACCGTTCTCGAGGTCGAAGCGCAGCGAGGCTCTCACCTTCTCGAGCCGAGGCTCGTGACCACGCGCTTCGAGGCTCTCGAAGAATCTCGTGGTCGCGTTGGTCAATGCTCCCTCCTTGTTGTGCTACCGCCGCGGTCTTCGATGCTCGAGCGGGCGCGGCCAGCGCCGAACCGCCACCGGCGGCAGCGCGCCCACTTCGTCCTTCGTCAGGCTCAGTGTGACTGCGTCGGTCTCGACCCGCGCGACCGCGCCGATCGGAATCAAGACTTCGCGCCGCTCCAATGGGTCGCGCTGCTCGAGCACGACGTGGGTGATCAGCTGGCTGTCGTCGACGAGGAACCCGTCGACGTCGCCGAGGTGGTGCCCGTCGGCTGACTCGACGGCACTTGCGCGGCGGATCTCGACCTCGCCCTTGGGGACGCGGTCGTACCTGGCGGCGAAGTCGACGGGCGCCGGCTCCAGGTCATACGACGGATAATACGGAAGCGCGAGCACCTCCTCGATGCCGACGTCCCAGTCGGGATCATCGACTGGGAATCCGTCGAGCCGCAGGTAGGCGACCTCGTGAACCGGCGGGAAGCGTCGCACCTCCTCGACCGTCGCCCGAAGCGCAACCGCTTCGCTCGCATCGTCACCGGGTTCCGCCAGCTCGACTGCAACGAGCCGTGCCATCCACGGGTCGCGATCGTGCTCGACCACCAGGTGGGTGACACGCCCCGAGGTCGGATCGATCACGACGTCGACGAGCTTCCCAAAGCTCTCGTCCGTGCAGTCGACGCGGCTTCCGAGCTCCAGTCGCATCTCTCGCTCCTTCCGCTTCGGTGGCGAGCGAAGCGTCCATGCCGCTACTGCCAGGTGGCTGCCACGAGAGGCGCGGGCGCTGCCGGTCCGGCGCGGCAGTGGCATCGGCGGCTGCGGCAGCCCGGTGGCAGCGCCGCGCGCGACCGTCCCCTCGTGCACCTCGCCACGGATCACGAAAGAGAGCGACGATGAGCAGTGTCACAGGGCCGACGACCGAAACAGCGACGCCGCGCGAACCAATCCTCATCTGTTACGACGACTCGCCGGACGCCGTGCGGGCGATCGAGGCGGCCGCCGCCCTGTTGGGCGCGCGCCGCGCCGTCGTCGTCGACGTCCTCCCTTGGATGACGGCGGCAGAGAGCATGGCCGCGTCCTCGTCGGTCGTGCCCGGCAACGCCTTCGAGGAGCTCAACAGCGCCGAGGCGCAGCGGATCCCCGGCCGCGGCGCCGAGATCGCGCGCTCGGCCGGCTTCGAGGCCGAGCCGCGCGGCGAGCTCGCGAGCGCCACCTGGGAAGGGATCGTCGGCGTTGCCGACGAGCTCGACGCTGCCGTGATCGTGATCGGCTCGAGGGGCCTGACGGTCATGAAGAAGATCTTCGACGCCAGCGTCTCGCAGCAGGTCGCCGAGCACGCCGGCCGGCCGGTCCTGATCGTGCCCCCGTCGCGCTGATGGCCGTCGCCCGCCAACGCGTGCGGCACCTCTCGCCCGAGCCGAACCCGGCTCTCGTCCACCACGCGCAAGAGCGCGCGCAAAGCGTGCAGAACCGAATCGCCGATCGGATCACGGCGTTCGCCGGATCGATGACCTTCGTCTACATCCACATCGGCTGGTTCGGCTGCTGGATCGGCTTCGGCGTCGAGGACTACCCCTACGGCCTGCTGACGATGATCGTCTCGCTCGAGGCGATCTTCCTCTCGACGTTCGTGATGATCAGCCAGAACAGGGCCGACGGGAAGCGCCAGGTGATCGCCGACCAGCAGTGGGAGACCGTGCAGAAAGAGGACACGCAGAACGAGGAATTGCTCGGTCTCTCCCGTCAGATCCTGAACCTACTCCGCTCGCCGACCGATCGTGCCCCGGACGGTCACGGCAGGCGTCCCGACGGCGAGACGCCGGGATGACGGGAGGAGATCCTGACGCGCAGCGCGCCCGGCCGGATCACGAACGAGAGCGGCGCGCCCAATTCGACCGCCTCTCCGTCGACGCCGGCATGCACGGGTGCTGTCGCGTCCACCGCGAGGTGCGTCGCACTCCAGACACGGGCCGGAGGATCCGCCCTGGGGCGCGGGCGGTCGAGCACGACGATGCCGAGCTCGCCGCCGTCGAGCCGCGGCCGCGTGCTGGGTGCGACGGGGCGGTCGAGCGCGTAGGGGTTGTTCGACACGAGCACCACGGCCGGGTGACGATGCTCGCGGCCGAGGTCGTCGACGAGGCGCAATTCGGGAGCGGCCCGACTTGGACCGAGGACCTCCGCGGTCGTCTCCAGCAGTGTCCGCATCTTCGCGTCGCGGTAGCCGGTCTGCTGGACGGCTTCGCCGTAGATGCCGAGCGAGACGTTGTTGAGAAAGATGCGGCCGTTCACCTCCGCCACGTCGATCGACCGCTCGACGCCGTGGTCGCCGAAGGCATCCAACGCGCCGACGAGGTCATGTCGATCGACACCGAGATCGAGCGCAAAGTGGTTGCGGGTGCCGGCGGGAACGCAGACGAACGGAAGCCCGTGGACCCGTGCCGCCGCGGCCGCGACCCCGAGCGACCCGTCGCCACCGGCCACGCCGAGCGCATCCGCTCCGTCCGCCACGGCTTCATCGACGAGGGCTGCCAAGTCGTGGTGCGGACCGAGGACGAGGGCGTTGATCCCTCGCTCGCGCGCCCGCTCGACAAGCCCTGCCTGCGCTGCTCTGCCGCCGCCGGACCGCGGGTTGACGAAAAGGACCGGTCGACGGGCCGGTTCGGCCGCCCGCCAGCCGTACCGCGACAGCCGTCGCATGACAGGCTGATCCTACGGTCGGGACGCGGCCCGACACCCGTACGAGCGCCTGAGGTCCCGGTCAGGAGACGATGTCTCGGGTGCGGAACACCGCGAGCGACGCGGTGGCGGCGACGAAGCCTCTCCCGTCCGGGAGGCCGGCGAGAAGCCGGCGGTCTGGTCCGCCAAGACTGACAACAGAAATCAGTGATTTGCAGGATGTTTTCCCACGGGAGCGATGGGACTAGAACCCGCGACCTCCGGCGCGACAGGCCGGCGTTCCGGGGTCGATCGTCATTCGGCCCGTGGCGACCGTTGTCCCACTGGAAACGTGCTCAGAAGTTGGGGAAGATGTTGCGGGAACTCGCCAGCGGGGCTGAAAGTCGCTTAACCATGCTGTGTAGCGTCGCCGGCTGGCCGTCTCTCTGTCCGATGGGCGGCTGAGAGTGCGGAGCGGCGACGGGATGACCCACAACCATGCTGGCGGAATCTTCTTGCCTTGAATCCGACCTGTCTCCCGCCG
>WNFU01003279.1_pt1 | contig 28901 bp, 25 predicted proteins | sample 5400121 | NCBI WGS metagenome assembly WNFU01 (sample SAMN13153360, study PRJNA577476) | soil metagenome | isolation source: 100 cm soil or saprolite under grassland replicate 1 | place: USA:California | collected 2016-06-15 | reverse complement strand
GACCGTCGCGTTCTGCGGCGAGCCCTCCCGCTATGGCGATCTGATCGCGGCTGCGCCAAAGGGCGGCGCCCGGCTCGCGGCCCCCCTCTGGCGCCTGATGATCGGAGCCTCTGCGCGCAGCGGCACGCCGGCTGAGAGATGCGACGGTCGCGAGCTCGAGCCGGAGGTGGACGTGCATGCCTTCGCGCCGCGCCATCTCACGCGGCTGCTGTACGAGGCGGGCTTCACCGACGTGCGGGTTCGCGGCGAGGAGCTGCTCGCCAACGCGTACGGATGGGCGGTGCGGACGCTCGAGGGATCAGCCGAGCCGGACGAGGTCCCCTACCGCTGGCGGGAGCTCGCGTTTCGCGTGTACATCGCGCTTCAGCGCCTCGACGCCGCGGTGCTCGAGCCGCGGCTGCCGCCGTCCCTCTTCTACAACCTGGTTCTGAGCGCTAGGCGCCCGGGCTAACCAAAGGTGAACGCGTAGCCCGAGATCCCGCTCTCGGGGCGAAGGGTGAGCACGTGTCGGCCCGGCTTGGGCAGGTCGACCAGGCGGTAGAGGCGCTGCTCGGAGATCGTCGCTACGCCCGCGTGGACGTCCGGTCCGGCGAGCGCATGGGATATCGGCCTCCCGTCCAGCAGGACCCTCATGCGGCGCGGCCCATTCGGTGAGCCGAGCACGCAGAAGACCCGGCGGGCGGCGAAGTCGAGCTCGAGTCGCGCGCCGCGGCCGGCGGTGGCGGCGTCGGCGCCGATCCGCCACTGCCCCTCGTAGGCGAGCTGATCGGCCGCAAGCTGGCCGGGCGGGATCTGCTGGAAGCGCTGGCGGCCGGCGAGGATGGGACCGTTCGCGAACCGCTCCGCCCTCGCGGCGCCAAGATAGGACTCCGGCGTGGCGTGTCGCTCAGGGCGCTGGGTGCGGGCATGGGCTCGACCGCCGAGGTTCGCCTGGCCGGCCTCGGCGAGCAGGGCGCGGATCGCCTGCTCGGTCTCCGAGTAGGACCCCTCGCCGAAGTGCGCCAGGCGCACCCGGCCCTCGGCGTCGATCAGATAGTCGGCGGGCCAGTAGGAGTTGTGGTAGGCCGCCCATGTCGCGGCATCGTTGTCCTGCGCGACCGGGTAGGTGAGCCCGTAGTCCCCCACCGCGCGCTCCACGTTCGACGCCTCCTTCTCGAACGGGAACTCCGGTGTGTGGACGCCGACCACGGTGAACCCGTCGCTGCGGTACTTGCGATACCAGGCCTCGATATAGGGCAGCGTGCGGATGCAGTTGATGCAGGTGTAGGTCCAGAAGTCGACCAGGACGACCCGCCCGCGCAGGTCCGAGAGGCTGAGCGGGCTGCCGCCTGGGGTGTTGAACCACTCCTGGGTGCCGGTGAAGTCGGGCGCATCGAACAGGACCGGAAGCCCCTTCCCGGCCGCAGCCTCCGCCGCCCCGCCTTCCTTCGACGCTGGTCCCCCACCGCGAAGCCGAGCAAGCTCGCTGGAGACGTCCGCGCTCGACTCGATGCGGCTGGCCGGATCGACCAGCGCGGACGGAAGATGGCGTGCGATCGAGTTCTCGAACTTGACGTCGAGGTTGGCGATCATCACGACGGCGACCGCGAGCATCACGACGCCCATCGCCGCCTGGACCCGGCCGCGATACGCGTCGATGCGGCCGGTGATCCGCCGGCCGCCGAGGATCAGCGCGTAGAGCACCGCCGCGGAGCCCAGCGAGTAGGCGAGGGCGACTGCCAGGCGGCCGAAGGTGAAGTCCTGCGCCGCCGAGACCGTGATCACGCCGGCCAGAATGGGGCCGGCGCAGGGCGCGTAGACGAAGCCCAGGCTGGCCCCGACGAGGAGGCCCGAGGCAAGGCCGTCGCCCCTGACGCGTGCCGGTCCCGGGACCACACGAGAGATCCAACCCTCGACGCGATCGGCGAGCGGCCGCACCAGGAGCACGAGCCCGAAGGCGACGAGCGTGACGATGGCCAGCGTTCGAGCGATGTCGTTCGGGAGGCCGAGCGCCTCGATCACGTACACCAGGGCCACGGTGGCGAAGGTGAACGAGACGGCGAGCCCGGCGACGACTCCCAACGGCCGGCGACGCCCGCCGGTCACCCCGGCCGACAGGACAGCGGGGCGACAAGCGCGAAGAGAACCAGGAGGACCACGTTCAGGAGGTTTGCTCTAGGACGTTAACCGGCTATAAGTCGCCGGCCCCTCCCGGATGTTTCAGGCAGGGCGCTAGCCGGCCCGGTGCACCCGGCTCAGCTTGAACGGTTGCTTGCTGTAGAACCGCCTATCACCCTTACGCCATTTGGCGCGGCGGGCGACCGGAGCGGTGTCTCTGCCCTTCAAGACCAAGCGCTCCTTGCTCTTGTCAAGTCGAAGCTTGAGCTTCCTCTTGTTCCCGGGCTTTACCTGAAACCTCCTGCTGGCGAGCGTCACCGTCTGACGGCTCGCCGCTGCGACTCCCTGCTTTGCCCCGGCGGATCCGGTTGTGCCGTTCACCGTCGCCGTCCCGGTGCAGATCTCCGGGCTCGACGGGCAGGTGAAGACGAAGTAGACCACCTCGCAGTCCACCGCGACCACGTCGTTCGGTCCTTCGCCGGCCTTGTCGCTGCCGGCGCCGCACGTGAGCGTGTCGATGGCGTCGGGGGTCTCGTAGCCCCAGATGACGTCATCCCCGGCGCCTGCGTCGATCGTGTCCGCCCCTCCGGCAGCCAGCGGCTGTACGTCGATTTCGTCGTCCCCGTCCCCGCCGAGGACGTGGTCGTCCCCGTCCCCGGTATCGATGACATCGTTCCCCGCCCCGCCGCGGAGCGTACTGTCACCGCCCCCGTCCTGGACGAGGTCGTCGCCGTCCCCGCCGTCGACCGTGTTGTTGCCCGAATTCTGGTCGTTCCAGCCGTCGTCGCCACCCCACAGGGCGTCGCTGCCGCCTCCCCCCTGGACGGTGTCATCACCCGGCCCACCCTGCGCGCTTACCGGGGCCGATCCGGTTGCGGTGAGGGTGTCGTTGCCCTCTTCTCCTCGAAGTAGCGACACAGCCGTGCCCCGCGGCGCGTCGGGGCCATTCGCGCTGTAGGTGATCGAGTCGTTGCCGGTTCCGCCGTCCAGAGAGCTGATCCCGGTGTCCGGGGTGTAAGAGGCCGAGTTGTCGATGATCGTGTCGTTTCCATCTTCGCCGGAAACCACGGGCACGACCGGCACCGACTGGTTGATCGTCTGGTCGATCGTCGCTCGATCGTCCATGTCGCCCAATGTGATGCTCAGGCTCGTCACCCCTGAGCCGGGACACGTCGCCTGGTTGCCGCTCAACGTGCACCCGAAACCGTTCCCGATCACAAGCACCCCGGCGTCGGTGATCGTGTAGTTGCCGCTGCCCTGGCTGTAGGAGACCGTCACGTCGTTGGCCTCCCCCGCGTCAGCCGTGTAGCCGATGGTGCCCCCGGCGCTGGATACCTGGCTCGCGAATGCGGGAGCGACGTTCGAGACCAAGAGGACGGACATCGCAAGGGCGAAGAGGAAAACGCGTCTATTGAAGAGAGGCCGGCTACCCGGCAAGCGTGTCAATTGATCCCCCGACGGTGATGAGTCCGTACCATCGAACCACCGGGAGGGGCGTGTGTCAAGCGCTCCCGCGCTCAGGGAGGTGCCACGTCGGGCGCCACGCTCGGCTCCCGCTCGCCGATCAGGGCGAACGCGGCGGCGGGGAAGACCACCACCGTGATCAGGCCCGCCCCGACCAGGGCAGTGGCGGTGGCCGGGAGCATGATGTTCAGATTCAGCCCGATCTGGGTGGCGACCACGATGAACGACAGCGAGGTCGCCTGAAGCAGGCCGGCCGCGGCGGTACGGCGGGTCGCGAAGCGACGGCGGTAGAGCAGAGCCGGCACAGCCCGAACGAGCAGCACTGCCGCAAGGAAGATCGGCAGGCGGATGAAGTCGGAGACCGTCGCGAAGAGAGCCCCGATGTCGAAGTCGAGCCCGCTGCCGACGAAGAAGAACGGGATGAAGATTCCGAGCGTCACGGCGTCGAGGCGCTCCTCCTGGAGCTCCTCGTGGCCGGAGGTCATTCCCCGGATCACGCCCACGGTGAAGGCGGCCAGGATCGTCTCGAGGCCGAGCTGGCTGGCGACTCCGGCGACCACCGCGATCAGCGCGAAGTCGCCACGGACCCGAATCTGGGCGCTCGTCCCCTCCAATCGCTGGATCGCGGCCGTTATCCGCCTGAACTGGGAGCCGCGGATGAGCGAGAACAGGATCAGCCCGGCCAGCAGCACGAACAGGCTGAGGTGGAGGATCTCGGTACCCGCCCCCTCGCGCTGGCCCGAGTAGAAGAACGACAGCAGCACGACGGCGCCGAACTCCGCGATGGCGGCGGCCGCGATCACCTGCTGGCCCCAATCGGTGTCCGTCTCGCGGGCGTCCTTGAGCGGCACGATGATGATGCTCAGCGAGGTCGCGACCAGGACGATCGCGACCAAGAGCGGGGTTTCGATGAGGTCTACGGCGTGCAGGAGGGTGCCAACCGCGAACGCGAGCACGAACGAGATCGCGAATCCCAAGATCGAGTTCCTGAGCAGGGCGCCCCTGAGGCGCTCCACCTGGATCTCGCGCCCCGCGAGGAACAAGAGACAGGCGAGGCCGACGGTCGAGAACACCTCCACCGGCTCGGTCGACGAGGCGATGTCGATCCCGTGGGGGCCGACGATGATCCCGCCCACGATCTCGAGCACGATCGAGGGGACGAGGATCTGCGGGGCCATGGCGCGGATCAGGGGCGCCGTGAAGGCGATGACCGCGACGATCACGAAGCTCGTGTAGGGCTGCATCAGTCTTCCTCGCGGCGGGCGCGGTAGAGCTTCACCTGACGATCGAGGCCCTTGAGGCGCCGAGCGCCCGCGAACGACCACCGGTAGCCGTTCGTGGCCGCTTCGCGAACCTCCTCGCTCGCCAGGACGCTGGCTGGATAGGCGACCGCGGTGATGCGGCTCGCCATGTTGATCGGCCTCCCGTACCAGTCGCCGGCGCGCGCCATCGCAGCGCCTCTCGCGAGGCCGGCCCTGAGGCTGGGGAAGCCCTCGCCCTCCTCCTCGGACGCCGCGACGAGCGCTAGGGCGGCGTCGAGCAGGGCATCGTTGTCCGGCGAGACCAGCATCGCGGCGTCGCCGATCATCTTCACGAGCCGGACGGGCGGATTCGCAACGTCGTGCGCGAGCTCATCGAGCCGTCCGGTGACGGTCCCGAGCTCCTCGGGCGGCAACTCCTCCCCGAGCTTCGTGAACCCGACCAGATCGACGAAGCAGGCCGTGATCTCCTCGGCGCCCGGCCGGCCGGCGGCGAGCTCCTCACGACCCAGGACGTCGAGGCGGATCTGCTCGCGCAGGTGGACGTTGAGCACGTACTCGAGGATGGGGCCCATCATCGGGCGGAGCTGCTCGGCCGCACCGGCGAACCGCGTCGCGAGCTCTAGCTCGGTGACGCCGGGACGCATGAACGTCTCGCCGATCAGCCTGCGATTCGCGGCCGCCACCTGCGCCAGCGCCAGACCGATGACCCGCGAGACCTCGAGGATGCCGGACTCGGTGATCCCGGCGTCGAGCAGCGCCTTCAGCCACCGAGCGACGTCCACCTCCTCGTCGCTGAACACTCGGTTCTCGGGCTCTGGCGTGGACAGGCCTAACGCATGCCGCTGGCGCAGCAGGAAGCCCACGTCGATCCCGGAGCGCTCCGCGACCTCGCCCGCGGTATAGCGGGGTCCCTCCGCCTCCAGAGCGCGCTCCACGGGCAGCAGCGCGAGACGGTCCTCCTCCACCGCTCGACGCAACTCCTCGAGGGGCACGCCGTCCGCCGCCAGCTCCTCGAGCAGCTCGCGCCGCGCCTGGCGAGCCTTTCCGCGCGTGCCCTTCAGCAGCCCCTCTGCCTCGAAGTCGATCGCCACGCCGCGATTCTTCCAGCCCTGGAACCGGCGATTCGGCGAGCCCGCGGCTCAACCTTCCTAGAATGCACCCGTGGCGGATCAAGGCTTGGAGCTGCCGATCTTCGAGCTGCCCGTGGTCATCCTCCCGGGCGAGCTCCTGCCGCTCCACATCTTCGAGGAGCGGTACCAGCGGATGATCGGCCACTGCGTCGAGACGGCGGAGCCGTTCGGGATCGTGTTCCGCGACGAGGAGGGGACCGCTCACAGGGTGGGCTGCATGGCCACCGTCACCGAGGTGCTGGAGCGCTTCGACGACGGGCGGATGAACATCGTCGTCACCGGCGAGCAGCCGTTCAAGGTGCTGGAGCGATTCGAAGAGGCCGAGTACCCCGCAGGCGAGGTCGAGCCCATCGAACCCACCGACGAGCCGGCCGAGGAGGATTCCGAGGCCAGCGCCGTCGCGCGGAAGGCATTCGCCGAGCTCGTCGAGCGCGTCTCGGGCGAGCCGCCGGATGCGGCCGAGCTCGAGGCCGAGGACTCCTACGGCATCGCATCGAGGGTCGAGCTGCCCGCGGAGACCAAGCAGGCGCTGCTCGAGCTGCGGTCCGAGCCCGAGCGGATGCGGATGCTCGGGAACGCCCTCCGCGCGCTCGCCGCAGCCGTCGCTCGCTCGCGCGAGATCGCCGAGCGGGCCAAGATGAACGGCAAGGTGATCCTGGGCTAGCGCCCCTCAGGCCAGAGCCACGGCGCCACCCCGCCGGGGATCGCCGCCGCCGCGAAGCTCCCCCGTGGCCGGGTCGCGCGCCACGGCGTGCACGCCACCGAAGAACAGGTTTCGCTCCTGCCAGCGCACGAGCTGGTACCCGCGGGCGGAGAGCTCGTCCAGGCCGTCCTCGTCGATCCCCGGCTCGGCCTGGACGGCGCCCGCCTCGAAATGGACTCGCGGGGCCTCAACGGCCTCCTGAGCGTCGGTCCCGCCAACCAGGCGGATGATGGTCTGCAGGATCGCCGACCGGATCCGGTTCGAGCCCCCGCTGCCCAGGCCCGCCTCGAGCTCGCCGTCGCGCAGGACCACGGTGGGCGACATCATCGAGGGGACGCGGCGCCCCGCGGGCGTGACGTGGAAGCCGAGCGGGTTCAGGTCCTCCTCCCCGAGCATGTTGTTGACGTGGATCCCGGTACCCGGAACGATCACGCCGGATCCTGTGCCGTTCGAGCAGGTGACCGCTGCGCAGCGTCCATCGGCGTCCACGGCGGTGATGTGGGTGGTCGAGCCCAGCCGATCGCCAGGGGCTCCTGAGGCCGGCTCTGGGGGTCGCGTGCCCCCGCGAATGCGCTCGACCGCCGCATCGATACGAGCCCGGGAGAGGAACCCGGTGACGTAGTCCTCCTCGTACAGGCCGTGGAAGAAGGCCTCGGTTCGGGCGACCTGCGCCTCCTCCATCGCCGCCACGACCGTCGCGATGTCGTCAGACCCTGCACGCTCCAACAGCGAGAGCGCGAACGCGATCAGGATCCCACCGGACGACGGCGGAGGATTCGTGAGCACCTCGCGCCCCCGGTAGCCCGCGCGAACCGGTTCGCGGACGCGCGGCTCGTACGCGGCCAGGTCGTCCTTGCCCAGAGTGCCGCCACGCTCGAGCACCCAATCGGATACCCGCCGCGCGACCTCGCCGCCGTAGAAGGGCTCGGGGCCCTCGGCTCCATAGCGCTCCAGGGTGTCGCCCAGCTCGCCGAATCTGAAGACGTCGCCCTCGACGAGGATCCGGCCCGCGGGGGCGTAGATCGCCCTCCCCTCCGCCTCATGGGTCAGGATCGGCTCGAGGATGTGGAAGATGAACGCCTGCTCGGCGTTCACCTCGACGCCCTCCCGCGCCAGCCGCGCCGGCTCCCGCACGAGCTCGCGCAGGGGCAGGGACCCATGGCGCCGCAGCGCCTCCGCGAGCCCCGCGGCGGTGCCCGGGACCCCGCACGACGCGGCGCCGACGTTGAAGACCTGTGGTGCCTCGGGGCTGAAGTAGACGGGGATCGGAACGAGCTCCGAGCGGCGCTCCGCGGCGGTCCGCCCCGGGACCTCCACGAAGAAGTCCAGAAGCACGTCCTCCTTCTCGGGGTCGTGAACCAGCATGAACCCGCCCGCGCCCAACCCGGTCAGCGGGCTCTCGGTGACGAACGAGGTGAGGACCGCGGCGACGGCGGCGTCCACGGCGTTGCCACCGTCACGCAGGATCGAGGCCCCGGCCTCCGCCGTCAGCGGATGGCCGGCCGCAACGCAACCGCGCGTCGTCATGGCGGCAGCCTAGTGCCGCGTCCGCTGATGGCGGCCCGGCTCTGGCGTGCGAAAGCCGAGCATGGCAAGGACACAGGGAGCCGGAATAGCAGCGCTATTTCGGCGACCGAGGACGAAGCCAGGCGAAGGCTTGCAGCCGCCAGAACGGGGCGCTCATCAGTGGACGGGGCACTAGGTCTGCTCAGCGCCCGGGAACGAATTCGGGTACGTCGATGGAGAGATCCCGGGGCCTGGACTCGAAGCTCGGAGCCGTTCCCGCCCTGCGATCCGGGGGCCGGCGAACCGCCGCGGTGGTGGTGCCCGCCGCGCGCAGCTCGGCGCGGGCGCTGCCGTCGGCGCGCCGCCCGCGACCGTCGAAGCGCGTGGCGATCACCGTCACCCAGACCTGATCGGCCAGGGTGTCGTCGACGTTGGCGCCGAAGATGATGTTGGCGTCCGGATGCGCGGCCTCCTGGACGACCTTCGCGGCTTCCGAGACCTCCATCAGGCTCATGTCGGGGCCGCCCGTGATCGAGAGCAGGATCGACCGCGCGCCGTCGACGGAGGTCTCGAGCAGCGGCGAGGACACCGCCCGCTCGGCGGCCGCCACGGCGCGGGTCTCTCCCGTGCCCATGCCGATTCCGAGCAGGGCTTGGCCGGCATCCCTCATCGTCGTCCGCACGTCGGCGAAGTCGAGGTTGATCAGGCCCGGCAGCGTGATCAGCTCCGAGATCCCCTGCACGCCCTGGCGCAGCACGTCGTCGGCCACCTGGAAGGCCTCGATCATCGTGGTGGTCTTCGCGAGCACGGTGAGCAGCCTCTCGTTTGGCACGACGATCAGCGTGTCCACCTCGGCGCTCAGCGCCTCCACCCCGTCCTCGGCCTGCTTCGCCCTGCGGGTTCCCTCGAAGCTGAACGGCTTGGTGACGATCCCCACGGTGAGCGAACCCACGTCGCGGGCGAGGCGCGCGATGACCGGCGCCGCCCCGGTGCCGGTGCCGCCGCCGACGCCGGCGGTGACGAAGACCATGTCGGAGCCCTTCAGCAGGCGCTTGATCTTGTCCTGCTCCTCGAAGGCCGCCCGGTAGCCAAGCTCCGGGTTGGAGCCGGTCCCGAGGCCGCGCGCGACGCCGCTGCCGAGGTGGACGGTCACGTCGGCGGTGGACTGCTGCAGGGACTGAAGGTCGGTGTTGATCGCCATGAACTCGACGCCAGGGATGTCCGCCTCGATCATCCTGTTGATGGCGTTCACGCCAGCGCCGCCGACGCCGACCACGCGGATGACGGGCAGGTGCGGGCGCGGTGGCCCGTGGTAGTCGGACAGCCCGGGCTCCTCGCGCCCGTACGTGGGCCCCTCGACGTCGTGCGCCTCGTCGGCGAAGATCCGGGTCAGGCGCTCCTTGGCCGCGGGAAGCGGCGCATGCTCCTCGACGCGATACGCGCGCACGCGCTCCGGGTCCGGCGGGCCCGGCTCGGGCTCCTCATGCGCCGGAGGTGGCTCGGGCGCGGGGCTGGGGGGCAGAGACGGCTCGCGCTCGGGGACCACCGTCGTCTCTTCGGAGCTCGGCGAAGGCACCGCCGAGGTCTGCTCAGTCGGCTGCTCCTTCTCGGGCTCGTCCGGCTCCCGGTGGATCGTCGAGCGGAAGAGATCGGCCAGCGGGCCCTCGCGCATGCTGGCCCGCTTACGACGCGCCATTAGTCAGGACCTCCTTGGCCAGTTCGCGATAGTAGCTGGCGGCGTTCCCCTTCGGGTCGTACTTGAGCACGCTGGCGCCGCGCACGGGCGCCTCGGCGAACTTGATCGCCTTGCGGATCCGCGACTTGAACACGAGCTCGCCGAAATTCTCCTCGAGGATCTCCACCGCCTCCTTGGCGTGGACGGTGCGCGAGTCCAGCATCGTCGGCAGGATCCCCTCGATTTGCACGCGTGGGTTGAGGTTCTCACGGATCATCTGGAGGGTGTTCTGGAGCTGGACGAGGCCCCGCATAGAGAGATATTCGCACTGCACGGGGACGATTACCTTGTCCGAGGCCGTCAGCGCGTTGACAGTCAGCAGCCCGAGGCTCGGCGGGGTGTCGATGCAGACGAAGTCGTAGTCGTCGATCACCGCCGAGAGCGCCTTCTCGAGCGAGCGCTCGCGGCCGATCTGCATGCTCATCGCGATCTCGGCTCCGGCGAGGTCGATCGAGGCTACGGCGATGTCGATCTCGCGCTTGTGGATCACGTCCCGGATCGGGATGTGGTCGACCAGCACGTCGTACATGCTGGCGTCCACCTTGTCCGGGTCGATGCCCTGGCTCATGGTCAGGTTCCCCTGCGGATCGAGGTCCACGGCGAGGACCTCGTGACCGGACTCCGCGAAGGCGACGGCGAGGTTCAGGGTCGTGGTGGTCTTGGCGACCCCGCCCTTCTGATTCGCGAACGAGATGATCTTCGCGCGACGCTCCGACTCGTCGCCGATCGCCGCGCCGGGGATCTTGGCGCCGGGACGGCGACTGGGGGTCAGCGCGTCGGTGGCCGTGATCCGTCCCTCGTCCTCGGGGTCGGGCGGTTCCTGATTGACGGGAGGGCCGGAGCTCGCCGCGACCGCCTGCTCGATCGTCGAATCGCCGTCGATCTGAGGCTCGTCGGCGGAGGCCGGCGTGCCGTCGCTCGTCACTGCCTCATCCGCGCTCTTTGCCCCCTCGGCCGCAGGCGTCTCCTCCACGGTCGGCGGCTCCTCCGCCGCGGACGGCTCATTCTCCGGAGCGTCGGGCTCAAGGGAGCGCTCCGGCGCCACCGGCTCGCGCTCGGGCGCGTGACCGTTGGTCGAGGGCTCGTGCCCGTTCAGGGGCACGCCTGGCTTGGAACCGCGATTGAAGAGACCCATTGATCGCGCTTATTCGCACGCACTCCTGGGTTTCCTTCCCGTGAAAGGAATAACTCCGAGGAACCCGTTCTCCCGCGTTCGATGTTTAGCGGCGCCCCCGGCGGCGTAGATATGTTCCTGGCCGTGACGGAACTGCTCGACAAGCGCCTTGTGATCGTCACCGGTAAGGGCGGCGTGGGCAAGTCCACGGTCGCGCTGGCCATGGGGCTGGCGGCGGCTGCGGAGGGGCGGCGGACCATCGTCTGCGAGGTTTCCTCCCAGGAACACACGTCTCAGGTGTTTCACCGCGCCGAGGTGGGATTCCACGAGGTCGAGATGGCGGAGAACCTGTGGGCGATCTCGATCGATCCCGACGAGGCGATGCGCGAGTACGTGCTTCTCCAGCTGCGGGTTCGCGCCATGCGCGACCTTCTGTTTCGCTCCCGGATATTCACCTACCTGGCCGCCGCGACGCCCGGCCTGCGAGAGCTCGTGACGATCGGGAAGATCTGGGAGGTCGCACAGCCCGACCGCCGCGTGAAGAAGGGCCGCGAGTACGACCTGGTGATCGTCGACGCTCCGGCGACCGGTCACGGGGTGGCCTTCCTCCAGACGCCGCACACGTACGCGAACGTGGCCCGCGTCGGCCCGATCAAGGCGCAGGCTCAGGCGCTCGAGGCGTTCATCGTCAACCAACGCAAGACTGGCGTGGCGATCGTCGCCCTGCCCGAGGAGATGCCGGTCAACGAGACCGGGGCTCTGGAGCGGACCTTGACCGAGGAGGTGGGCGTCGCGGTCGACCGCGTCTACCTCAACGGGCTCTATCCGGAGCGCTTCGCCAAGTCCGAGGTCGCGCTGCTGGAGACGGCCTGCTCGAACGGAAACGGGGGCTCCGTTCGCGCGGCCTGCCGCGCGGCGCTGAGCGAGAGCCGCAGAGCCGCCTCCCAGCGAGAGCAGCTCGCCCGCCTCGCCGAGCTCGTGGGCGCCCCGGTGCGAACGCTGCCGTTCCTCTTCAAGCCCGATCTCGGCGTCGACGAGATCCGCCAGCTGTCCGGAGAGCTGGACTGATGGCCGGGGTCGGTCAGCTGCTCGAAGGTAAGAAGGTCTGCATCTGCGCGGGCTCGGGCGGGGTCGGAAAGACGACGAGCTCGGCCGCGATCGCCGCGGGAATGGCGGCCCGGGGAAAGAAGGTGGCCGTCCTCACCATCGATCCGGCGAAGCGCCTCGCCGACTCGCTCGGCCTGCCCGAGCTCGGCAACGAGGAGCGACGGGTGGACCCCGAGGTCTTCGAAAGGGCCGGGATCGACACCAACGGCGGCGAGCTGTGGGCGATGATGCTGGACGCCAAGGCAACGTTCGACGAGCTGGTCCGCCGCCACGCCCCGGACGCCGAGACGCGCGACCGGATCCTCGCCAACCGCATCTATCAGCAGCTATCCGCCGCTCTCGCCGGGTCGCAGGAGTACATGGCGATGGAGAAGCTGTTCGAGCTCTACGCCGAGGACCGCTACGACCTGCTGGTCCTCGACACGCCCCCGAGCCGCAACGCCCTCGACTTCCTCGATGCCCCCAGGCGCCTGATGCAGTTCATCGAGGGGCGAGCCCTCCAGGTGTTCATGCGCCCAACCGGGTTGGGGATGAAGGTCTTCGGACGCGGGACTTCGATGATGTTCGCGGTGCTGCGCCGCGTCACGGGAGTCGAGGTGCTCGAGGACCTCTCCGAGTTCTTCCAGGCCTTCAGCGGCATGGTCGGCGGGTTCCAGGAGCGCGCCAAGCGGGTCAACGAGCTGCTCGCGAATCCCGAGACGTGCTTCCTGGTGGTCTGCGGGCCGCAGGGCGAGCCGATCACAGAGGCCGTCTACTTCCATCGCAACCTGGTCGAGGCAAACCTGCCGTTTGGGGGCGTGATCGTCAACAAGGTCCACTTCGAAAGCGAGTTGCCGGAGCCCGCAGACGACCTCGTCGAGGAGCTTGCCTCCATGTTGGAGGACGAGGACCTAGCGCGTCGCGTCGCCGAGAACTTCGCCGACTACCGGGGGCTTGCGGCTCGCGACCACGCCACCATCAAGCGGCTGACGGCCGAGATGCGCGCTCGGCTGGTGATCCAAGTCCCCTACCTGGACGAGGACGTGCACGACCTCGCCGGGCTGATGCGGATCAACGAGTACCTGTTCGCGGCCGGCGCCCGCGAGCGGGCCACGATCGCGGCCGAAGCCGGTCCCGGCTAGGACGCCTGGGACGCGGGCTCGGCCCGGCGACGGCGGTCGTAGCTGATCTCGCGGACGTCCCACTCGGTGGTCTCCGGACGCGGGAAGAGATAGGCCACGCGGTCAGCGGTCTTGCGATGGTGGCGAGGCCGAGCCTCGAGCAGCTCGGCGACGCGGCTGTCGCTCGACCGCGCCGTCACGGAAGCGGCTTCCCGCTCATGGTCGACGTCGTTGTTGGTGAACAAGTTCTGCTCCTTGGGATCGGGGTGGGACTCGACCGTGATTCGCCCCCCGGGCTCCGGGACCTGCAAGCGCGTGGGGCGCCCTTCCGCTTTCGCGGCCTCCCGCCAGGCGTCAAGCTCCTCCATCCACAGCCTGCTCTGGGCCCCTCGGCTGGCTGCGACCGGGTGTGGCGCAGGCTCGTCGCGCTCCTCGTCGGGCTCTTCCGGCACCTCGGACTCCTCGTGCTCTTCGTGAAGCGTGTCAGAAGCCTCGCGTAGCGGCGCGGGCTCCTCGTCGAGGTCGTCGGAGGCTTCGTGCACCGGCTCGAGATCCTCGCGGGTGTCCTCGAGATCGGCGTCGTCGGCCGGATCCCATTCCTCCTCTCCACCGCGATGCTGAGCCTCGCCCTCTCCCACAGCGAGGCCGTCGGCGAGGAGGATCTCGTCGGCCGTCGATCGCAGATCGTTGCCGAGATGGCCACACGCGGCGTCCTTGAGGATCGCGCGCGCCAGCTCCTCGATCGCGGCCGCGGTCTGAGCGTGCGTCGGCGCGTCCTCAGACACGGCGGCCGGCTCGCCGCTCCAAAGCTCGCGCTCGAGCGCGACCGCCCGATCGATCGTCGCCTTCGTCTCGCCTCGCTGCTCAGGCTCGGCGCACAGCGCGGCGACGCGCATGGAGAGCCCGAGCTGCGCCGGACCGCCGCCGTCCAGCAGAAATCGCAGGGAAAGCAGGTAGTCGTTCAGCGCCTCGAGCACGGCCGTCCGCTCCACCCCGGCCTCGAACCGCGAGATGGCCCGGCCGAGGGCCGCCCCGGGCCCCGAGCTCCCGGCGATCGGCTTGCCGAACGCGGTCGAGCGGTACGCGAGCGCTCGGGAGAAGATCACCAGGTCGCCCAGCTCACTCTCGGCGAGGCGGTAACCGCCGGGCCGGGGCCGCCCGGCGCCGGTTGCGATGCGACGCCAGCGGTCGGCGCGGATCCGGGTCCAGGCATACGGGCCAAGCGCAACGCCACCGCCCTTGAAGAGCCGAAGCGCCGTGATCAGCTGTCGAAAGGCCTCCACCGCCCGGGCGCCTGCGTCAGGCTGCGTGTCCGGGGCGCCCTCGTCGCCCTCGCCCGCGTTGATTCGCGCGGCGGCGAGGAAGGTGGGCTCCCATCCGGCCGCGCCCACGCCCTCCGAGCCCCTCGCCTCGGGGGGCACGTCGACGGTGTCCGCGCGAACGATCGTCGCCGTGGCCAGCTCGAGCCGGACGACCGGCATCTGCAGCCCGCGCAGCGGCACGACGACTTCGATCTCGCCCTCGGCGGCGTCGCCACCGGCCTCGAGCTCGTCGATGGCGGCCGTCAACCGGTCCGCGTCGAGGGTGAAGTCCGTGGAATCAGCCCACAACCTGCACAGGAAGACCGTGCCGGCCAGCTCCGCCCGCTTGCGGGCGTCCGGAGGCACGGGGATCCCGAGCCACTCGAGGTAGTGGGAGGAAAGCTCTGCCGACTCGATCGCCGCACACGCCGAGCCGAACGAGTCGAGCTCGAGGAGCGCCGTCGAGTGGTCGCGGATGAACCGCTCCGTGAGGGGGACGTACTGGGGCAGCGCCGACCCGTTTCCGGATTCGTGCACGTCGTAGGGGATCTCCTGACCGGCGGCGACGAGCTCCCGGAACCTCTTCGCGGCGTCGCGGGCCATCGTCTTCAAGGCCTCTCGGACGATTAGGTCGCGCATGCCCGAACGGTTCGCGCCAGTGCGAACCGCTCCTGCGCTGCAACAGCGGTTGCACCGCAGGAGGCCGGACCGAGGGGTCCGTCGCGGCCGAGCCGGTAGCGAGCGCTACCCGACCGGGTAGCGAGGCGCTACCGGTCGCCGCGCCGGGCCCCTCGGTCCGGCCGGCGCACTCTGTGGATCCGATGTCTCAGGCCGCGACGGTCTCGCGCTGCCGCTCGCCGTTCAAGAGCCAGCGGCGACCGTATGCGCGCATGTCCTCGATCAGGGGCACGAGGGCCCTGCCCTTCTTGGTGAGCGCGTACTCGACCCGCGGGGGGACCTCGGGATAGGTGCGGCGCAGGACGATGCCCTGGTCCTCGAGCGCCCGAAGCCGCAGCGAGAGCGTGCGCGGGCTGATCCCCTCCAGCGAGCGCTCCAGCTCACAGAACCGACGGCTTCCGTCGGCCAAGTCGCGGATCACGAGGAGGGTCCATTTGCCGGAGATGATCTCCGCACAACAACCAACTGGACAGGGATTTTCAGCCATTCCGTCTGGCGATCGGCATGGGAACTCGATTGATGCGCTCCCCGAACCGCCACCGGCGAGTATAGCTCAATGCTTTACGAACTGAAGTGAGTCCTCGGGCTCCTCGCCGTCACCGATGACCTGCTCGATCCCGCTTGCCCGCTGGCCCTGGGCGGCGAGCATCAGCTTGAAGTCGTGGGCGCTCGAGGCCACCTCCAGGGCGGTCTCCTCGCTGATGTTCTTGGCGACGACGTGCTTGAGGAGCGCCTGGTCGAAGGTCTGCATCCCGTAGTACTCCCCCTCGGCGATCACCTCCGTGATCCGCCCCGTCTCCTGCGGGTTGAGGATCAGGTCCTGCACCCTGCCGGTCACCACCATCACCTCGCACACCGCGACGCGGCCGTTGCCGTCGATCCGCGGCACGAGGCGCTGCGAGACGGCGCCCCTGAGCGTGGAGGCGAGCATCACGCGCGCCTGCTGCTGGAGGTGAGGTGGAAAGAAGTCGATGATCCGGTTGATCGTCTCGGAGGCGTCCAGCGTGTGCAGCGTGGACAGCACGAGGTGGCCCGTCTCGGCGGCCGCCAGGGCGGTGCGCACGGTCTCCTCGTCGCGCATCTCGCCGATCAGGATCACGTCGGGGTCCTGACGCAGCACCCGCCTCATCGCGCGGGCGAAGCTCTCCGTGTCGTGGCCGACCTCGCGCTGGTTGATGATCGAGAGCTTGTCGCGGTGCAGGTACTCGATCGGGTCCTCCAGCGTGACCACGTGCCGCGCGCGGCTCGAGTTGATGTGGTCGATCATCGCCGCCAGCGTGGTCGACTTGCCCGAGCCCGTGGTCCCCGTAAGCAGGATGATCCCGCGGGGCTCCTCGGCCAGCTTGCGAATCACCTCGGCAAGTCCGAGGTCCTCGATCGTCCGTACCTGGAACGGGATCGCCCGGCAGGCGATGGACACGTAGCCACGCTGACGAAAGGCGTTGACGCGGAAGCGGGACAGGCCACGGATCTCGTATGAGAAATCGGCCTCCCCCTCGTTTGCGAACTCCTCGAGCAGGGTCGCGTCCTCGAGGATGTGCTCGAGCGCGCCCTTCGTGTCGTCCTCGCTCAGCGGCTCCGAGCCGTCGATCGGGCGCAGGGCGCCGTGCACGCGGGCCATCGGCGGCGAAGCCACCTTCACGTGAAGGTCAGATCCCTCACGCTCGACCACGTAGCGCAGCGCTGCGTCGATATCGAACGCCATCACCCGCCATATCGGCGGGCTCACGCCGTTACTTGACTCAGGCGACCGGAGCGTCTGCGCTTCGGGGCGCGACTGGAACGGGCACCGAGCGGATGCGAGCTCAGCAGACGATGTTGCCGGAGCCGTGCGTGCCCCAGCCGTCGAGGTGCTCGGTCGGGTCCCCGGCCGTGTAGTCGATGGCCCTCAGCCGCTTCTTCTCCCGGTGGAGGTCGGAACGCGGGAAGTAGCTCATACGGATCACGTAGCGGCCGTCGCCGTCCCACGTGTGCGTGAGGTAGGGGATCCCGCCATCGTGCGGATTGACGACCGGCGGAGGCACCAGATCGCGGCGGCGCACACAGCGATCGCCCGGACTGGCGTGGGTGACGAAGGACTGCTTGGGCGGCTTGACGAAGAAGTCGAAGCTGTCCCCGAAGCCATGGTCCGATCCGTCGAGGCAGCGGGCCCTGAAGCGCGAGGTCTCGAGGTCCCCGGGGCCGAGATGGAGGGTCCCAAAGCTGTCGTTGACGGAATGGTCGGTCGCATTCAGCCCCGTGTGAGCGTCGTACGCAAAGAATGCGAAGTTGCCGTTGTCGTCGTTGACCTGCTCGGCGCCGGGGCATCCTTCGGGCACGGAGTTCTCCGCGTAGCACGGCTGGCCGGGCTGGCGATCGTCCGCCGGCTTGGTTTTGGTGGAGAACTCGGCCAGCTCGATCGAGGTGCGCGAGCGCCTCTCCCCGACCTCGAAGCCGCCGGACCCGCCGCCGAAGGCGACGATCGAGGCGGTGTCGAGGAGGTTCTCTAGCTCGTATGTCTTGAACCGAATGTTTCCGTCATAGGTGGGAATGCAGCCGTCGTCGCCGTAGTCGACCACGTACGCCGTCCTCGCGGAGGCGCTGAGCTCGAAGCAGCACGTCGTGTCGGCCCGAGCGGCTGCGGTCGTCGCGGCGAGCGCGGCCGCGGCGAGAAGGGCGACGACGACCCCCGCGGAAAGCAACCCGATTCCACCCCGTCGGAGGGGCCCATCTCGATTCGGCCTCCCAGGAGCTCCCCCTCCCATCACGACCCGTATCGGGCCGCCCGGGAATAGCATTAGGACGCCTGGCTAGTCGGTCGCCTTGCGGGCCTTGCGCACCGCGCCGATCGACGTCCGTGCGGCGCGGGCGATTTCGCCCTCGGTGCGCTCGGGATCGCGTGCGATCTCGAACTCGACGACCGCCGCCGAGCGCAGCTTGGCGCGAGCCTCGATGCCCACCTCGCCGGCCTCCTCGAGGGCACGCTCGATCGCGCGCTCACGCTGGCAGGCCAGGCAGTAGTGACGACCGTTCTCACGCACCCAATGGGGGGGCGCGGTGCCCTGCTCGAGGCCGTTGATCCAGGTGCTCGTCATCTCACAGCGGGCGCAGGTCCACTGTGCGGGTGCCTTGGTTGCGGTTGCGGTGGTGATGTCTACTCCAATCGTTTCTTGCGCTCGCCTGCTCAGCACACGAGCGACCGATGACAGCGCCCGGCGCCGGCTATCGCCGGCAGGCGCCTATGCGACTTCGCGAAGTTTTTGAGCCTCAGCCAGGCTCTGGAGCTTCTTGAGCGACTGATTCTCGATCTGGCGGATGCGCTCGCGGGTGACGTTGAACGTGCGGCCGACCTCGTCCAGCGTGCGCGGGTGCTCGCCGCCCAGTCCGTAGCGGAGCTCCAGCACGCGGCGCTCGCGGTAGGAGAGGTTCTCGAGAGCCTCGCGCAGCGCCTCCTTGGTGAGCAGGTCGGCGGCGCGGTCGAACGGCGACTCGGCCTTCTCGTCCGCGATGAACTGTCCGAACTCGGACTCCTCCTCGTCGCCGACGGGCTTCTCCAGCGACACCGGAGCCTGCGCCGAGCGCTTGATCTGGTCGACCTCCTCGGGGTCGATGCCGGTGACCTCTGCGATCTCATCCGGGGTGGGCTCGCGTCCGAGCTCGGTGACGAGCTTGCGCTCCGCGCGACCGATCTTGTTGAGCTTCTCGACGACGTGCACGGGAATGCGGATCGTGCGCGCCTTGTCGGCGAGGGCACGGGCGATCGCCTGGCGAATCCACCAGGTCGCGTACGTGGAGAACTTGAATCCCTTGCGGTAATCGAATTTCTCCGCCGCGCGCACGAGGCCCAGCGTCCCCTCCTGGATCAGGTCCAGGAACGGAAGGCCCTGGTTGCGGTAGTTCTTGGCAATCGAGACGACGAGCCGCAGGTTGGACTCGACCATCTTCTGCTTCGCGTCGAGGTCTCCACGCTCAATGCGCTTCGCGAGATCGACCTCCTCCTGAGCAGTCAGCAGGCGGACCTTCCCGATGTCCTTGAGGAAGAGCTGGAGGGAGTCGGTCGTCATGTCCGGCTTCAGGTCCAGCGCCGTGGTCTTGCGGCGCCTGCCGCGCTTCTCGGACTCCGCCTCGGCCGCGCTCGCGGCCTGCGCCGGATCGACGTCCTCGACGAGCTCGACGCCCTGACGCTCGAGGTAGGCGTAGAGCTCCTCGACGTCCGATTCGTCCAGATCCACCTCGGACACGGCGTTCGCGACCTCGCCGTACGAGATCACGCCATCCGACTGCCCCTTGACCACGAGGCCCTTGACCTCGTCAAGCTCCTGAATCTCCGCAACTAGCATTCGCTCGCTCTCGTCTTCCTTCACTTACCGTTTCGTTGTTCGCCTTGTTCGGCTCTATCCCTATATCGGGCGCTCGGCCATACTCCCGGAGTCATCCGCGTCCGGCGCTCGCGTCGAAGCCCGACATTGCGGCGAGAATGCAGATCGGCTGGCCAACCCACAAAGCCCTCGTGGGATTCCGTTCCCGACCCGAGGGCGCTCAAACGTCTGTTCGTATGATAGCCGCTATATTTTCTGAAGTCAAGGGGGTTTTCCCCATTTTGTGCGGAAAACCGCTAGCTGCACGGCTTCCTGCGGATGCCCGCGCCGGCCGCGTGACCGGCGCCCACCCCTACAACACGCGCAGCGCCGCGGAGTTACGCCGTGCCTCGGGCGGCGCACGCGTCCGCGAAGGGCGATGGAATAAGCGGTGATGGCGCAGGATCGGCAACCCGAGGAAGCCGCCAACGGTGAGAAGGGCGTGTTCGGCAACCTCCCGAGCGGCCGGCCGGGGGTTCGCAGCCCCCGCCGTGGCGTCGGTCGGGACAAGGCCGCCAGCTCGGGGGCGCGCGCGGCCGGCCAGGAGCCGGCCTCCGAGCAAGAGCCCAAGCCGCCCCCAGCCCGCCCAACCTCACCGCCCCCGCCGAGAGCCGAGCCCGTCGAACCTGAGCCCGGCGCGGCGCAGAGCGGCGGCGTCGAGGATCTCGCCTGGGCGGGGATCACGGTCGCCGCCGAGGCGGCGACGCTGGGCGTCCGGCTGCTCGGCCGCGCCGTGGAGGCGGTGCGCAAGCCCTCGGACCAGCCTTGATTTCGTTGGGCCTCCGCCGCTCCGAGGACGCGGGGGGATGGCATCCGAGGGGATACCTGCGGGCGTTCTGGCATCGCGCCTACCAGGAGAACGTGACTGGGCTCGCGGCGATGGTCGCGTACAACCTCTTCCTGGCGCTGTTTCCGTTCGCGCTTTTGGCGCTGTTCATCCTGGGGCGGGTGATCCAGGCCCCGGATATCGAGGCGAGCGTCCGGGACGACCTCCAGCACCTCTTCCCCGCTGTCGACCTCGCGACGCTCGACCGCGCGCTGCAACGGATCCGCACCCACAACACGACGATCGGCGTCGCCGCCGGGCTGGGCGCGGTTTGGATCGGGACCTCCTTCTGGGGCGCGATGGACACCGCGTTCTGCCGCATCTACCACGTGGAGTGCCGCGGCTGGATCGAGCAAAAGCGGTTCGCGCTCGTGATGCTCCTCGTGGTGATGCTCTTCCTGGCCGCGAGCATCCTCGTGCCGACGCTCGAGAGCGCGCTCGTGAACGGCGCCGCGAATCTTCCCTTCGGCCTGTCGAGCGTCAAGGGACTCGTCAGCGTGCTGCTTCTCGGCGTCGCGCTGATCGGAACCTTCCTGATCTGCTCGCTGATCTACTACTTCGTCCCGAAGGGCCACGTGCCGTGGCCCGGGGTCTGGCCGGGGGCCCTGTTCGTGACCGTCACCACGGGCGTAGCCAACGCGGTCTACCCCTTCTACCTCGCCAGGGTCTCGAGCATCGGCGAGGTCGGGGGCACGATCGGCTTCGTGCTGATCGCCTTGGTTTGGTTCTACCTGGTCAGCCTCTCGCTGATGGCCGGCGCGGTCATCAACGCGCTGCGCTACGAGCTCCACGACACGGGGACGATCGAGCTTCCGGCATCGGCGCCTATCCGTACCTCCCCCCCGTGACCTCTCGAAGCTTTGCGCGGTCGTGGCGGGCGCGGACCTCGCGAACGGTGCCGGAGCGCGAGCGCATCACGAGCGAATCGGTCGTGGCGTGCCCATCGCTGAGGTAGCGCACGCCCTGGAGGAGGTCCCCGTCCGTCACGCCCGTGGCCGCGAAGAAGACGTTTCCGCCCCCGATCAGCCGGTCCACGTCGACGACCTCATCCAAGTCGTACCCCGCCTCGATCGCGGCGCTGCGCTCGGCGTCGTCGCGCGGCCAGAGCTTCCCCAGGATCTGGCCGCCCAGGCACTTGATCGCCGCCGCGGAGAGCACGCCCTCCGGGGTCCCGCCGATCCCCCACAGCAGATCGACGCCGCTCCCCTGGTTGACCGCGAGGAGCGCCGCCGACACATCGCCGTCGGTGATGAACCGGATCCGCGCTCCCACCTCGCGAAGCTCCTTGACGCCGTCCTCGTGGCGGGGGCGGTCGAGCATGATCACCGTCACATCGCCGACCTCGACGCGCCGGCGCTCGGCGACGCGCCGGACCACCTGGCCAAGCGAGTCATCCAGGCTGAGACAGTCCGCGATCTCCGGGCCGCCGGCGAGCTTCTCCATGTAGACGCACGGGCCAGGATCGAACATCGCCCCACGCTCGGAGAGCGCGATCACCGCGAGGGCCGCCGGCTGACCCTGCGCGGTGAGCCGGGTGCCCTCCAGGGGGTCGACTGCGATGTCCACTTCGGGCGGGCTCCCGTCGCCGATGCGCTCGCCGTTGTAGAGCATGGGCGCCTCGTCCTTCTCGCCCTCGCCGATGACCACCACGCCATCCATGGGCACCGTGTCCAGCATCAGCCGCATGGCGTCCACCGCCGCCTGGTCGGCCTCCTCCTTCTCGCCGCGTCCAACCCAGCGCGCGGCGGCCAGAGCGGCCGCCTCGGTGATGCGAACAAGCTCCAGCGCCAGGTTTCGATCTGGCGTCGTCGACTCGCGCACGTCGTGAGAGATCACGCCCACGATTCAGGAGGCTATACGCACCCAGGCCGCCCGCAGCGATGCCGCGGAGCTTCCCTCGTCAGACCGTGCCCGGGGCCTTGCGCTCGCGTCTCTGGCCCGCCTGGGAGCGCAGGAAGGCCGTAGCCGAGATCGCGATCGCGCCCACGAGCGCGATCCAGTAGCCGTAGTCGATGCTTACCCCCACCTCGGCCGTGCCGCTTCCCGGCTTGTCGAGAATGCCGTTGTAGCCGATCAGGACCACCATGGCGAAGCCGCCCACCATCGTCATCTCGCCCGGGGCCCACGAGAGCTTGTGTCCCCTGACGATGATCCAGGCGAGGATCAGCGGCGAGAGGGCTCCCGCCAAGAGCAGCCAGCGCAGGATGGGGAACGTCTCGAAGCCGGTGCAGCTGAAGTCGTTCGTGCCGCATACGAAGGTCGACGGGTCGTAGCTCGACCCCGGCACGCGCGCGACGCTGTGGCTGAGCGAGTACCAGGGAAGGAAGAGCAGGCTGAACAGGACCATCGCCGAACCCACCGTGCCCAAGATCACTCTGCCGGGATCCAGCCGCGAGAAGTCCATCGCGGCGAGCTTAACCCAGCTCGCGGTCCTGCGCGACCCCTAACGGATAGGGTCGGGCGCCGTGGACCGTTGGGGCCTGACGCTGCCGCTGCCGAACCTGCCGCTGCGCGACCACGCCGAGCTTGCCCGCCGCGCCGAGGCGGCCGGCTACACGGATCTGTGGAGCGGCGAGACGGCGGGACCTGACGGGTTCACGCCCCTGGCGCTATGCGCCACGTGGACGGAGCGGCCGCGACTGGGCACGGGAGTGGTGGGTGTGTTCACGCGCGGTCCCGCTCTTCTCGCGCAGCAGGCCGCCGCCCTGGCCGATGCCAGCGGCGGGCGCTTCGTGCTGGGGATCGGCGCCTCGTCCGACCGGATCGTGGAGGGCTGGAACCAGATGCCCTTCGCCAGGCCCTTGACGAAGATGGAGGAGACGATCGAGTTCCTCGAGGTCGCGTTTGCGGGAGAGAGAACCCCCACCGGCTTCAAGCTCGAGCAGCCCCCGCCGAAGCCGCCGCCGATCATCCTCGCCGCGTTGCGCGGCAAGATGCTTCGGCTGGCGGTCGAGAAGGCCGCCGGCGCGTTCACCAACTTCCTGCCCCTCGCCGCCCTGCCACACAGGTGGAGCCGTTGGCGCGATTCATGTTCGCCTCCTACATCACGGTCCCCGTGTACGAGGCCTTCTACCGCTGGCTTGGGTACGGCGAGCGGATCGACGAGATGGTCGCCGCGTGGAAGGCCAAGGACCGCGAGGCGGCTGTCGCGGCGGCACCCTGGGACCTGATCGAGGACACGTTTGTCTTCGGGACTCCAGAGGAGATGCGAGAGCGGCTCGAGGCCTTCGTCGCGGGCGGGATCACGCTGCCGATCCTGACTCCGATCACAACCCCCGACAGGCTCGGGGAGATGATCGAGGCGCTGGCGCCAGGAAGCTAGTACCGCGAGCCCTACCTCAGCACCTTCCAGCCGTATCTTGCGGGCGTCCTGTCGGTGTTCCCGGCCGCGTCGGTCGCCTTGGCCCGGAAGGTGTGCTTGCCGGGCTTTAGGTTCCGGTAGGCCTTCCGCGAGCTGCAGGGCTTGAAGGGCTTCGCATCGAGCTTGCACTTGAAGGTCGAGCGCGCCTGGCTGGACTTCAGCGCGAACCTGGCCTTGCGGCTGGTGGTCCGCTTTCTCGGGTGCTTGGTGATGGTTGTGTTCGGAGGGGTCGAGTCCTCGACGTAGGTGATCGAGGAGGACGAGCAGGCCGAGGCGTTGCTGACCGCGTCGGTGGCGGTGGCGTGGAAGGTGGTGGTGGAGTTATCTGCGACCGAGACGGCGATCCCCGGTGAGGTGAAGTCGGCGGCCGAGCCCGTCGCCACCGGCGAGCCGGAGCAGTCGGAGGTCGCATAGAGCTTCATGGTCGAGCCCGCCTCGGCGGTCCCCTTCAGCTTCGGGTTGTTGTCGTTGGCCGGCGAGGCGGGATCGGTGGCGGTGAGGGTCGGCGGGTCGGGCGGGGTTGTGTCGGACCCGATGGTGAGGACCCCGGGGCCGGTCCGCGACTGGCCGTCCGGGTTGGTGATCGTCACGTCCTTCGCCCCGATGGTGGCTGCCCTGGTGTCCAGGTCGAGCGTCACGTGCGTGGCGTCCGTGAAGCTGACGCTGTTCACGGTCACGCCGCCGCTCACTGATGCCTGGATGTGGTTGACGAAGCCGGGCCCACCGGGGTCCGAGCCGGGGTCGAAGAACCCAGATCCGCCGGAGGAGGTGCCGGTGATCTGAGCGCTGGTCGATGCCTGCCCCTGAGGGACCGGAACCGGGGACGTGGCGGAGGGGGTGGCGGGCGGCGGCGCCTTGATCTGGATCACCCGCACCCCCCAGGAGTCCATCGCGTTCGCGTACTCCTGGAAGGTCCAGAAGGTCATGTTGTCGGTCGGGTCCACGACCGTCTGGGAGTAGTCGCCCCAGCGCTGCGGGCTAGTGATCTGAGCGTTGTAGGCGCTGCTGCTGTCCTGGACGACGGTCGGTGCGCTCATTGTGCCTGCGGCATCGCCCGGGAACCGCTGCGCCGCCGCGATTCCGGCGAACCTGGTGGCTCCGGCGATGCTGGACGCGATCACGGCCTGGCCCTCGCCGTTCGCCGCTATCGAAGGGATCCAGTAGAAGGCGGAGTTGACCGCGCTGTCGAACACGGTGCCCGACTGCACGAGCGCGGGCGTGCCCGACAGGCTGCCGATCTCGTACCAGCGCAGCCCGTCCCGATCACCGCTGCTGCTGGCGACTCCGGAGGAGTTGACCCGAAGGTTGTGGGCAGTCCAGAGGTGCAAGGTGCCGGTGGCCGGGTCGCGGGCGATCATCGCCTCCATCAGCCGGTCATCGATCGCGTCGAGGTTGTTCACGGACCCGAACGCCGGCACGCTGAGCGGGAAGTAGGTGGGAGGCACGGAGATGGTGAGGTCGCCGGAGATCGTCGGCGTGCCGCCGGGGTTCGAGACCCGCCGGACGTCGAGCTTGCTGAAGTCGTGGTTGTCGACCCCGATGAAGTAGCCCTCGGTGGCGGCCGGGTCCTGGTCGGTCACCCCCTGGGGCGTATATGGCCCAGAGCCAGTGCCGGCCGCCAGGGCGGGAAAGGTCGTGACGGTGAGCGTGCCGCTCAAGAGGTCCGACTTGCGGATCACGAACCCGGAGGTGTTGACGAAGTTGTCGGAGCTGTCGAAGTTGTTGGTGCCGATGTAGACGGCGTTCTTGTCCACGCCCATCTGCGGGTAGTCGGCGAACAGGGTGCCGGACGAGAGTCCGTTCGCGAACTGGAAGAACGTGAAGCTGGTCTGGTCGGTGATCGTCGGCCCCGAGCTGACCGCGAGCATGATGCGGTTGTTGGTGGCGGCGACGTTGATGGCGGCGATGATCCAGCGCCCGGAGAGGCGGTCGTACTCGACCTCCGGGTCCGAGACCCCGGTCCCGTTCCGGACCGAGCTCCAGAAGGTCTCGTCGTCGACGCTGAACTGAACGGTGCCCGACTTGTTGAAGACCTTGAGCCGCCCGTTCACCGCCACCACGATCTGGGACGGGCCGACGGAGCCCATGGAGTCGGGAGGGACGTAGCCGACCGTGTCGGAGATCTGAGCCCCCAGGAAGGAGGTGCCGACGGTCGGGGCGACCGCCTTCGGCCCGCCCGCGCGCTGGCTCAAGCTTTGAGGCGCCGCGGCCTTGCCGCCCTTTGGCCTCGGCCGCTGGCCCGGCTCGGGCTTCGGGATCGCGGTGGCGCTGCGGGCCTCGTGCTTGCGCCGCGAGCGAGCGACGATCTGGGAGAACCGCCTGGTGACCCCCGGCGCTCCGCGCTCCGGATGGCCCACCTGCGCCCCGGAGGCGGCGTCAGCGGGTGCGGCTGCGGCGGGCCCGTCGGACGAGCGCGCCAGAACGGCGCTGGGCCCGAGCGAGAGGGCGAAGGCGACGGCGCCGGCCGTCAGCGCGCGCCGGCTCGTCCTGGTTCGTCCCCCTTCCTTCCTTGGCTCTCCCGATCGACTCGTACGGTTCTCCTGACCCCCCGCGATCGTACACAGCGAATCGAGCCGCTAGCGCCGACGGCCTAGCGAGAGCGCGAACAGGCCGTCGGGGTCGGTCCACCACTCGACGAGCTCGAGCCCGACTCGGGTGTAGACGCGCTCCAGCTCCTCGCGGGTGAACTTCGCGGAGATCTCGGTCCGCATCTCCTCCCCCTGGGCGAACGGGACCTCCAGCTCGAGCGGGGGAATCGTGACCGCCTGCTCCGCCAGGGAGCGGAGGCGGATGTCCATCCAGGAGTTGTCCTCGTCCCAGAAGGCCACGTGCTCGAACGCATCGGCGTGGAAGTCGGTCTCGAGCTCGCGGTTGAGGACGTGGAGGACGTTCTTGTTGAACTCGGCCGTCACCCCGGTGGAGTCGTTGTACGCGGCCTCCAGGCGCGCCCGGTCCTTCACCAGGTCGGTGCCGAGCAGGAAGCGGTCTCCCGGATACATCAAAGAGGCGATCCGGGCAAGGAACGAACGCCGCGTCGCCGGATAGAAGTTTCCGATCGTGCCACCGAGGAAGGCGAACAGCCCACCCTCCTCACGCGGCAGCCGCTCTAGGTGGATCTCGTAGTCGCAGACGACACCGTGCACGGTCAGCTCCGGGTACTCGGCGATCAGGACCGCGGCCGTCTCGCGCGTGATCTCCTCCGAGATGTCCACGGGCACGTAGGTGTCGAGCGAGTCGGCGTCGCGCATCGCGTCGAGGAGCACCCTGGTCTTCGCTGCCGACCCCGAGCCCAGCTCGATCAGGGTGTTGGCCCTGGCCGCGTCCACGATCTCCCCGGCGCGGCCCTCGAGGATCGTCCGCTCGGCGCGCGTGGGGTAGTACTCGGGGAGCATCGTGATCTCCTCGAAGAGCTGCGACCCGCGCTCGTCGTAGAAGTACTTCGGCGGAAGCTCCTTGAACGGGCGGCACAGGCCTTCGCGTACGTCCGCGGCGAGGTCGGCCAGCGGCCCGCCCTCCGACAGATGGACCTCGATCGTGATCTGTTCCGTTGCCGTGTCCACGCTCAGGCGTCATTCGCGCACCGCACGCCGGCGAAGATCTGCCGGCGCTCGGGGCGGTCCCAGTTGCGGAAGGTCGTCCGGATGACATTGCGCCTCGTTGCCCACGAGCCCCCGCGCAGCACCTTGTGGGCGTCCCCGAAGAAGACCTCGGAGTACTCGCGATAGGGGAAGGGCCGGAAGGCGGGATAGGCGGCAAAGTCGGACGACGTCCACTCCCAGACGTCGCCCAGCATCTGGACCGTGCCGCACTCGCACGGGGCGTCGGCGTAGGCGCCGGCGGGGGCGCAGTCGAAGGCGAGCTGGTCGAGATTCGCCCGCTCGGCATCCGCGCCGCGGGCCGCGGCCTCCCACTCGTGCTCGCTGGGCAGGCGCTTGCCGGCCCAGCGGGCAAACGCGTCGGCCTCGTGCCAGGAGATGTGGATCACCGGCCGGTCGCGATCGAGCTCCTCGCGGCGCCCCATCGCCGCGCGCAACCACCAGCCGGCCCCGTCCGGCTCCCAGTACATCGGCGGCTCGGCGCCCGCGTCCTCCACGTACTCGGCATACGCGCCGTTGGTGACCGGGGTTCGATCGATCCAGAACGGATCGAGCTCGACCGTGTGACGGGGGCGCTCGTTGTCGTACGCGAAGCCCGTCGGCCCGGCGCCAATCTCGATCTCTCCGCCCTCGACCATGACCATCTCGGGGCCTTCCGAGATCGGCTCGAGCCCGGCGTCCGGGTCGACCTCGACGGGCTCGTAGCCGCCGATCATCTGGATCAGCTGGAGCATCGTCTCGTTGTGCTGGTGCTCGTGGGCGATAAGCATCTCGTAGATGAACGCGCCCGAGAGGAGGGGGTCGTTCCCGGCTTCCAGGTCGACCTCCTCGAGCACCTGGAGCGTGCGCTCGCGGACGTCCTCCAGATAGGCCCGGAGCTCGTCGCCGCGCAGGATCGGCAGCTCGCCCCGCGTGCGGCGCGGGTTCTCGATCGCGTCGTAGAACCGGCCCAGCTCGCCGTTCAGCGGCTCCCGCCCGCCGACGTTCTGCACGAGCCAGAGCTCCTCGAAGTTCGCGATGTGCCCCAGGTCCCAGATCAGGGGGCTGAGGATCGGGCTGTAGACGCGGTTCAGCTCCGCGTCGGAGAGCGGCTCGACGAGCTGAAGCGTGCGGCGCCGAGCCTCCGCCAGACGGTCTGCGAGGTGCTGCTTGGGGCTGGTGACCTGGTTCGGCGCGGGGATGGCGAAAGGCTAACCGGCATTAGAGTGCGGCGCCGGTGAAGATCGAGGGTGCAAGCGCTCTGGTGGCCGGTGGCGCCTCGGGACTCGGCGCCGCGACGTCGCGAGCGCTGCACGAGGCCGGCGCGCGCGTTGTCATCGCCGACCTGAACGCCGAGAAGGGCGAGGCGGTCGCGGGCGAGCTCGGCGAGCGCGCGAGCTTCGTCGAGGCCAACGTGATGGAGCCAGAGCCCGTGCAGGCGGCCGTGGACGCCGCGGCGGGAGCCGAGGGAGGGCTTCGGATCTCGGTCTGCTGCGCGGGAATCGGCTGGGCCCAGCGGACGGCGGGGAAGCAGGGCCCGCACGACCTGGAGATCTTCCACAACGTGATCAAGGTCAACCTGATCGGCACCTTCAACGTCCTGCG
>WNFU01001918.1_pt1 | contig 28906 bp, 36 predicted proteins | sample 5400121 | NCBI WGS metagenome assembly WNFU01 (sample SAMN13153360, study PRJNA577476) | soil metagenome | isolation source: 100 cm soil or saprolite under grassland replicate 1 | place: USA:California | collected 2016-06-15 | reverse complement strand
CTGGCTCATCCGCTACAACCCGAGCCTCCTCACCGAGCGCATGACCGGCATCGGCAAGTCCGACCAGAAACTGTGGGACAAATTCTTCTTCGCCGCCCTCAACGGTCTCTTCATCGTCTGGCTCGTCACCATGCCACTGGATGCGGTGCGCTTTCACTGGTCAAATATGCCCATCGCACTCCAACTGGCAGGCGCAATCGCCCTGACCGTGTCCTTCTACTTCTTCTACCAAACCTTCAAAGAAAACGCCTTTCTTTCACCAGCAGTTCGCATCCAATCCGACCGCGGCCAGCACGTCGTCACAACGGGTCGTACCACTACGTCCGACACCCCAAGCGAGCCCAATCAAGAAGCCTGTAGCCCCGGGTGCGCATCGAGCCGGTGCTCCTCGCCCATCACTCGGTACGCCTCACACAGCCAGCCGCGCAGCTCGTCGTCACCGAGTAGTCGCCGCACGCATGCCACATGTTGCGCCCAACCAGCTACGCACCACGCTTGGGGCATGTCCACAAAGGAGCGTTCCGACCCACGACCACCGCCTAGCGCCCGAGTCTAGGCCTACTCCCGCCGAGTGGTAGGCTGGCGCCCGCATGGCCCCTTTGCCGACGGGGACCCTGACCTTCCTCTTCCGACGTCGAGGGCTCTACGCGGCTGTGGGAGGCGCACCCTGAGGCGATGCGGACCGCACTGGCACGCCACGATCACCTGATCGAACAGGCGGTCGCGCAGCACGCCGGACAGGTCGTTCGGCCCCGTGGAGAGGGTGACTCGCGCTTTTGCGTCTTCGCTCGGGCCACTGACGCTGTAGCGGCGGCTGCAGCCATCCAGCACGCGCTGCAGACGGAGCCGTGGCCGACGCCGGCACGGCTCAAGGTGCGGATCGCATTGCACACAGGCGAGGCCGACCTGCGAGACGGAGACTACTACGGGTCGGCTGTCAACCGCTGCGCACGGCTGCGGGCGATCGCCCACGGTGGTCAGACGCTCCTGTCTCAGGCCACGGCCGACCTCGCACGCGCCGGACCACACGACGGTCTTGGTCTGCGCGACATGGGCGAGCAGCGGCTCTCAGACCTGATCGCGCCCGAGCACGTCTTCCAACTCAGACATCCAACATTGCAGGACGATTTCCCCCCGCTTCGCTCGCTCGCAGCAGCGCCGAACAACTTGCCGTTACAGCTCACCTCCTTTGTCGGGCGAGAAGCGGACGTGGCTGAAGTGCGAGCGCTGATCGCTGCTCACCGGCTCGTCACACTCACCGGCACTGGCGGGACCGGCAAGACGCGACTAGCCTTGCAGGCCGCTGCCGAGCTGCTTGATGCCTACCCCGACGGAGTGTGGTTCATCGACCTGGCTCCCCTGACCGACGCAGCCCTGGTGCCGGGTGCTGCACTCGCCGCGATCGGCGCGCACGAGCAGCCTGGCCGATCCGCGGTCGACCTTGATCGACCTGCTGGGGTCCAAAACCGCGCTGCTGGTCCTGGACAACTGCGAGCACCTCCTCGACGCGAGCACCTTGCTGGCCGACTACCTCGTCCACCAGTGCGCTGGCGTGCGCGTGCTCGCAACCAGTCGCGAGGTCCTTGGATTAGGCGGCGAGGCGATCTGGCGCGTGCCCTCGCTCGACACGCCTGGCGACGGTCCTGGTGTGTTAGACGAGCTGCTGCGCTGCGATGCGATCCAACTGTTCCTCGAGCGCGCGCGGCTCGTGCAACGCGGGTTCGCGCTGACGGACGCGAACGCAGCCGCGGTGGCGCAGGTGTGCACGCGCCTCGACGGGATCCCACTTGCGATCGAGCTAGCCGCTGCGCGTGTCGCCGTCTTGAGCGCTGAGCAGATCAATGAGCGCCTCAGTGACCGCTTCCGCCTGCTCACCGGTGGCAGCCGCACCGCGTTGCGCCGCCAACAGACGCTGCGCGCCCTGGTCGACTGGTCACACGACATCTTGTCCCCATCTGAGCGCACGCTGTTCCGACGGCTGGCCGTCTTCCGCGGGGGTTGGACGCTCGAGGCGGCCAAATCTGTAGGCGGCGGCCCTGAAGAGCCAGAGGACCAGCGAGAGAGGATTGCTCCGGAAGAGGTGCTCGACCTCCTCGCGGCGCTCGTCCAGAAGTCACTCGTCGTCGTCGAGGAGGACGGCGGCGCGATCCGCTACCACCTTCTGGAGACGATCCGTCAATACGCTGAGGAGAGGCTCCTCGACGCAGCGGAGGGCGCGGCAATCAGGGACCGCCATCGCGACTGGTACGCCGCTTTCGCGCATGCGACCCAGGACGAGCCGGATTTCGACACGCCCGCCATGGCGCGCCATCTGGCGCGGGAGCACGACAACCTGCGAGCGGCGGTGGCGTGGTGCCAGGACGCCCAGGGCGCAACCCGGATCGGCCTCCAACTGGCGATTGACGCACATCGGCTCTGGTTCCTCAGAGGCTACGGCGAGGCGGGCCGCTGGCTGAAAATCTTTCTCGACGCCTGGCGCGAGCCGGACATTCTCCGCGCCACCGCCCTTGTGCGCATCGCGGAGTGGTACCGCTTCGGTGGCCTTTTCGCCCTCGCGCGTGTCCGGGCATCGTCCACGTCTCGAGCAGGAAGATGACGAGCCTTGCTACGGATTCGGTTCACTGCCCGACGCGACAAGGCCAAGCCTCTCGAAGTTTTGCCGCCAGATTTGCCGCCAAACGGCGGAAAACCCTGGGACAGCGAGGCAAAACAGGACGCACGCGATTGTCACATTTGAACTCGCGCAGCGTACCCTGGGTCACGCGAAAGTAGGCGAGGACAAGGGCTAGGCCGTCTTCAGAACGGTTACTCGACCGGCCTCTAGAGGTGAACCTCGAACGTAGGATCCTCATGCGCGTTTCTGACACGGCAGCATGGCCGGCGTGGCCAGCCGCGGCCGCACCACGAAGGAAAAGAAGAAGCCACGCTCAACTCGAACGCCAGCGCCCTGGGCGCTCGGTCTCGTCGCGGTCGTAGCGGGAACACTGCTTTTCCTGCGCTCCAGTTCAGGCAGTGGCGCGCCGTCCGCGGTGCTGGCCACACTCGACACGAGCGACCAGCATGCCCTGGTCTTCAGTCCAGCTGGGCCCAACGTGGTCTTCTTCGGCCATCACAATGGGATCATGCGTTCCGACGACGCCGGTCGCACCTGAAAGCGCAGGTGGACCGCCGCGGCTTCGACGCGATGCAACCGGCGAGTGGCGGCCAGTCGAACCCGGGGCGGTTCTATCTGGCGGGTCATGAACGGGCGATGTAATGGCCCGTTTTGGTGGTGCGCTTGGCGGAGGTGCAGCAGAGCATTGACCTGCTTCTTGCTGCCGGTGGACCAGGTCCGCGCAACGCACCACCAGCGCGACAACTCTCGGGGAGGGGCCAGGCGGAGATAGAAACGCCCCGCGGTAGGGCCGCACTCTCGTTGACCCTGGTTGACGGCGATATTGTCGATGTCCGGATCGACACGCCATCGAATCGTCTGGCCGCCCTCGTCGAAACAGTCACGCGCGATCGAGAGCTCGCCGATGCACTGTTCGGAGTGGCGTCGCTCGACCTGTCACCATGGGAGTTGGCTCAGTGAGTGGCTGGTGGCTGCTGCCGGCGGTGCTTGTCGGTGTCTACGCCATCGCGCTGCTCGAGGAGTGGAGCTTGACCGGTCGGCTGGCGCCTGGTGCACCCCTGATGGCGGGACTCGCGCGTGTCGCGCGCGGGTCAGTCGTCCCGCGCTAGCCGGATCGGGTGCTGTACGAGACGGCTCCGCTATTGCTCCTGATCGCCGCGCTGCTCGCCGCGGCGGTTCTGCCTCTGGCGCCCGGAGTGATTGCGACTGACCTTGCGACGGGGGCGCTGTTTGTCACGCCGCTCACGCGTAAGTCATGGTTGCGTTAGTCATGGTTGGCTGGGCGCCAAACGGCGCCGTGTTCGGGCTCGCTCAAGCGCTTGGTGGTCTGCCCGATGCCGCCGTCAACTGGCGGACGACTGTTACCGTACGGGCGGCGGTGTCCATGACGTACGGCAACCTGGCTGCGCAGGAGCTGTCGAATGTCATCCGACTGCTGGCCTACTCTTCAATCGCCCAAGCCGGCAACTTTCTGCTGGGCGTGGTTGCGTTGGGGGTCAGCCCACTGGCGATGCAGTCCCTAGCTGTCTTCGCGGCTGCCTACGCTGCGATGAACCTCGGCGCGTTCGCAATCGTTGCCCGCACTGGTCGAGACATCAGCAGTGTGGCGGGGAACGGGACGTTGCGCCGTGGGGTGGTGCGGCGCTAGTGATCTGCCTGCTGTCGCTCGTGGGTGTTCCGCCGCTGGCTGGCTTCTTTGGCAAGCTCCTGCTGTTTGCGGTGGCGCTGGATGCGGGCTTCGGCTGGTTGGTGTCGTCGGCAAACAGCGTCCTGTCGCTGGCGGTCTACATGCGCCTGCTTGCCACGGCCTACCAGCGTCCAGCTGACACCCGGATGCCGTCGCTCAGTGTCGTCGCAGCCGCGTGCACGGTGATCGTCGTCGGCCTGGGGCTGATGTACGACACCGTGCTCCAACTCGATGCCGAGCAATCGACCAAACCGCTGTTGGCGACCGATGTGAAAGCAAGCCAGGATGGCACCGCGTACGAGATCACGGTCCGCTCGGGTGTGCGCTGGCACGATGGCAAACCCCTCACAGCAGACGACGTGAAATTCACCTACGAGTACTTCCTGGCCAACACACAGGGGCAGTTCACCACGTCGTTGCTTGCGCCCCGTCGACTCGATCACGACCTCGGGCGCCGACAAGTTAACCGTAAAGCTCAAGTCGCCATATCGGTCCTTCACGATCCGCGCGCCCGCAGACGTGCCGATTATGCCGAAGCATGTCTGGGAGGGCGTGCCTGGCGAGAAGACGAAGGACATTGGCCACGGTCGGGTCTGGCCCGTACAAGCTGCTAGAGGCCACGAACACCCTCTACCGCATGCGTGCCAACAAGGACTACTTCCTCGGCCCACCGCTTGTCGGTGAGCTGCTGTTCCCGGTAATCAAGGACGCCAACACGGCGCTTCAAGCGCTCCGGATAGCCGAGATCCAAGGCTGGACTCAAAGAGCTGCCGCCCAGGCAGGTCCAGCAGTTCGACCAGGCGCCGCTGAAAGTAGCCAAAGGTCCCAACTTGGCCAGCACCATGCTGCAGCTCAACGATGAGCTCGCGCCGTTCGATCGCAAGGCGGTGCGTCAGGCGGTCGATCTCGCCATCGACAAGAAACGCCTCGTCGCCACGGTCTTGCTAGGCAGCGGCGTCGTCGCGACGCCCGGGTTCTTTCACCTCAGGCTGCTTGCCGGTAGGTCGGCAATAGGCCTCGGTCCGTGCTTCCTTAACGGGATTGACAAGTTGGAGCAGGTAATGAAGTAGATCGGGCTCGTGTCCCGCTAGGGTCGTGCCCGCCTCGCTCTCCGGCCTACGGTTTGCCGCCTGTGATCATCGGGTGCTATACGGCAAAATCGCGTCTGCTACGCATGCCCGGCTTCGAGAGCAACTAAGTAGACCAGGGGCTTTACGACCGCCATCGCATTCTTCAAGGCGGGCTAAGGGGCTCAGGCAACGACGTACGCGGAGTCGCGGCTCGCACGCGCGGTCGGTCAGGCATGGCACTATCACGTGAGTCTCGTTTGCGAAACTGCAGCCACGCGCATCGAGCGCATGGTCGCCCGCCGCTCTGTCACCATGGTCCCACGATATGGTCATTCGTCGGCAAACGGGATGCCGACGGAACCCACTAATTCTTAGCGGAGGACCCTGGTGTTCGACTTTTGGATCCAACTCGAGAACCACGCCTGGGACGTTTGCCCAAACGATTTGGGTCGCGATCGCATGACGAGCCAGACTGCACAGGAGCGACCCGGCGGACAGCCGCCGGTTATGAAGACGCTGACCTCCCCGATCACGAGGGCTCATCACGACCAGACGATGTTTCAGCCCCTCAGTCAGGATGCCCTCATCTTTCGTCGCTATACCGAGAACTGGGCGGCGCCGGCCGACAGGAAGGTCAATCCGTGGGATCTGAACGAGCCGGATCCAACCGATGGCGGGACCATGGGCACTATCCCCGGAGCGACCATTGAGTGCAGTGTGGGAGACGACGTAGCGGTTCATTTTCGAAACATGGACACGCGGAGTCACACCGTGATGGGCGTCGGTGAAGAGCTGTTGCCGGTGCTGCAACGTATGCACAGCATGCACGCTCACGGCATCCTGTTTGCCGCCACGTTCGACGGCGCCTATCCGCTTTCGCCACCCGACGCAACCCAGCTGGTGCCCCATGGGCCACAAACTCCGGGCTCCGTCGAAGAACAGGACCAGGCGGCGTGGACCGCGGCCGGCTTTGCCGAGGGTGCGCCCAAGCAGGGTGACCGCGTACCACCCGGCGGGACCTTTACCTATACCTGGCAGACGCTAGGTTGGCCAACAACTGCGGGTGTGTGGCTCTACCACGACCATTCAATCTACGACGACGACAACATGCTGCTGGGAGCTATTGGAATCCTCGTTATCCATAATCCGAGCGATCCTCAGGACTTCGTACTCACCAACGCCGATTTCCCTGTCGGGGATCCTAATGGCAGCCCGGTCGACGCCGGTGTGTATCGCATTCCGCCGAACGATAAAGCGCAATACCTGCAGCTATTTCACATGTTGAAGGGAGCGGGGATGGTCATCAACGGGCGGAAGTATCTCGGCCAGGGGCCAACGGTGGTTGCTGGACCGACTACGTTGATGCGCTTTGGCGTGGTCGGCATGGGCAGCGATACGCACACGTTCCACATACACGGGCATCGCTGGATTTTGCCCGGCCCAGGCGGGACCACGGACGGCAGCGGCGGAGCTGGCAATGTTCAGGACAACCCCACCCTCCAAGCTGTTTCGCAGTTCGAGGACACACGCGTTTTTGGGCCCGCGAGCTCATTCACGTTCACCATCCAGGAGGGCAGCAGTTTCATGGGAGCTCAGCCTCCCGAAGGCGAATGGCACATGCATTGTCATGTCCTCGACCACATGATGGATGGCATGATGGGCTCGCTGCTCGTCGTTTACGACCAACAAGCTGTCACGCCGCTACCACACGGCGTGCCTCTCCCTATGTCGGGCATGCCGGGTAATGGTGGCATTGGCATGGTGACCATCGGCGACAACTTTTTCCAGCCGGCCAACGTTCAGATTGTGGCCGGTGAGACAGTGACGTGGACGAATAGCGGCGGCGCACATACGGTCACGAGCAATGGCCATATGGGTGCGAACTTCGTGACCTGCATGCCGGTTTCAACTGAGGATTTCGATTCAGGCGCCGCGCCGATCGCGCACAACGCAACCTTTCAGCACATGTTTCCCACTCCGGGCACCTATGCATACCATTGTGACATTCATGGCTGCACCATGGACGGGGCCGTCGCGGTTACCTAGACCGCGACAAGTTGCACGATCGGGGCAACGGCGGGCACGCCTTCACCGTCGAGGACGAACAACATGTAGTGCCCCGGCGGGGCGAGGTTGGCATCAGCGGGCGCGGTGATCTGGAACCCGTCTGGGTCACCCGCGGTGAAGTCCAGCGTCACGTGGCGCTGGCCCATGTTGAAGCAGTGGGTTACGGCGGACAGGCGGATAAAAGCGACGCTCGAGATACTCACGTCTTCGAGTAGGTGTATTGGAAAACCCTGGCCGTACGTAACGCTCGCCGGAGCATCCGTGATGACCGGTCGTGCTCCACCCAACAAGTAGTCTGGGCTGTAGAGTTCCATCCGCGTTTCGCCGTCCGTGCCTGCCACCCATACCCGTCCGTCGGGAAGTAGAAGCGCGTTGGAGTGGTACAACCGCGGCACCTGCATCGGCGCGTCTGTCGTCCAGGTTTCCGTCGCAGGATCGAAGATCTCTGGCTCCAGCACCGGATCCTGATTTTGGACTCGGCCGCCGCCGACGACGAAGAGTTTGCCATCAGGTAGGAGTACTGAGTTGGGGAACCACCGCGGATTGGCCATCGGCGCGATCTCACGCCAGGCTGGATCGGGGGCGTTGAGGTCGATGATGTGAGCCGCCGTAGTACCGGCGTCGCCGGATTCCGGCGCCGCACCGCCGGCGTGCAAGAGCTTCGCGAACTGAGCAGGCGCCAGCAGGACGGCGACATCGTCGTGTGTGTGCGGTATCGCGCCGGCCGGGCCAAGGTCGCGCCATTCCTGGGCCTCAGGATTGAAGAAGGCCAAATCAGAACCATTGCCGAGGCAAGCGACTTCGCCACTCGGCAGGACGTGTAGACGAGGATAGAGAGGCAGGAATCGATTGGCGCTCTCTGCGAGCAACTCCCAGCCGCTGAGCGGATCGTAGATTTCTACTCTGGGTGTGATCCCTCCGTCGTCACTCGCACCCGAGACGACGAGGACTCGCCCATTCGCAAGCATGATGGCCGACGGATACCAGCGGCCAAAAGCCATGTCTGCCACGCGAGTCCAGCCAACCTCCGAGTCGAGGAGATACGCGCTCTTGCTGCCAATGAACGGATTGGTATCTGTCGGGTACAGCTTGGTGCCCCCGACTACCAGGATTTTGCCGTCCCATAACGGCGTCAAGCCGCTGCAGAATACGTCAGTCTCCGGAACAGTTGGCGGCTCGCGCACTACGCGCGTTGTTGGATTCCAGATACGAGTTGCCGCCGGTATGTCCTGTCCCGTGTTGCCGGAGTAGTAGACTACGTCGCCATTCGGGAGGAGCGCCGCATGGACGGCCGCCACCTGTGAGCTCTCCTCGAGGACTTCCCAGGCACCCATCGAGTGATCTCCTTCCTGAGCATCTGATCGAGTCTGTTCTGCGGTCGCGCTGCGAAGGATGTTAGGGCCGTTCGGTCCTCACATCCAGTCATACCCCCGTCGGACCTGCGCCAGCCGTCGCGGGCGGCAGCTGCAAACCAGGAGATGGTGAGCGCGGTAGGCGTTACTGCACGGGCGCGTGATCAGCGCTTCGAATCACGCTCCGCCAGTCCGTGGCGACCTGTTGCTGGGCGTCCGCGAGTGAGATGGTGCCGTCACACACCTGACGATGCAAGAAGTTTTCGATCGCGTCTTTTTGAATCGCATTTGCGGGCCCGCTTCGGGCCAACGGCCATAGATTCGCCGGATCCCGTGGAGCACCGCCCAGTTCGAGGGAGATCAGGTGGTCGAGCTCGTAGTTGGCCAGCGGCAGCCCGCCATAGCCGTAGGCGTCCATGAGCTGCCGCTTGAGTGGCGTGGTGTAGGACGTTGGCGGGCGAACCGTCGACGTGTAACCCGGCACGCATATTGTCTGCTGCACGTTATCCTGAGTGACTGCTGAATCGATGGCCCCGGGCGTGCAATCTCCATCAGGAAGACCATCCAGGCTCGTGCAGCCCGAAGTCTTGCCGCGCGGTGGTGGGCTCCAGTTCAGAACTGGTGGATCGATGGACGTTCCAGCCCACGCGACCAAGCCGCGGCTGGTGAGCCCCCAATGGTTCCAGCCATCGGTGAAGGTAGGCGTGTTCGTCGCTCGGCGCCAGAAAGCCAGGCCTGCCGTCGTGTCCTGAAGTGTGTCGCCCGTCCCACCAGGGTCTGCGTACTCGCACGACATCGGTTCGCCCATCGTCGCGCCCAGGTCGAACTTCAAAGCCGCGAAGCCAAACTCGAATGTAGGAGCGCCGTCAGTGAGACAGTGCGACGCCGGCTGCGCTGTGCCCTCCGCGGCAGTACCAGACAGCAGGCCGAGGAGCAAACTGAGCAGAAGAACTGATCGGATAGCCATCGGCGGCGAGCAGTCTACCGCTCGCTCAGCGGACCAGGCCTGTGGAAGGTTCCAAGCACCTCGGTGCACCGTTCACTCGTTTCGCCGACTTCGCGTCAACGGTCGCACGAGAGTTCCCTCCGCACCCGTTTCGTCCGAGTTGGCACGTTCCCGGTCCAAACCCTTGAACCTGTGTTCCGTCGATGCGGGTGCCGGAGACGGAATCTGCGTGGGTGGAGGGCCCGGGACCGCCGGCTGCAGCCGCCATAACCAGGGCACAATGTCACGAAGCCACCATTTACTCCCTTCGCAGTGCCGTACGGAGCCGGGTCAGTACCTGCTCGCATTTCACGGCTGTTGGTGCCCTGGTCCTGGCCGGCGCGGGCGACGCTATGTTCCTGGTGCTCGGCGTGCTCATCAGCAGCCTGGGCGCATTTTGGGCCAGTCGCGTACGGTCGTATATTCGCGCGACCGAAGCCTCGATGAAGTACTTCGTGTTCGGCTCTGTCAGCGAGGCGACCGAGATTTTCGGCCTCGCGTTCCGGTTCGTGCAGTCGAATGTCATCCGACTACTTGCTTACTCGTGGATCGCGCAAGCCGGCTACTTCTGCTGGGCGTTGTCGCCTTGGCTATCAGCCCACTGGCCATGTAGTGGCTCGTTTCTTTGCTGCTGCGTACGCCGCGATGAATGTGAGTGCGTTTCATCGTTGCCCGCACCGGTCGCGACATCAGTAGTCTGGCGGGGAACGCGCACGTTGCGCCGTGGGTGCTGCGGCGCTCGTAGTATGTTTGCTCCCCCTCGTCGGTGTTCCGCCGCTGGCTGGCTTCTTTGGCAGACTCCTGGATACGCCGATCCACCCGGTCGTTAGCCGGCGTGCGCCACTCGGTGCGCCCGAAAGTCGTAGCCGCCGAGGAGCCCTAACCCGAGCGCACCAGCAAGCGCTAACAATGTTCCGCCGACCCAGAACAGTGGCTCAACACCTAGCGCATCCACAAGCACACCGCCCAGCGCGAGCGACAGCAGACGCATTGCACTCCACGTCACATCCAGGGTGGTGAAGACTCTGCCCCGCACCGCGTCCGGGACGGCGCCCTGCACCGTACTGTTGAACACGACCACGCCGGTCGATGCGTTCAGCCCGTAGATGAACAACAGCAGCAGCGCAATTGGGACAGCTGTAAAGACCCCCAACAGTACGTCGCCAACGCCGCGGATGATGAATGGCACAAACAGCCAGCGCGCGGTCCGGTAGTCACGGGCGAGCGCGTTCGGAATCAGCGGCCCAATCAGGGAGCCGATCCCGATCGCCCCGATCAGCCAAGCGAAGCCAGCTGGAGGCAGCTGCAAGTGCCGCTCCGACAGGACCACCAGCATCGCACTTGTCGCCCCTACCGCGAACGAGGCAAGACCCTGGACCAGCAACAAGCGGGAAATGAAGCGGTCTTTACGGGCAAAAACCAGCCCATCGCGCGCATCGGCCCAGTAGCTACCAAGGCCTCGTTTGGCGGTCGCGCCAAGCTGACCGGCGTGCGGCGCGATCCGCAGCCTGCCGATCAGCACCGCCGAGGCGAGGAAGCTCAACGCGTTGACCGCGAAGGCTGGACCAGTGCCCATCGCGACAATCAGTCCGCCAGCCACTGCCGATGCCACGATCTGCACCAGCCGTCCGGTCGACCACGCCACGGAATTCGCGGCCAGGCGCTGCTCCTCAGTTGTGAGCACCGGGATCACCGCCTGGACAGTCGGATTGAAGAAGGTGTTTCCCGCGGCCAGGCACGCGGCGACCACATACGCGTGCCAGGCGCCCTGCGGCCAGAGCAGGGTGAGCACGAGCGACGCTCGAAAGAGATCGGCGCCGATCAGCACTGCTTTGCGGCTGATGCGATCGATAACGACACCTGCCACCGGCGCCAGAAGGAGCACCGGGATCACTTCTGCCGCGACCAGCCCCGCCACGGCCAGCCCCTGTCCCGTCAATTGGAAGACGAGCACTACCAGCGCGATGTAGTGCAGCGTGTCGCCGAAACTCGACAGGAGTTGGCCCAGCCACAGCGGCAAATAGGTGGGACTGGCGATTACGCGCCCATACGACTCGGCTACGGCGCTGAGCCGCGGACGCATCCCAGCTATCACTGCAACACCGCCAGTTAGAAGGTAAGCCCGAGTCCGAAGGTACGTATCGCCTAGATGTTGATGACGGTCAGCTGACCCGTGAAGAGCAGCACGCCCATCCCGATAAGCACCACACCGCCGACACGCTCGAGCGTGCCAAGGTGACCGCGCAGTCCACGCGCCCAACTGAACGCGCGATCCGCGGCGATGCCTGCTAACACGAAGGGCACGCCCAGCCCGAAACCATAGAACAGCAGCAGCAGCGTGCCCTGGACCACGATCTCCGCCTGGGCAGCCATAGTCAGCAGACTCCCCCAAAAGAGCCCAATACATGGTGTCCAGCCGATGCTGAAAGTGGCGCCGATGAGGAAAGCGCCGGCTGGACCGCGGTGCGCCGCAAATCGAGCGGGGTCGACGATCCGCAGCTCGCGCGCCAACCACCCCAAGCGCAGCACACCGAGCATCTGCAGGCCGAAGATGACCACGAGGATGCCGCCAATTTGCATCAGGATTGGGCGGTTCATCAGCAGCGCGCCGCCCAACGCGCTCGCGCTAGCGCCGAGCAGAGCGAACACCACTGACAGACCCGTCACGAACGCGAGGCCGTTCCACAACAGGTGCCACCGACGCGCACCGACACTCGTGTCGGTCGCGGAGCCTGCGATCATCTCTAAATACGCCGGCAGCAGCGGCAGGCAGCAGGGCGATACGAACGACAGCAGCCCAAAGCCAAGGGCCAGGATTGGCGATAGCAGCGAGACCTCAGTCATGTTGATGCGTGCCTCAACGGGCGCTGGCGCGCTGCAGTTCGCTGAGGTATTGGTCGAGGGCAGCCGGGGTCGGCGCGCCGTTCCACTTGCGGAGGATTCGCCCGTCGGTGGCGATGAAGTAGGTCTCGGGCACACCGCGCATGCCATACGCGATAGAGATGGGGCCGGCGTTGCCCGGGCCATTCGGGTAGGTGACACGGAACTCGCGCAGAAATGCGAGTGCGTCCTGGTCGGTGTCCTGTACGTCGACGCCAACCAGACTGATCCGCCCGCGATTTGCGCTGCCAGGCTGCTTCGAGTATGGGCGCCTCCTCCCGACATCGCATGCACCACGAGGCCCAGAAGTTCACTACGACGGGCTGGCCCGAGGCGAGCATCTCCGAGAGGCGATACGTGCCGCCGTCGAAGAGACCAAGCTCGAAATCGGGTGCCAGGCGGAGCGGTCCGCTGGACTCGCCCACACCGCCCTTGTCGCGCTGCGTGATCCCGAGCCACAGCAGCGCCAGCAGCCCAACCACCACGGCTCCCGATATGCCCGCTAGCGCCGCGGGGAGCCATGTGGGATGTGTACGTGGTGGCATGCAGGGCGCTGTTTTCGGCTGCCGTCGGTGGAGCAGCGGCCTGTTCAGTCGTGGTCATCGAAGCACCTGTCTGATAGTGGCGACGACGTCGTCTGGTGATAACTGGTCGCCCTGAAGGCTGGCCCGCACCTCGCCGCGGGTATCCGCGACCGCGAAACGATTGCTATGTGGGATAACGTCTCCGCCGGCGTACGCGCGCGCCACCTCGAGCGTGTTTAGCTTGAAGCCGACCAGTACCTCGAAAACGGCATCGCGCTCGCCGCTGAGAAAACGCTAGGCGCCGGCATCGGCATGGAACCGCGAAGCATACTCGGCCAGCACGCCGGGTGTGTCGCGGTCGGGGTCGACGGTCACTGACACCATCTGCACCTTCGACCCGAGTAGGCCCTGCGCCCGTAACCGCTGCTGCACGCCAGCCATCGTCGCGGTCAGCAGTCGACAGGTGTCCTGGCAGTGGGTGTAGACGAAGCTGTAGACGCCGACACGGCCTGCCATGTCAGCTGATCCGAATGGCCGGTCCTGCTGATCGATCAGCCGGTAGGCAGGAACGAGCCAGAACACAGTAGCGGCTCCACAGCAGTAGCACGCAATAGGAACACCGCGATGCCCATCCAAACCACGACCAAGCTCAACGCAGCCGCGCCGAACCCGACCGCGATAGTGCGCGGACGCACGATTGCCGTCGAAGAAATCGCCGTCAAGTGTTTCGGCTACTCATCGTGAGCTTCCGACCGGCTTCCCGCGCTCGCCCGGTACCGGCGGTGGGCCAGTCGCCTCAAGCTCATCAGCCTGCAGCCCGCCCGGTCCCAGCAGTTGGGTGCGGAGCTGCGCGAGTTGCTGCTCACGTGTCAGCGCGACCGCCGATTGCGCAGCGGCTTGAGTCCTGCCAACCTGCCTGCTGCTCGTCCTCCGCATTCCGACCAGCATGACCAGCATCGACAACGGACACGCGAGCAGCAGCAGCGTCGGTAACGCCGCGGCGAACGCGCCAGGCGCGAGGATGTAGACCGCGGCCGCAGCCACTCCCAGCCCGGTGAGCACCTTCCAGTTCAAGCACATCTTCAACATGTTCATGGGCGTTCGTCCCTCCTCCTACCCTGGATCGCTCATGAGCGCACTCGCACAGGTCCGTCGTTGTCGATCCAGGGAAGCGCAACTAGTGGTTCATGTCTTCGCCCGGCACCTCGTGGCCGCCCGCGCCTGGTGTGGGCGCAGGCTCGAGCATGCTGCCGTTGCCCCAGGCAAGTCGCCAGGCCTGCATCTGGCCAATCTCACGCTGCTGCGCCTCGATGATCGCCAGCGCCAGGTCCTTGATCTCCGGTCGGGCCGACTGCTGCAGCGCTAGCCGCCCAGCCTCGATGGCGCTCTGGTGGTGCGGAATCATGGTGTCGATGAACGCAATGTCGAATGGTCCGCTGGCTGAGCGGAGTCGCTCGACATCCGCGGCCATATCCATCGTCTGACCCGAGTCGCCCATCATGCCAGCCATTCCGCCGAGCATCGGCATCTTGTTCATCGACGGTGTCGTTTCGTTACCGAACCACTCGCGCCGCCACTGGCGCATGCGGCTGATCTCAGCATCCTGCGAACGCAGGATGTCCTCGGCGAGCTGCCGCACCTCGGGTCGTTCCGCGCGCTCCTGAGCCAGCCGGGCCATTGCGAGCGCACCCTCATGGTGCGGGACCATCATGTCGATGAACTGCTGGTCGATGGCGGGGGCCGCCTGAACGGTCGCAACGGCGGGTGGTTGAGTCGGTGCTGTTGCTGCTGCCGCCGTTGGGGCCGACGTCGGAACCACAGCGGGAGGCGGCCCCGAAGGCTGCGGACCGCATGCCACGAGGGTTGTAGCGGTCATAACAGCTAGCCCTAGCCAGCACGCGAGTTGAGATTTCCTCATCGAAACACTCCTGGATTTTCTCGACTGAACCTCCGAAGACCCTCTCCTCGAGCGGCAAAGAGACTGCACAGAGTTGGTTGTGGCTCAGGTCAAGAAGACGCCAAGAAGCGCTTGCCGCCGCGCACCAGGCGGCGGGCGGATCTGAACGCGTGCCTGCACAACGACCTGACCCACCAGACCCAACCCAATGAACGCGAACGCGAGGATTCGCGGAACAGTGAGTTCCACTGTCATGCAGCCAGCAGCCACGCTGGCCAAGTCCATAAGCTCCGGCGATTCTCTCGAAACAGCACCAAACAAGATTTGGCTGCCGTTCGCCGAGTCATGACGACCCGTTGGTTGCCTGTAGGTGCGCCGAGTGAACGACGAGGACGAGTATGGCTAAGGCGGCCGCACCGGCGAAATCAGCCCGCGCGGCAGGCGTTGCTGCCCACCTACTAGTCGTCACAGGCCTCGTTGATGACCGCCCCGCGTTCAGAATACCGGTGTTGTCAACTTGTTTGCATCGGGAAGGCTAGAGCCGGCGAGCGACGCGAGTCTATGCGGAGTGGGTCGAATTCAGTGCCACGCTCCGGCCTGAGTGACGTCCTGCCAGGCGATATGTGCGTGATGCGGATCTGCCTGTAAGCGGAGGCGGTCAGTCGGTGTCGGCGCGGACGGAAGTAATTGAAGACCGCGCTGAACGGGCCCAGGAAGCGCTGGGCGTGCTCGGCTGATTTGAAGCGCTGCAACACCCGTTCGCGCTTGCGCGTCGGGAGGTGCGAGTTTTCAGCGCGATTGTTCAACCGCTTGTGACGCCGGTGGTCCGCAGCTGGGAGCACGCGTTTGATGGCGGGCGGATAGCTGGCCAGCTTGTCGGTGATCACCACACGCGGCTCGGCGCCCCGATACGGGCGAACGGTCGGCGGGCTCGGCGATGGACATCAGCCAGCCCTTATCGCTGATACCCGCCCAACTTGACAACTCCCGAGCTGGAGCCGAATCGGCTGCAACCGGCGATCGATTGTGGCGGCGCTCATCACCAGGAGTTGGCTGTGCGCCAGCGGCTCCAGACGCAACGCACCCTCGGCTCCAATGCTGGAACCAGTTTGGCGAGAAACGGCGCCAATCGCTTGCCACACAGCCAGCCGCTGGCCCCAGCACACAGACGCAACGCGCCGACCACAACGGACGAGTAGACGCAAGCCCGACCACCATGCCCCGCTCGTGGCGGAGGCGGGCCGTTCCGAAGCAACCGGATGGCGTGCTTGCGGTGATAGCCCCGTGGCCGCGCAGAACTCGTCTACTAAACGGGCCTTGCCAGCGGTACTCTTGCATCGGCGTGGGGTGGCCGATTTCGGAACGCTCACGGACGGCTTCCGCAGGTCGCGGTTGGCAAAGGTGAACTCAAGCGGGCGTCGAGCCAGGGAAGCGGCACACACCAAACAGACCCCCTACACGCCACCCCAGGTCGATGCAAGAGTACCGTCGTCGGTGCCGCGCCGTGCTCGATTGGCCCGACGGCGCAGGCGCGCTGCACGCACCGAACAGCGCGACGCCAATTCCACCGCCAACCGTTGCCAGGAATGCGCGCCTTGATTGGCTCAGCCGACGTGCCATCAGGCCTTCCCTCTCTCTTGAAGCCAGCGCACTACCAGCCAGGCACTGAAAGGCCGCTGCAATGTGCTCAGGTGGCACGCCCTCTGCCTGTTACGAGTGCAGCGAAGGGATTGGGCCGTTCCGGTGGCGTGGTGGGATGAGGCTCGTCTAGCTTTCCTGGTCTTCATGGACCAGCACGGGGTGCTGGCAGGCTTCGTCGTCGTGTTGATCGAAGAAGCCGGCGTGCCCGTGCCAATACCGGGCGATGTGTTGATGATCGCTCTCGGCGTACACGCGCGGAACGGATTGGTGCCGCTGTGGCAGGCCCTGGTCGTGCTTGAACTTGCCACCCTGATCGGCGCCACAGGGTTGTACTTTGCCTCGGCGCGCGCAGGACGCGGACTGGTCTACCGCTATGGGCGATATATGCACTTGACTCCGGAGCGACTGGACCGCGCCGAACGCTGGCTGGTGAAACACGGGCCACCAGCAATCGTGGCGGGCAGGTTGACCCCGGGCCTGCGGATGGCGACGGTCATCGCCTGCGGCGTGTTCGGTATCCCCTTCTGGCGATTCCTGCCTGCGCTGGGCCTCGGGTCGCTTCTGTACATCTTGCTCTATACGCTGCTTGGCTTCTTCATCGGGCCAGTCGTCCTTGATGCGATTGAAGGCATTCACGTTCCCATCGGGCTGCTCGGATCATTGGTGCCGCTGGTGATCCTGTGCGTCTGGGTCGTTCGCGCGCGGCGCGGTTTGCACCTGAGGCCGAGCACCGACGCGGGCGTCGCCGATCGACCACACCGTTGGCGTGATGGAGCCGTTGCTGGCCTTCTGGCCACGATCATCTCGACACTTTTTATGAACGTGCTCGTCACCGTCGCCGCGGATCTCGCGCTGGTGGCACCCGGCGACCTCGTAGAACGCACCCGTGCCAGGCTGGCAGTGCTAGCAATCATTCGCATAATCGGGCCGGCGCTGCTGCTCGCGGCCGTCCCGGCATTTATCTTGGTCGGCGCATTGTGGGGCGCCGTCTACGCGCAGGCTATCGAGCCGCATTTGCACTGGCCCGATTGGTTGAGCGGCGTGGGCTTCGCCCTGCTGCCGCTGTGCGTGGCTCTCGTGATCGCGTTACCCCTTCTTGACGGCGCCGCGCCGGACCTGGGCCCGCTCGGCCCCCTGGCAGCTGCCAGTGAAGCCCTGCGGCATGCTGCCTTCGGTGTCGCGCTAGGATTGATCTACCCGCTGCGCCTCGCGCGTCTGCCCGAGTGGCGGCGTGGACGACCTACGACCGATCAACGCACGCGGACTGTGTTGAGTGGAGTCGCTAGCGGCTAGCTGATCCCATAAACGGATCCAGCCTCGCGTCGCAGACAAAACGCCGGCAAACCCAGCCGCCTTTGACGTTGCTCGGAATTGTGCGCCATGCCGTCGCGCCCGTTGAGGTGTTCCGCAGCTCAATCGTTCTTGACGAGCGGCAAGGGCTGGGCATAGCGTTTATCCAGGAGCAAATCCTTGAAGAGAGTTCTTCTCCACTCGTTAGTGCCGTGATTTGCCATGAATGCGCTCGTGGTGCCACCGAGCTGCCCGCGGTTGCTGTGTGTCAATACTGCATGGTCGGATTGTGTAAACAGCACCTCGTCGCGCTCTATCGTGACGCGCACGCTTTTCCCCAACTAGCCTGCCGCCATCAGCCAGCGCTCCCATTCGACGTTGACGAGCCTGGGCAGCCTGGTGCGCGTGCACCCTCTCCGCGACGGGCAAGCAATGGTCAGCGCACCCGCATTCAGCTGGCGCCAGCACCGGGCATCTAGGCCTATGGGTGCCCCCGGGCGCACCGCCGACCACTTGCGTCGCCAGTTGCCGATGGTGACCGACGTGTGTGACTTGCACTCACGGCGCTTTCGGCCGAGAGCAACCAGGAAACAGAAGGAAACACCGTGAGAGGAGAAGGACCGCTGTGTCTGAGACCGACCTGACTGCCAAGAAGAACCTTAGTGCGAGCGTCAGCGAGAGCGAGAACCCTGCAATCCCCTCGCCGACTCCCAAGCGGACTCGGCCCAGGACGAACAAGGACTGGTGGCCGGATCAGCTGGACCTGTCGGTTCTCCACCAACCGTCGCCCCTGTCCGATCCGATGGGAGAGAGCTTCAACTACGCAGGCGAGTTCAAGACGCTCAACCTCGACGCGCTGAAGCGGGACCTCATCCAGGTGATGACCACGTCGCAACCCTGGTGGCCGGCCGACTACGGCCACTACGGGCCGCTCTTCATCCGCATGACGTGGCATGCCGCGGGCACGTACCGCATCGCCGATGGCCGAGGCGGTGGCGGCAGCGGCATGCAGCGCTTTGCCCCGCTCAACAGTTGGCCAGACAACGCGAACCTCGACAAGGCGCGCCGATTGCTGTGGCCAATCAAGCAGAAGTACGGCCGGAAGATCTCCTGGGCCGATCTGTTGGTTTACGCGGGCAACGTTGCCATGGAATCGATGGGGTTCAAAACATTCGGGTTCGGCTTCGGCCGGCCCGACGTCTGGGAGCCTGAGGAGATCTTCTGGGGGCCCGAAGACACCTGGCTTGGAGACGAACGCCACGCAGACGACGGGCTAATCCGAGGGCCGTTCGGCGCCGATCACTTGGGCCTGATCTACGTGAACCCGGAGGGCCCGAGCGGCAACCCGGACCCGCACCTTTCAGCGAGGTACATTCGCGAAACGTTCCGCCGCATGGCGATGAATGACGAGGAGACGGCTGCGCTCATCATTGGCGGCCACACGTTCGGCAAAACCCATGGCGCAGCCCCCGCGGTCGACAACGTCGGTCCCGAACCCGAGGGTGCGCCCATTGAGCAGCTAGGCCTCGGCTGGAAGAACACCTTCGGCAACGGCAACGGCGCCCACACGGTCACTAGCGGGCTGGAGGGTGCATGGACCAACAATCCGACGAAGTGGGACAACGGGTTCCTGGAGAACCTGTTCAAGTACGAGTGGGAGCTGACGACGAGCCCCGCCGGTGCGAAGCAGTGGACTACCAAGAATCCCGAGGCCCAGGGCATGGTGCCGGATGCTCACGATCCGTCGAAGCGGCACGCGCCCACGATGCTGACGACGGACCTGGCGCTGAAGGTGGATCCGATCTACGGTCCGATCGCGAAGCGCTTCCACGAGCATCCGGACCAGCTCGCCGACGCATTCGCCAAGGCGTGGTACAAGCTGCTGCACCGCGACATGGGCCCCCTCGCGCGCTACCTCGGCCCATGGGTTGCGGAACCGCAACTGTGGCAGGACCCCGTCCCCCCGGTCGACCATGACCTGATCGGGGAGGAGGACATCGCTTCCCTCAAGGCCAAGATCCTCGGTTCGGGACTGTCCATCTCCCAACTGGTCTCCACCGCCTGGGCGTCGGCGGCCAGCTTCCGCGGCACCGACAAGCGTGGCGGGGCCAACGGGGCGCGGATTCGGCTCGCACCGCAAAAGGACTGGGAGGTCAACGAACCCGCCAAACTGGCCAGGGTCCTGCAGACCCTCGAGCAGATCAAGCACGATTTCGACCGCTCACAGTCGGGTGGAAAGAAAGTCTCGCTCGCTGACCTGATCGTTCTTGGCGGATGCGCGGCTGTCGAGCAAGCGGCCAAAAACGCCGGGCACGACATCAAGGTCCCGTTCGCGGCGGGACGTACGGACTCCTCGCAGGAGCAGACCGACGTGGAGTCGTTTGCCGCGCTCGAGCCAACGTTCGACGGGTTCCGCAACTACCGCCAAGCCGGAGAGATCTTGTCGCCGGAGACCCTCCTGCTGGAGCGGGCCACCCTGTTGACGCTGACCGCGCCCCAGATGACGGTTCTCATCGGCGGCCTGCGCGCCCTTAACGCTAACTTCGGGCAATCCCAACACGGCATCTTCACCGAACGGCCCGAAACCTTGACCAACAACTTCTTCGTGAACCTGCTCGACATCGGTACGGAGTGGAAGCCATCTACCTCGGCTGAGAACGTGTATGACGGTCGCGACCGCGCCACGGGCGATGTCAAGTGGACCGCCACTGCCGTTGACCTCGTGTTTGGCTCGCACTCCCAGCTACGAGCCCTCTCGGAGGTCTACGCACAGGACGACTCGAAGGAGAAGTTCGTGCGTGACTTCGTGGCTGCCTGGAACAAGGTGATGAGTCTCGACCGGTTCGACCTTGTCGCTCAGGGTCGCGGCGCGCGGTCGCTCGCGGCCACGGCAGCCGAGTAGGTTCCGTTGGCAGTACCGTTGCAGCGCGAACGAGGCTGCGAACTCATCGTTGCCTATGCCAGGCGGCAAGGAGGGCGCTGGCCTCGCGGGTACTCTTGCATCCGCGGGGGGTCGTCGATTCGGGGTGTATTCCACCCGGCTGCGGAGCGTCGAAGGCATCAGATCTGAACTCGGCGAAACGGATCAGGCGAGGCGCAGGGACCCCTTTCATTGTGCCGTCAAGGAGCCACCCCACTCCGATGCAAGAATACGGTCATGGGTCCGCCGCTCGGCTTGTCCTGGTCGCATCGGCAGCGTCGGCTGCGTACGTTCGAGCGCCTGAATCTGGCTCTGTTCATCAGCGCACAACACCAGCATTCGTTCAGGTGGGTCGAGATACAGGCCAACGCTGTCGCGCACCTTCTCGAGCAATTGCGGGTCGGTTGACAACTTGAACGTGTCGCTGCGATGCGGCTAGAGGCCGAAGGCTTTCCAGATCCGATGCACGGTCTGGCGGGGTCATGCCCATCGCGGCCGCCATGGACCGAAGGCTCCAATGCGTTGCGTCGCGCGGCGTGGATTCCAGCGTCTTGACAATCACCGCTTCGACCTGGTGATCGCCGATGCGGCGTGGGGCGCCGCTGCGCGGCTCGTCTAACAAACCGGCCACACCTTCAGCAACGAACCGCGAGCGCAACTTACTAACGGTCCCGTTGGTGAGGGGCAGCTCTTGCGCCACCTGGCTATTGGAGCAACCGCTGCTACAGCGCAGCGCGATCTCGGCTCGCATCGCCAAACCGTGCGCGGTCATGCGACGCGTTGTTCAGCGTTCCAACGTCGCTCGATCTTCAGCACTCACCGTCAATTCCGCCATCCGACGACCACGCCGCGTCCCAGCAGATCCACCGTCACCAAATCCCTCCCATCCACATCGGTAGTCTTGCATCGACGTGGGGTGGCTCGCGAGGGTCTGTTTGGGGTGCGCCACTCTCGTCGTTAGACGCCCCGCTTGAGTTCATCCTTGCCGCCCGCGACCTGCCGAGGCCATCCCTGGGCGTTCCGAAATCGGCGACCCCACGCCGCTGCAAGAGTACCCGCCGAACTGCGCGGCGCTGGGACGCGTTCACAGAACGCGCGAATGCTCGACCGCATCGCGCGACGCGCTGCCCGCCGATCGAACGGCTGGTCCAGGAGCGGGAGCGGTTGCACCCATTGCCAGCGGAACCGTTCACCGCCGCGTTCGGCGTCACGCGCAGCGTGGGCGAGAGCGTGCCCGTGGTGCAGTTCGAAGGCGGCGAGTACTCGGCGCCGGATGACTACATTGGCCAGGACGTGTGGCTCCGTCAGCAGGACGACGAAATCGTCATCGTCCACGTCGCGCGCAGCGATGCCGTCCTGCCGAGCGCCCAGGACGAGCGGCAGCCAGCGCAACCAGGCCATCCCGAACGCACCGCCAAGGTACACCAACAGGCCGCGCTGCTCGCTCTGGACAGGCTCGCCCGACATCTTGCAACCAGGCAGGGGCACCACTCGTGCCAGCTACATGCAGCGGTTGTATGCGCACCTCAACCGAACCTCAACACAGGCTGCCATCGCGATTGCCACCCATGTGGGTATAGTCGGTCACGCGCCGGCGCCGACCGCACGCTTATGCGCCGGGTGCACCCGCCAGGACAGGAGCAAGGAGGCAGATGTCCGCGGTCTTCCGCACAGCCCCCCCAAGTCAATGCACGCACGGCTAGAGCGCGCAAGCCACACCCGCTTGCACGTGCAGCCCAGGATGCGCCATGCATTCGTGGCCGGCTGCGTTGCCGCGGTAGTGGCCGGCGAGGTGATGCTGCTCCTCCGCGCGGCGATCCAGGTGCGGAGCGTACCTGAACGCCTCGAAGAAGGGGTTTTGCTCGTCCTGCCACTCGACGTGTTCACGGCCGGGCTACAGTGGTTCGGCTTCGACGCGAAGCGATACGGCCTGTACGCGGCTTGCGCAGCGGTCCTGGCAGTCCTCGTTGGCGTGGGGACGATGGCCATGCACAAGCGGTGGCGGCCGCTGAAGTTGGGCCTCGGGCTATGGTTTGTGGCGATGGTGGCGCTGCTGCCGCTGACGGGCGCTGGCTTCTTTGCCAGTGACCTGTTCGATAAGCGTTGGGCGGCTGTGGTTGGGTACCTCGGCGTCGCGCTTGCGTATGCCGCCTGTCTCGGCTGGTGGACTTCCGCCCTTGCCGGACAGTCTGCAGACGCGGGTCGCAGGCCGGGCCGGCGAGCCGCGGTGCGCCTGCTCGGCGGTGCGGCCATCGCCCTCGCTTTCGCACCACTCGGTGAAGGAGCCAAGGTACGGCCGCCGGTGCGACGCCTCGAGGTCCCCGCGGCTCCCGAGATCGACGTCTCAGTAGGCTTAAATGCCGAAGCGGGTGCGCTGTTCGCTGAATCCACTGGTTCGTCGGCAGCCATCCCCGCGGCCGTCCCCGAAGCACCCCCCATCCCAGTGTGGCCCGAGCCCCCGCCGCCGCGGCGGCTCAAGCGCGACATCAACGGCGCGACGCTACCCGCGGGGCGTCGCGCGGGCGAGCTCACCGAGCTCGTGACCAGCAACGATGATTTCTACGTCGTGAGCAAGAACGCGGCGGGTGATCCAATACAGGCGGCGGAGCACTGGCGTCTGCGCATCCAAGGTGAAGTCGTCGAGGCCATAGAGCTGGATTACATCGGCCTGCGAAGCCTACCGTCTGTGGAAGTCACCAAGACACTGGAGTGCATCAGCAATCTCGCCTCCGAGTGTCAGCTTGCGCCGTTCGGGTGCGACTTGATCAGCTCTGCGCGGTGGACGGGGGTGCGGCTGTCGGACGTGCTCCACCTCGCGGGCGGCGCGGGGCCACGCGCAACATCGTTGATGGTCGTCTCCGCAGATGAATACACCACCTCGCTGCCGCTCGAGGTCGCTCTCGATCCCGACACGCTGCTCGTGTATGAGATGAACGGGCAAGTGCTGCCGCGCGAGCACGGCTACCCGATTCGTCTGCTGGTGCCCGGTCGCTATGGCATGAAGAACCCGAAATGGGTCGTTGGGCTGCGCCTCCTGGCGGGCGATACTCCCGATTGGTATGGCCAGCGCAACTGGAGCCAGCAGGGTTTCGTGCGCACGATGACCCGCATTGATGTGCCGGCCCCTGGCGCGCGCCTCACGCCCGGCGAATACAACGTCGCAGGGATCGCCTACGCCGGCGATCGCGGGATTCAGCAAGTCGAATTCAGCGTCGACGGCGGGAGTACCTGGGAACTCGCCGAGCTGCTCGAGCCGCCGGCTGGCCGGGACGTATGGGTCCGCTGGCTGGGTACCTTCATCCTCGACGTGGACGGCCCAGTTAGCATCCTGGCGCGCGCAACCGACGGTGATGGAACGCTGCAGCCAGAGGCGTTCAGCCTGCCCCAGCCGGATGGCAGCGCAGGCTGGCCGAGCGTCGAGGTTCACCCCAAGAACGCCTGACGCGGCGCGAACTATCAGCGCCGGCGCCGTGAACGCGACGGCACGCGTCTTGCGCACTGTGTTGCCCATTCGTACGCACCGCGAGGCGGTGTAGCGCACATCCTGGGAGGTGGTCCCGCATGATCCTCCACAGGCGCGCCCGGCGCACCGGGTTAGCTCTTTGGTGGCTGATCACGATCAGCATCGCGGCTGTCGCGGCGCCCACAGTCGCCGCACAGCAGATCACCATCTGTCACAGCACCGGGTCGCCGACGGCACCGTGGGTATACCTCACTATCGACGAAAGCACCTGGCCAGAGCACCAGGCGCATGGAGACTTCCGGGCGAGTTCCGCGGCCGAGTGCCGTGTTGGGAGACCAACGCCCGTAGCCGCTCAGGCGGCTCTCGGTCCCGCGGTACAGCAGCAGCCCACGGCGGGCCCGACGGCTACGGCGGCTCAGGCGGCCACGGCGACGCCGGCGGCCACAGCGACGCCGGCGGCCATGGCGACTCCGTCCGCCACGCTGGCAGCAACCGCTCGACCGACCGCAGCAGCCACCGCGGCGCCGCCGTCGCCGACCGTCGAGGTGGCCGGCGCCACAGTACTACCGCCGAGCGGTGAGCCGCCCGTCCCACTTGTACCCGAGCAGATGCTCCTGGGGATCCTGCTGGCTACGGGAGCCGTGGGCGTCATGCTGCGGATGATCGGCTACCGGCAGCGGTAGCGGACACGCTTTTGCCCCATGCGCGCGTCCGTATGCCGACTCCGCAGCGCGAGTCGGGCGATGGGAGACGTCCTGATCAATATCAGCGTGGTCGGTGTGGCGTTGATCGCCGTGAGTCGCGTGCTTCTCGCGCAACATGAATGGCTTGACGCGGGAATGGCGGTGCTCGAGCCCAAACCAGCGCGCATGGACAGGGCGGCAACGATCATGCTCGAGCCCAGGCCAGCGCGGATGGACGGGGCGCCAACGGCGCTAGCACCACGTCCAGAAATCGTCTCCGACGCGGACACATCGGAGGCGGCCGTGTCTTCGTCGCCCACAACAACCGTCGCCGACGCGGACACATCGGAGGCGGCCGTGTCTTCGTCTCCAGCACCCACAGTGACAACGCCATCGCTAGTGACGGCGCCATCGCTGCCGCTTGTCATGGACGAGCGCTTCGCGGATAACACTCGGGGCTGGCCGGACAACCCCGCGTCGACGGCCTGGTTCAGCGGCGGGGGCTACCACCTCGCGGCGCGTGAGCCGAGTCGATTCGTTGCCGTTGCCGTGCCGCTTCCATCGACGTTCGACGAGGTGGTTATGACCGCCACGTTCGGCAAGGTCGGTGGGCCGCCGGGTGGGGGTTATGGCCTGATCGTGGGCGACGAGGGAGGCGGGCCGCGAGACGGACTCAGCCAGGCCGGCGCGTACGACGTGCTGGAGATCGGCGATGGAGGCGAGATCGGCATCTGGCGTCGCGACGAGGACCACTGGGTCGAGCTGTTGCCGTGGACACCGTCGGACGCGGTGCGTCACGGTGAATCGTCAAACGTGCTCGAAGTGCGAATCACCGGCCAGCGGCTCGACCTCGTGGTGAACGGCATACTAGTGGCCAGTCGCGAGGACCACGCGCTGCGCCCAGGTGGCGTGGGAGTTTTCGTCGGCGGCGACTTCAATGAGGTCCACCTGGAGCAAGTCGTCGTTCGCGGGAACGCCACCCAGGTGCCGGCAGCCGCGCTGACAGCGAGCGCGTTCCTGCCCATCACGCGCGTCGTCATTCCTGCCATCGGCGTCGATGCACCTGCGGTCGCCGCGCAGTTGGTGCACCGCGACGGCGCCGTCACGTGGGAGGTACCCGCGTTCACGATCGGCCATGCCCAGGGGACAACGGGCGCCGGGAACCGTGGCAACGCAGTGCTCGTGGGCCACGTCAGCAGTCGCGCGGCTGGAAATGTGTTCCAGAACCTCCATCGGCTGCGTCCTGGCGAGGCTGTCGAGGTCTTCGGCGGTACTCGGCGGTTCGACTACGTTGTGCGCGACGTGCGCACCGTCTCGCGCACCGATCTTTCCGTAGTCCAGTCCACTAGTGAGCCGTCGGTCACGCTGATCACGTGCACAGGACGCTGGTTACCGCTGGTCGGGGACTATACGCAGCGTCTCGTGGTGCGCGCGGTACTGCGCCAGACGATGCCCTGATCCTCAATGGTCCACCCGCGCGGCGCAGCGCCCGCCGGCAGCCACTCACTGCCGCTGCTCTAGCCGCGCCTGCTGCTGGGACTGTTCGCGCACGAGATAGTCTCCAACAGGAGTGACCAGGTGCCATATATCACCTTGCCTTGTCCACTCCCCTCGTCGCACCCCCCTCAGGCGCGCATGCTGTTCGGCGAAGTCCAACGCCTGAGGGGCAGAGCTGAAGTCGGCGTTGGCCCGCACACCATTCTGGTCCTGGTACGTGCAGGTCCAGCGTGCTGAGTGCTGCGTCGCGCCTCCCTCGCCAGCACTGGCAGCCGTGGAACCGACGCCGAACACGCGGCGATTGGTCGACGGCACGGCACCAGTTGCGATGCGAACAGCTATCTGGCGGAGTCGGTTGTGCACGGGTCGGGTGAATCCTCACGGCTGGATCAAGGCTCAGTGACGAATCGTCACATGCAGGCCGCGTGCCGGGGCGGGGAAGGATCGTCTTCGCTGAGCACCTGGGGTACGACGACATGGCGGTTATCGTCGGGACCACCGTCGAGCGGATCGTCAGCATGGCGCTGTACCGCACCTGCCCCGCTTCTGGTTGTACTTACAACACCTTTGCGAAATTGCCGGCTTGAATTGGCGTTCACAGGCGCAGACCAGAGTGGCGAAGGAAGCCAAGCAAAGTCCTGCGTCACTGCCTTGCGGTCGAGTCCGTCTTCGGCGATGTCGGCCACCTCGCTGATCCTGTCTGAGCACAGGTTGGCAAGTTCCGTGGATTTGAGGTTGCCCCAGACGCGTTCGATCGGATTGAGGTCGGGAGCGTAGCCCGGCAATCGCTCCACGGCTAACCAATGCCGTTGGCTCGCAACCCAGGCGCTCATCCGCCGGCTGCGATGTGCGGGCAGTCCGTCCCAGATGAGCAGCACTGGACGCTGCTCGAGCTCGTTCAAATCGCTCAGGAACTCGATCAAGGTTTCGCCGTTGTAGGCTCCAGGACGCAGTTCGCAGACAAGGTGAGCATCGCTGCCATCCGGTTCGTACACCAGGGCACCAGCCAGTGACAGCCGTTGCCAGTTGAACCGATGCCGCAGCACGGGCGTGTGGCCCCTGAGTGCCCAGGTCGCCCGCACCGACGGCAGCAGCGACACCCCGGACTCGTCCTCGAATACGATCAGCGCGTTCTGGCGCCGTGCGGTTTTTTCAGTTGCGGCCAGCGGTATTTGACCCAGCGCTGGATGACTTCGTAATTGCGTTCGGTTGCTCGGCGGGCCGGTCGCTGCCAACTCCAGTTCAGGCCCTGGCGCAAAATGTACCAGACGTGGGCTGGGTGGTACGACACACCCGTCTCCCGCTCGATCACCTCGGCCACGCGCTTCAACGTCCACAAATCGTTGGCATAGCCATTGGCTTCGGCGCCTCTTGCCAACTCGACCTCGACCTGGGCGAGTGCTCTCGGCTCAGCTTCGGCTGCCGGCCGACATGGCCTGGGTGGTAGGACACGCCCGTCACACGCTCGATCACCTCAGCCGCACGTTTCAGCGTCCACAGCTCATTGGGATAGCCGTTGGCTTCGGCGCCTTTGATCAGCTCGCCTTCGGACCGCGTGAGTTGTTCGCGACTCAGCTTCGGCAGTCGTCCGGTCCGTCCGGCCGCGCGCAGTCCGTCTCGGCCGCACCGCCGCCACGCGCCGCGCCAATCCGACACAATCTGATGACACACACCCAGTTGACGCGCGATCTCGGCTGGACGCACACCTTGCTCGAACAAGTCCGCCCCACGCATCCGCCGTTCTTCCATCGCCGCGAAGTCGCGTCGCGGCCGAACTCGTCGCGCACCTGCCTTGGTCACTGACTGCTTTACCGGAACATTCGTCATGTGCCAGTTTTCCACGGATCGCTACTTCTCCGCTAGTGTCGAACGGCGGGCTATTTCGCAATTCTTTTTTTAAGTAGCCCTGCCGCTGTCGGCCGCCGCGGAACACTCCCCCCGGCTTGAGCATCTGTGGGTTGACCAGGGTACAAGCGGAACGGCAAGAGCTGGATTGAGGAGCACCGTGGCTGGCGCGTCGAGGTGGTTCAGCATCCCCCAGCCACACGGCCTGTGGGTAGCGCACGGTGATCCAAGCAAACGGACAGGATGTGGTCAGTTGGCATTGGTTGCCCCGGAGCACAAGGTGTCCACCCGTGCTGCCGAGGCGTTGCCATGCGTAGGGTCGGCGCAAGAACGGTGCACGAGCTATTGTGAGCACTAAAAACTGTCTGAAAACTCAGCTTCGTGTTCATTTCCGCACCCCTTGAGGCGCCCATCTGGTCGTCCAGCACCGTCGGCGCAGTTCGAAACACCGCGATCTACTGAGCCAAACCGGCTCGCCGCCCGGTTTTCAG
>WNFU01001917.1_pt1 | contig 28909 bp, 24 predicted proteins | sample 5400121 | NCBI WGS metagenome assembly WNFU01 (sample SAMN13153360, study PRJNA577476) | soil metagenome | isolation source: 100 cm soil or saprolite under grassland replicate 1 | place: USA:California | collected 2016-06-15 | reverse complement strand
ACCTGGATGACGGGGAGTGCCACACCCTGAATGAGGAAGCGGTACGTCAGGTTCGCCGAGTCACGCGATTCGGCGCCCAGGAACCGGCCGCCGCTGGCGATGAAGGAGAACCCGCTGCCCATGCCGCGTCCCGCAACTTCCATGGGCTGCCCACCGCTCTGGCCCTTGCCGGCGAGGTTGTAGGACACGGTTCCCTCGACCCGCAGGCAACGTGTTCCCGCGTGATCTTCCCATGCGGCGGCGCGTCCCTGCGTGATCGCCTGCAAGGTCATCTCCAGGCCCCCGCCCTTTTGAGTTCGGTCCAGGGTGTCGGACCATGCCGAGCCGAGTTCCAGCCCTCCGGGCGGGATACGCGGCAGGAAGTCGCGGAAGCCACCGAGCAGCTGAACGAATGACTGGGCGACGGCGCTGTCCGACGGCACCGAGTTGACGAACTCGCCACTCGGCGCCACGCGTCCGGCGAACACGAGCTTCTTGGCGCGGCTGAGGGTCGCCGTGAGCTGTGCTGCCGTCCCCGAATCGGCAATGATCGAATCCACCGTGAACGTCGCTGGATAGCCGGTCCCATCCGGCGGCCCGGCGATCGCGACCGTGAGAAAGGCCCGGGTGCCGAGGTCCTGTGTGTGGACCTGCTCACCAACGCCTTGTTGGATGTGAAGCTGCCGGTGCACGCTGTAGCGCACGGCACTCGGACCGTAGCGGATCGCGTCCTCCGGCCGCGTCACCGAGGCCGGGCCGTAGGGCGTCGCGCCCGGCCCCGGCGCGGAAGCCGTGCCGCGGCTCCCCGACGCACACGCGGCGGCGAGCGCCGCCGTCAGGCACAACAGCCGACGGGTCATGTCGCTCGTGCTCAAGCCGTCTCGGGTGCGGAGGCGCGCTCGCTCTTGGTGCGGCCGAAGATGGCCACCATCTCGCTGCCCTCGCTCGAAACGCGCAGCAGCTTCCAGCCGCGCTTGCGCATGTCGGCGCGCCAGCCGATCAGCTTCTCCCACTCGTGGGCGGTCGTGCGGAATACCCGCAGGTCCGCCACCTGCTCCCATTGCGCGGGGTAAGGTCTGGACGGCGAACTCATGAAGAGGTGGGCGGTAGGGCCATAAGCCGAGTTCTGTTTACCCGCCGGTAGCGGATAGATGGTCATCTCTCTGGGATGGCTGTCGCCAGCCACCTCACGCGGCCTACCCGCAGCTCGAACGACCCGGGCCGGGTCTCGCTGCTTACTTGGCCTTGCTCCGACTGGGGGTTACCGTGCCGCGCCTGTTGCCAGACGCGCGGTGGGCTCTTACCCCACCGTTTCACCCTTACCCTTGGACAAAGGGCGGTCTGTTTTCTGTGGCCCTATCCGTCGCCTTGCGGCGCCCAGGTGTTACCTGGCAGTCTGCCCTGTGGAGCTCGGACTTTCCTCAGCATACCGTTTCAACTGGCATGCCGCGACCATCACGCCCTACCGCCACCCGGTGACAAAGGTACCGGCGCCGGAAGGGTTGGGGCAAGCCTAGCGTGCCAGGCGGCGGATCAGGCGGGTCAGCGTGTCGATCGGGACCCCCCAGCCCTCCGGACCCCAGCCGCGCCCCCCGGCCCGGCCATCTTCCGCGGCGAGCCAGAAGCCGTCGTTGTCCTCGAAAATGATGCGCTTGAGCCCCGACCAGTCACGCGCCCGCAGCGCAGGCGGCACCAGCACGACGGCGTGCACCAGGTTCAGGCCGCGGGCTCGGTACCGGGCCAACGCTTCGCGCGTGCGGACCTCGGGTGTGAACACGAGGATGGGGCGATCGGGCAGCGCGAATCCGCGCAGCAGACCGAGCGTGAACCAGTCCGCGGGCAGCGTGCGCAGCCGGAACGCGAAATAGAGGTCGCTGCGCTGCTTCAGCACCCGATCCCGCAGCACCGCGGCGTGCGCGGCCATCTCGTCCTCGAGGGCGCGGTAATAGGCTGGCAAGAGCCCCGCGTCGCGCAACGCCGGGTAGCGCGCGACGGGCGGCAACGAGTCGAGAACGGTGCCGCGCCTGATGCGCGCGAGGGTGCGGCGCCACGCCTCGTCGCAGAACTCCGCGGCCCGCGGATGCGCATCCCACAGGTCGAGCCCGAGGGCGATCACGAGATTGCGCTGGTCCGCGGCGAGCCGGCCGAGCGCCGCGTAGGCCGCGGCGAGCGACCCGTTCCACAGCGTCGAATCGAAGGCGCACGGCGTGGCGAACGCCTCGCCCCGCGGCCCCCGCGACGAGTCGCCCGATGCCCACCGTGCGCCGGCGGCGTCGAACGCCGGGATCCATGCGACGCTGGTCGGCTGCAGGCGGTTCACGGCGTCCGCCCAGGCGCGGCGCACGGCGTCGCGCTCCTCCCAGCGTGCATGCAGCGAATCCGCGTCCTCGGGGTTCGCGTCCCCAGCGACGAGGTTGAACCCGCCGGCATCGAGGAACGCCACGAGCGAGTCGAGCGCGCCCGGGGGCCGTGGGACGGGCCGCCCCTCGCGCGTCTCGAGCAGCGGCACCCACAACACGCGCATGCCCTGCTGCCGCAGCCAATCGGGGATGCTGGTGGCGCGCGTCAGAGCCCGGTTCGTGGGCGCCGGCAGCGCGGTCAGGGTCGCGCTCTCCGGGGCGGCAAGAGGCGGGGGCGCGAGCTCGACCGGCATCGGAGCCTGGGCGAGGCTCAGCGGGACGCCGTGGGCGGCGGGCGGGACATGCGCCCACTCGGCCGGGCGGCGGGTCCAGCGCGCGAGCGCCGTGAGGAAGTCGTGGGTTCGTCTCAAGGCGTCCGGCTGGAGGACGGGCGCCGTGGTGGGCCGGAACTGCGGGCCGAGCGCGCCCAGGGCGTGGCGGCTTAGCACGACGACCAGCCCGTCCCCCACCCGCGTGGCGGCCGCCACGCTGGCGCCGGCCCGCGTCGCCGTCTCGTGCGTCACCCGCACGAAGCTGTGGCGGCCGGTCACCGCGAGGAGCTGCGAGGGGTCCCGGACGCCGACGGCGTGATTGCGGTCCATGGGGAAGGGATCGTAGACCGAGCCCAGCGGCTCGCCCCCCACCGTGCGCGCCTGCGCCCACGGCTGCGGCCGACCTGTCGTGGTCGGGGGGCGCGCGGTCGTGTCCTCGAGCAGGCGATCGCCGATCGAGATGCCCGCCCCCTCGAACTCGAGCCAGCGATTCGCCGTCCAACGGTCCTGGTAGCCCTCTCCGTCGGCGTCGTAGCCGAGCACGACCGCCCCGCCCCGCCGCACCCACTCGTTCAGGAGCGCCAGGTCCCCCGCCGTCAGGGCGTCGGAGGGCGCCTCGGGCTCCCGTCCGAGCAGCAGGATCACCGTGCGGTAGCGCTCCAGATCGGCACGCGCGAGGTGAGGGTAGAACCGCCGGTACTCGACCGTGTACCCCGCGTCGCGCCACGGTTGGGCGGTGCCGCTCAGGACGGTGGGGTCGGAGAGCGTGAGATCGAGGAGCAGCAGGCGGCGCGCCTGGGGCTGGCAGGCTGCAAGGAGCGAGAAGCAAACAGCGACGGAACGACGGAAGGACGGAAGGTCGCCCCTCATGGCGGCCGTGACTCCTGCACCAGCCGCTGGAACCGTGGATTCGCCCGCACCGGGTCGAACTCTGGCGCCCGGAGGTAGAACCACAGCCGGCCGCCGCGGGGGCGGACTCGTTCGAGCAGGTCGAGTGCGCGTTCCGGCTCGCCCAACGCCACGAGCGCCCGCCCGACCCATGCCGCGTCTGTGATCGTGCGCTCGTTCGCGGCCCTGATCTCGCGCTCCAGGCGCTCGACCCGGGCTCGTGCGGCGGGCGTGTCGGCCGCCTGGAGCTCGGCCAGCGCCAGGACCGCCTCGGCGGGGACCCGGAACCCTCCGTGCAGGCGCGCGCCGGTTTCGGCGTCGGCGCGCGTCTCGACGTGGTTCCCCAGCCGCAGCTCTGCGACGGCGCGGAGTACGTACGCATAGTCGGCGCCGGGGTCGAGCGCGAGGGCGCTGTCGGCCCAGCGCCGGGCGTCAGGAAAGCGGTTCTGCCGCATGGCGACCCGCCCGAGGTTGAAAAGCGTGATCGGCCGCTCGGGCTCACGCTCGAGTGCGCGGTGGTACATCTCCGCCGCCGCCGAATCCTGGCCGAGCCACAGCAGCGCCATGCCGTACAGATGATACGCCTCGGCGTTCCCCTGATCGAGCGCGATGGCGCGCTCGAGCGCCTGGCGCACTCCGGCGAAGCTGCGCGGGTTGCGGAAGGTGAGCAGGAATCCCCGGGCCATCCACGCGTCGGCGGCCCCGGAGTCCTGGCGCAGCGCGGCGTCGACGGCCGCGACCCCGCGCTCGAGGACCCGGTCGGCCGCCAGGCCGGGGTACGGCCAGCCCCAGTCGAGGAACAGCCCGTAGCCCACCGCGACGCGCGCCAGTGCCGGGGTGAACCCGGGGTCGAGCCGCGCGGCGGTCCCGTACTCGTCGATGGCCTGGCGCACCGCCCGGGGCGTCCGCTGCGCGAGCTGGTAGTTCCCCCGCAGGAAGTGGTCGTACGCCCCAGGGTCCCGCGTCGACCAGCGAACGAGCGCCGTTTGCTCGGCGGGCGCGAGCTCTCCGGCGAGAGCCGTCGCCACGGCGCGCGCGATCTCTCCCTGCACGGCTTGCAGCGCGGTGTCGCCGCGATCGTACTGCGCGCCCCAGATGTGCACGCCGTTCGCGGCCCGCAGCAGCTCCGCGCTGACATGCAGCCCGCGCCCGACGCGGCGCGCGCTGCCGGTCACGAGGTACCCGACGCCGAGCGCCCTTCCGAGGGCCGCTGGATCGTCGGTGGGCGTGCCGCGGAAGCGGTGCACGGCGTTGCGGGACTTGACCGTCAGGCGCTTGACCTGGCCGAGACTCGTGATGATCGCCTCGGTGAGGCCATCGGCGAGGTAGGTGTCGGCCGTGTCTGGACTGTCGAAGTACAGCACCGCTACGCTGGCGGGCGACGTATTCGGCGCGGGCGGCGTGGCCATACTGCGCGCGCACCGGAACCCGGTGTGGGCGAGCCGCGGGGGGCGGTCCGGGAAGATGGCGCGGAATGCCGCCGAGGCGCTCTGGGGTGGTGAATCGAAGGCGCCGCCCTTGATGACGTGCCCGAGATCCCCAGTCGGCCCCCGCGCTTCGGTGGCGGTCCACTCCCACGCGTTCCCGCTCAAATCGACGGCGCCGATCCAAGAACGTCCGAGGCTGTCGGCCCCCGCCGCCGCGAACCCCTCCCGCAACGAGTCCGCGTTGGCGCGTCCCCGCACCCACGTGTCACCCCACGGGTAACGGAGGCCCTGCGGGCCGCGGGCGGCCGCCTCCCACTCGTCCTCGGTCGGCAGCCGTCCCCCGGGGTGGCGCCACGCGCAGTAGGCCAACGCTTCCGCCCAAAGCATCCCCGTCACCGGCCAGCCGGCGGGCGGCGTGCGCGTCCAGGGGGGCTGGCTGCGCGTCGAGTCGAGGTAGTGCCTGTAGGCGTCTACGGTGACCTCGGTCGAGTCGACGTAAAAGGAATCGAGCCGCACCATCGTCGGGCTCCGCCACGGCGCGCCTCCGACTGGATACACCCCGGCGGGCACGAGGACCATGCCCCGTGGAGGTCTCGCGCCAGCGGGTGGGCGGCGGCCGACGACCCACACCAGAATCCCCACGCCGGCGATCACCAGCGCGCCCACGGTTGCCCCGAGCCCGCGGGACCGCCTCGCGCGCCGCCGGTCGGCGGTGGCGCCCGTCAGCGTGTCCACGAACGCGCGCGCCGAGGGCGGGCGGTCGGCCGGCACCTTGGCGAGCGCCGCGGCGAGCGCGCGCTCGACGTGCGCCGGCAGGCCGGGCCGGATGGTGCGGATCGGCCGCGGCGGCTCGTTCAGCACCCGTGCGACGATCGCCTGCACGCTGGGCCCCGTAAACGGCGGCTCGCCGGCGAGCATCTCATACAGCACCGCCGCGAGGCCGTACACGTCCGCGCGGGCGTCGATGTGTTCGGAGCCGCTCGCCTGCTCCGGGCTCATGTACTCCGCCGTGCCCACCGTGATCCCGCTGCCGGTGGACGACGTCCGGTCCGCGGGGCGGCTGCCCTCCACAAGCTTCGCGATTCCGAAGTCGGCCACCCGCGCATGGCCGTGCGCCAGCAGAATGTTTCCCGGCTTCACGTCACGGTGGATCACCCCGTGCTTGTGGGCGTACTGCAGGCCGTCGCCCACCTCGGCAGCGATCCGGATCGCCTCCCCGACAGCGAGCGGTCCTTCCCGCGCCAGGCGATCCTTCAGGGACTCGCCCTCCACGTACTCCATCACGTAGAACAGCAACCCGTCGGCCTCGTCGGCTTCGAACAGAGGAACGATGTGGGGATGAGAGAGCTGAGCGGCGACCAGCACTTCCCGTTGGAACCGCCCGCTCCCGAGGTACGCGCGGGTCGTGGGCGGGAGCACCTTGATGGCGACGGGGCGGTTGAGCTTGAGGTCGGTGCCGAGGTAGACCGTCGCCATCCCGCCCCGGCCGAGCTCGCGAGTCAGGTGATAGCGGCCCGCGAGCGCGCGTGCCAGGCGGTCGAAGAGCGGATCGGCGGGCATGGCCGGATGCAAGTGGCCCCCACTATGTCACCTGGGGCACTCGGTCGCAAGCGGATCGCCTTGCTAGAACCGCGACTCGCAGCACATGTCGCCGCACACGCTCCAGCCGTACAGACTCCCCGGCTTGAACTTGGAGATCGATTGGGTCCAATGATGACCGCGATGTTTCGTGAACCGCACGTCGGTGATGTACCGCTGAGTGATCGTCGAGTCGTCGGGGATGAACACCGATTTCCCGGTCGCACTGTCGGGGTCACCTTGGATCCACCAGTACGCATGGGTCGCTCCGAAGAACGGCTTATCAGGCACCCGCTGCTCGGTCCCGATGCGGGCGATAATGCACCCCTGTTTTCTCTTGAGGGCCGCGTAGACAGTCCCACTCCACGCGCTGGTCTGCGGCTCGATCGAGCCCCGCAGCTTGCCTTGCCCGAGTTGCCGATTCACGAAGTCCACGAACTGCGTGTCCGCGGCACCGAACACGGGATCGAAGGTGAGCGCGTGGAGTGTGTCGAGTGTCGGGATGGTGGAGAAACAAGGAGCCGCCGGATAAACGTTCGCTTCCTCCCTCCTGCATGCCGACGCCGCCCCCATCGCGATAAAGGCCAGTTGCCACAGCCACGCTCCGCGCGTCCGCATAGCCCCTCCCTTTCCGAGGACACGTCTCACTACTTGGTGCCTTCCAGGATGCGTCTCATCCGAGCTACCGTGGGCTGCAGCGCCGGCTCGGCGCCCGACCACAGCGCGACGACGGCGCCGGCCCACCGGCGCGCGACGTCTCGCTCGCCGCGCGCGGCGGCCAGCTCCGCCCGCAGCGCCATCATGCGCACCAGCGCACCGGGAAGCGGCAGATAGCGCAGCAGGGCGGTGGGTGCCGCGACCAGGCTGTCGAGCGGGGCGTCGAGGGCGCGCGCTGCGGTCGCCGTGTCGCCGACGGCGAGGAACAGGCGGGCGGTGAGATATACTCCGTCGGGCGTCGCGTCGCCCGCGTACGGCCGGCCACCGCGCTCCGCGAGCAGGGAGTCGAGGTGCGCCCGCACCAGGGCCGTATCGCCGTGACCGAGGGCCCATTGCATCGCCATCGCCCAGCTCGGCCCGGGGGGCCCGGCGCGGTGCGCCGGCCTGAGACCCAATTCGTCGAAGACGAGCTGAGCCGGCACGTCGAGCAGCGCGCTGCGCACGCGCGCACGGCTTGCGGCGGGTGATCCCGAAATGCTCTCGGCGACTCGTCGCTCGTAGGCGGCGATGCTCTCGCGCGGCGCGCCGACCGCGGCGTACGCGAGCAGCCGGAGGCCCGCCTGCGCCGCCGGCAGCGGAGACCTCGCCGGCTGGTTGTCCGCACTGCTCGGGAGCCCGGCCGTATCGTCGAGGGCGAGCAGCCGCCCGGCGAGCGACGGACGGCCGAGCAGCACCGCGACGCCGGCGAGCCCCACCGTGGGGGACCGCACGGCGTGCAGCAGCGAGTCCCCCAGCCGACGTGCCGGCGCGAACTCACCCGCCTTGACGAGCAGGCGGACGCGGTCGGCCGCGTCGCGCGCGCGGTCGGCCGGTCGGCGCTCCAGCCGCTGGGCGGCGGTGAGCTCGTCGAGCGCCGAGCGCGGCTCGCCGACCGCGGGGACGAGCCTGCCGCTCAGTTCGAGGTAGCGGCCGAGCAACCGGTGCGTCGCCGGCGCGTCGGGGAACGCGTCCAGGAAGGGCGTGACGATCTCGAGCAAGATGCGGCGGCTCTTCGCGACGGCCGCTCCGTGGCTCGCTGGCTCGGCGTTGCCGTGCGCCGCGACGGCGCCCGGAACGGCGTAGAACGCGAAGGTGTCGGCCTGGAGCTCGGGAAATGCCCAGTACGCCTCGTCACCGTACCGCCCCCCGCGCCAGAACCAGCGCTCCGCGAGCAGCAGGCGCGGCAGGCGCTCGAGCACGAACCGGCCCTCGGACGTGAGGTTGAAAGACGGCGCGAGCAGGAGCGCGCGGCGATATGCCTGCACCGCCGTGTGCCAGCTCCCGCGGAAGACGTAGCGCGTGGTGTCGCGCGCGTCCCGGATCACGGCGGGATCCCCCGCGTTGCACTCGGCGAGCCCGTACCACGCGGCGAAGCTCGTAGAATCGGCGGCCAGGATCTCCCGGTAGCGGGTGCACGCGTCGGGCCAGCGGCGCTCGAACATCGCCTGCTGGGCGAGGAGCAGCGCCCGATCCGTGGCGCCGAGCCGGGGCAGGAGGTCCGTGGCGCGGCGCGCGATGGCGCCGCGATCCCAGGCCGCCTGCGGGCTCGAGTCGGCCGCCCAGAGCAGCGTCTGGCCCAGCCACAGGTAGGCGTGCGCGAACGCCGAGTCGGCCGCGATGGCCGCGCGGAAGTGTCGCGCCCCTCCCGCCAGGTCCCAGGCCCGGACGGCGCGGACGCCGGCGTTGTTGGCCGTGAGGGCTCGGAGCGAGCTCGTCTGCTCGGCGCCCGCGCCGCCCGCGGCCTCGACCAGCACGCCGAGCAGGGAATCAGCGAGCGCGTTGAAAGCCGCCCCCACGTGCCCGGCCTGCGCGGGCACGCGCGCCTTCGCCTCGCGCAACGGCGGTCCGCCGCGCGCCGCATCGTACAGGCTCGCCGTGAGCCGCAGCGTGCCCTCGAAGGCCCAGAGCTGTCCCATGACCAGCTTGCCGGCGCCGAGGCGGCGCGCGATCTCGAGGCCGGCGTCGAACGGGATCCGGAACGGGGCGCCGCTGCGGCGGCGCGCGAGGGCGTCGTACACTCGCGTCTTGTCGGCAAGGCGCACGTCGGTCCAGCGCTCGAAGGCCTCCGTCAGAAGCTCGGCGCAGTCGGCCCCGTCGAGCGCCGCTGTCGCGGTGCCCTCGCGGTGCGCGAACGGCAAGATGACGTAGCGGGCCGTGTCGAGCGCGACCCCCGCCCGGCGGCAGGGCGGCGGCGAGCCGTCGGGACATTGGGCGGTCAGGTGGACGGGCGCTGCGACGACCAGGAAGACCAGGGCCGCCATCGTCCCCCGTCCCCCCTGCCCCCTCCGGCTCACGCACCCTCCGCGAAGCGGGCCAGCCCCTCCCGCATCTCCGCGGCGGTCTGCCACCGCTCGTCGCGCGCCTTGGCGAGCGCGCGGGCGATCGCGGCGGCGAGCGGCGGCGGCACGTCGCGCCGCAGGTGGCGGAGATCGGGCGGCGCGTGGTGCTGCTGCATGTCGAGCACGGCCGCCGCGCTCGGCGACGAGAACGGGGGACGGCCCGCGAGGCACTCGAACAGGACCACTCCCAGCGAGTACAGGTCGGTCCGGCCGTCCACGTCCGGGACCCCCCCCGCCTGTTCCGGACTCATGTACTCCTCGGTGCCGACCACGAACCCGCTGCGGGTCACGCGGTCGTCCCCCGACGTGGCAATGGCGCGCGCGATCCCCAGGTCCACGAGCACCGCGCCCTGCGGGGAGAGGACGATGTTGTCCGGCTTGATGTCGCGGTGGGCGATGCCGTGGGCGTGCGCGTGCTCCAATGCGTCGAGCACCTCGCAGGCGGCACGCACGGCGGGCGGGATCGCGAGCCGCCGCTCGCGCCGCAGCGCCTGCCGCAGGGTCTCGCCCGGGAGGTAGGGCATGACGAACCAGAGCAGGTAGTCGGTCTCCCCGCTGTCAAGCAGCGGGGCGATGTGCGGGTGGTTGAGCTGCGACGCGTAGCGGATCTCGCGCAGGAACCGGTCGGCGGCGACCGACACCGCGAGCTCAGGATGGAGCACCTTGATCGCCACCTGGGCGCCGGCGCCGTCGTGCGCGGCGAAGATGGACGCGTTCCCACCCCGACCCACCGCCGTGAGCACGGTGTAACGGTCCCCCAGGGCCTTGCGAACCCGCTCGATCAGGTCGCGTCCGGGCATGGTGCGCGCATCCCGGTGTACCAGCGGGGTCGCGGCCGGAGCGCGACCGGAGTGGGCGGCCACCGCACGCGGCGCCCGTTGGCGAGTGTTCAACAATAGGGCCCGGCGGCGGGGCGGGCCAGACAGCCCGAAAGCCAAGCCGCGGCGCGCGTTTCGAGGGCGCGGCGTATCTTGGGGAACGGTGGACCTCTACCTCGTCCAGCACGGGGAGGCGAAGCCCGAAACCGCAGACCCGGCCCGGCCGCTGACGGACCGGGGGCGCCACGAGGTCGCGCGCGTGGCGAGCGCCGCGGCCCGCGCTGGCGTCCGCGTGACGCGCATCGGCCATTCGGGCAAGCTCCGCGCCCGGGAGACCGCTGACATCCTCGCGGCCGAACTGCGGCCGCCCGGCGGCGCGTCGGAGGTCGCCGGTCTCGCCCCGCTCGACGACCCGGCCGTGGCGGCGCGACTCGTGGCCGCGGCCACGGAGCCCAGGATGCTCGTCGGCCATCTGCCCCACCTCAGCCGACTCGCGTCGCTGCTCATCCTGAGTGACCCCGCCCGCGAGATCGTAGCGTTTCGGACGGGCGGGATCGTGTGCCTGGGGCGCACGGAGGATGGCTGGCGAGTGAAGTGGATACTGACGCCGGAGCTAGTCCCGTGATGAACCTCTACCGCCCTCTACCGCCTTCTACCGTCCCTTACCGCCCGTGACTCCCACGATGGAGGTGGTGCAGGGCGACATCACCCGCCAGCAGGTCGACGCGATCGTCAACGCCGCCAACACGACGCTGCTGGGCGGCGGCGGCGTGGACGGCGCGATCCACCGCGCGGCGGGGCCCGAGCTCCTGGCGGAGTGCCGCACGCTCGGCGGCTGCCCCACCGGCGAGGCGCGGATCACCAGGGGCTACCGGCTCCCCGCGCGGTTGGTGATCCACACCGTCGGCCCGGTGTGGAACGGCGGCACCCGGGGCGAGCCCGAGCTGCTGCGCGGTTGCTACGTCAACTCGTTGAAGCTCGCGGCCGAGCACGGGGTCCGCTCGATCGCGTTTCCCTCCATCAGCACGGGCGCGTACCGCTATCCGATCGAGCAGGCGGCGCGCATCGCGGTGACCACCGTGCGGCAGGCGCTCGATCGGCCCACGTGCGTGGAGCTGGTGCGGTTCGTGTGCTTCAGCGCGGCAGACCTGGAAGTGTATCGGGTACTCCTAACCGCCTGAGCCCCGCCCGGGCCGCCGCGACGTAGGGCGCGAGCTCGGCGGCGTGGGCCCGCTCTCCCTGGCCGACCGCGATCACGAATCGGTAGGTGGTGATCGCCGTGCCGCGGTCTCCCGCGCGCTCGGCGTCGTTCCCGCGCTTGAGCAACTTGTCGAGCGTTCCCGTCTCCCGATACACGGCCCCCGGATCGCGGCGCAGCTCCGAGGCGAAGCGCGTGAACCAGAAGGCGCCGCCGGCCGCGAGCGCGAGGGCGGCCGCGGCGAGTGCGAGCGCTACGCGGCGCTTACGCTCCACCGGCCAGCCTCGCGACGGCGCCCGCGGTCGCCTCGGTCACCTGCGCCATGAAGTCGAAGTCGAGCGTCGCGCCGGTGTCGCTCGTCCGGTGATAGTGCGGGTTCCGGAGGAACGCGGTGTCGGTGAGCATGAGCGACGGGTAGCGGGCGTCCCAGAACGAGGCGTTGTCGGAGAGCCGGGTGAGCGGCAGCAGCCAGCCGCGCAGCCGCGTGCGGTACGGAACGATCGGCAGCTCCGGCACCGCCGCGCGCGCCGCCGCGACGAAGCCGTCGAGCAGCACGCGTGACTGCGTGTCGCCCACCGCGGCGAGGAAGTCGCCGGTGCGCGGCACGTCGATGCCGAGGAAGGGCGGCACGATCTGGGCGCCGGGGGTGGGGTCGCGGTAGCCCACCATCTCGAGGACCAGCGCGCCGGCCAGCGCCACGCCGCCGGCTCGACGCTCGCGCGCCAACCGCCGGCTCCCCACCCGATAGGTGGTCGTCTGCAGCTCCTCGAGGTCGAATCCCACGAACTCGAGCCCCGCCTCCGGCGCGCGCGGCGCGACGAGGCGCGCGCATTCGATCAGCACCGCGACGCCGCTCGCGTTGTCGTCGGCGCCGGGCGTGTGCGGGGTGGAATCGTAGTGCGCCCCCACGAGCAGGCGGGGGCGGCGCGCGTCCCGGCCCGCCGCGCTCGCCACGACGTTGTGGTGGATGCGGCCGCGGAACGTGAACGGGGCGAGCTCGACCGCGAAACCCGCGGCGCGGAGCTGGGCGGCGACGTACTCGCGGGCGGCGCGGTGGCGCTCGGGGGCCGCCGTGGGATGGCGCACGCCTTCGAGCGCCGCGACGTGACGGCGCAGCCGCTCGGTGAGCGCCGCACGTTGACGCGAGGTTGAGTCGCCGCCGGGGGCCGCGGCGGCCCCCCGACCGGGCGGGGGCGCGGCTTGACCCGAGGTTGATGCGCTCACGCTAGGATGTCTCCCGCATGGTGACCGTCTGCACCGTCCTGTCGCCGCCCGAACGCCCGCGGATCGATGCCGCGGGGGACGGCTGCTTCACCACGCTGCACGCAAGCTCGTTCCGCGACGCCTTGCGCGCGGCGCGACGCAAGCGCGTGGACGCGCTCGTGCTCTCCGTGCACACCTGCCGCGGGACCGAGCTGCCGGCGGTCGCCCGCTTCGTGCGCGAGTTCCCCGCGATCCCGGCGGTGGCGCTCGTGTCCCGGCACGACCGCGAAGCCACCGACACACTGCTCAAGCTGGGTGCGACCGGCGTGCGCACGGCGGTGGACTGCACCGAGCCCGCCGGCTGGCGCCGCCTGCGCGACCTGGTGGGCCATCCGGCCTCCCCCGTCGCCGCCCGGATCCTCGCGCGCGTCGTGCCCGCGCTGGGCAGCGACGCGAGCGGCGACGTGCACGTCTTCTTCGAGGCCCTGGCCCGGCTCGCCCCGGTGCTGTCCACCGTGCGCCGCCTCGCGCGGCACCTGCGGATGTGTCCGAGCACGCTCATGTCGCGCTTCTACCGGGCGGCGCTTCCCTCCCCCAAGACGTATCTCGCCGGGATGCGGCTGCTGCACGCAGCCCACCTGTTCCGCAATCCGGGGCTGTCCGTGGCCGACGTCGCGTACCGGCTCGACTACTCCTCGCCCCAGAGCTTCGGGCGGCATCTCAAGGCGATGCTGGGCGTCACGGCGGGCGAGTTCCGCCGCCGCTTCCCCTTCGACGTCTCGCTCGAGCGCTACGTGGACCTGTTGATCACCCCGTACCGGGAAGCCCTGCGCGCGTTCTACCCATTGAACGCGGGAGTGTGGGACCAAGGACCCAACGCCGCTCGCGTTTCCCGGGCGGGGTGATCAGTCCGCCGCGGCGCGCGTCACGGGGCGCTCCCGCGTGTCCTGCTCCCGGGTCAGCACCGAGAACCGGGCGATGCTCGCGCGCAGCCGCTCGGCGAGTTGGGCGAGCTGCTGCGACGTGGCCGTGAGGTCACCCATCGAGGTGATCTGCGCTTGGGTGGCGGCGGCGGCGCCGTCGGCCATCTGCGAAGAGCCGCTCGAGATCGCGGCTACCTGCTGCAGCGACTGCGCCAGCTCCGCGAGGCGCTGGGCCTGGCTGCGCGAGACCTCCGCGGCCGCGTTGACGAGGTCGCCGACCAGCTCGACGCCCTGGTGCAGCTCCTGCAGCGCGCCGTCCGCCTCGGCGGCCACCGCCCCGATGTCGCGCACCTTCGCCTCGCCCGATTGCATGGCCCGCGCGGCGGCGTCGATGCCGGCCCGCAGCTCCGAGACCAGCTCCGCCACCTCGCGCGCCGATTTCCCCGCTTCCCCGGCGAGCGCCCGCACCTCGTCGGCCACGACCGCGAACCCCTCGCCGTGCTGCTCGGCACGCGCCGCTTCGATCGCCGCGTTGAGTGCGAGCAGGTGCGTCTGGCGCGCGATCCGCGCGATGGTCTGCGCGAACGCCCCGATCCGCTCCGACATCCCCGACAGCCCCGCCACCGTCGTGGCCGTGGCCCGCACCTCCTCACCCACGGCGCGCAGCGTCTGGCTGGCGCGCGCCACGCGCTCGCGGCCCCGCTCCGCCGCCGCCACCAGCCGCGCCGCGTCCACCTGCATCAGCTCGGCCCGCACCCGCAGGGACTCCGCCTGGTCCGCGGCCTTGGCGCTCTCGCCCCGCGCCCCCTCCGCCACCTCGCGCTGCTTCCCCAGGTCGGTCGCGAGCCGCTGCGCCGTGTGCGTCACCGTCTCCGACGTGGCGTGGAGCTCCTGAGCCGACGCGGCGAGCTCCTCCGCGAACGCGGCCACCTCGTCGGCCTCGCGCTGCACCGTGGAAATCGTGGCCCCGATCTCCTCGAGCATCCGGTTGAAGCTCCGCTCCAGGAACCCGAGCTCGTCCGACTCCGCGGCGGGCGCGCGCACGGCGAGGTAGCCCCGCTCCGCCTCCCCCATGACGCTGCGGGCGTGGCGGATCCGCTCGATCAGCGTCGCCGGGATCCGCTTGAGCGCCATCGCCACCAGCATGAACACCACCGTCTCGAGCCCGGCGCCGGACAGGCTCGCGCCCGGCTCGTACAGCGCGATGTGCAGCGCGCTCGCGCCCAGGTAGGCGAGCGAGGCGGCGAGCACCAGGAAGTTGCCCACCGTGCGCCCCTGGTCGAACGCGTACGGCAGCACGGCGATGAAGAAGGCGGTCACGAACCCGCCGTGCCCGAACCACACGACCAGCACCGCCACGAGCATCACGTCGAGCAGCGCCAGTCCGTACACGAACCACCAGCGGTACCAGCCGCGCTCGTTGATGAGGCCGAGCAGCTCGTTGACGAACGCCGCGCCGCCGGCGACGAGCACCATCGTGGAGGGCGCCGTCTTCACCGCGCCGAGCACCCACCCGACCAGGCCCAGGGCGAACCCGAACCCGACCATGACGCGCCGCAAACGGTGGCTGCGCGCGATCGTCTCGAGGTCCTTGAGGCGCTGCTCGAGGCCCGAGGCCTCGTCTTTCCAGCCCCGCACGCGCGAAGCGAGCGATGCGCGGGCGGATGCCGGGCCGGCGGTTGTCACGTGACGGGTCACCCTGGCTCGTTTTGGGGCATCCGGGTTTCGATGAGCATCTTACACCGCGGCCACTTGGGCACAAGCTGGGCACGGCATGGGTCGTGCGTTCGTGCTGGGGCGTCGGCCTCATTCCACTCCAGCTCGGAGGCACTCATGCGAAACCACTGGTCCACTCCTCTGGTGATCGGGGCCACGCTGGCCCTGGTCGGATGCGGGGACGGCGCGGGCCCAGCCGGCACCGCGCGGGTCGGGTTGGCCCTCACGACCCGCCAGGCGGGCGCCCCGGCGCAGCTGGCCGGAACCCCGGAGACGTTCACCGACGGCACCAACACGCTCGTCCTCTCGAGCGTGGAGCTGGTGCTGCGCGAAGTGGAGCTGAAGCGCGTCGAAGCGGCCGAGTGCGGCGGGTCCGGCGAGGACGACGACGCCTGCGAGGAGTTCGAGACCGGACCGATCCTCTTCGACGTGCCGTTGGGTGGCGGGACCGACCGGATGCTCACCGCCTCGATTCCCGCCGGCACGTACGACGCGGTGGAGTTCGAGATACACAAGCCGGAAGACGACGGGGACGCGGCGGACCAGGCGTTCGTGGCCGCCCATCCGGACTTCGCCCGGATCAGCATCCGGGTGACGGGCACCTTCAACGGCACCGACTTCACGTACACGAGCGACTTGAACGCCGAGCAGGAGCTGGCGCTCGAGCCGCCGCTCACGGTGACCGAGGGATCGGCGGCGACGCTCACCGTGCGCATCGATCTCGGCGGCTGGTTCGCGGACGGCGCCACGCTGGTGGACCCCCGCACGGCCAACGCGGGCGGCCCGAACGAGAACCTGGTGCGCGACAACATCATCGGCTCGTTCACGGGCTTCCGCGACGACGACGTCGACGGCCTCGACGACGACCACGAGGATTCCGACGGCGGGCACTGACCCCCGTCCCATCGCGGACGAAATGGGCGGCGCTTCCTGCGTCGCCCTTTTTTCATCCCGCTACGGTCGCTCGCCCATGAGCGTGCGGATCCGCTGCGCGGCATGGCTCGCCCCCAGGCGCTCGTACAGGGCGATCGCGCGCGCCCACGCGGCGCGGGCGGCCGTGCGGTCGCCGCCGGCGTCCAGGGCGGCGCCGAGGTCGCGCTCGATCTCGGCCAGCGTGTGGGCGCTTCCCTGCCCGCTCGCGAGGTCGGCCGCCTTGCGCAGCAGGGCCACGGCGGCGCCCAGGTCGTCGCGCATCCGTGCCACCCCCGCCTGGAGTCGCCACACCTCGGCGAGGCCGACAGGCTGGCGCAATCGCTCGTAGGCGTCCTCGGCCCGGGCGAGCTCGGCCGCTGCGAGATCGGCGTCGCCCTGCTGCAGGTGCAGCGCCGCGCGACCGAACAGCGCGAGCGCCCCGAGGCTTTCGTCGTTCACCTGACCGGCGAGGCGCACTGCCTCGTCCGCGGCTTGCAGGGCGCCGCGGTAGTCGCCGAGGTCACCTCGGCTGATCCCGATGTTGTGGTGCGTCTCGGTCATCCCGCGCACCAGCCCCGCTTGCTGGTACGCGGCCAGTGCGAGCTGGTAGCTCGCGAGCGCCGCCTGCGGGTCCCCCCGCAGGTTCGCGATGATCCCGAGATTGTTGTGACAGCGCGCTTCGGCGGCGTGGTCCGAGAGCGTCCGCGCCAGCTCGAGCCCGACGGCGAAGTGTTGCTCGGCCGCGTCCACGTCGCCGCGCTCGAGCGCGATGGCGCCTTTGTAGTTACACGCCCGCAGCTCGGCATGCCGCTCACCCCGTGCGCGTGCGATCGCAAGCGCGAGCGTCGCCCAACGCTCCGCTTCTACGTGGGTGCCGAGCCGGCCGTGCGCCTCCGCGGCGAGCAGAGCGAACGGGGTCCGCCGCTCGAGCGTCTCGGGGGAGAGTCGCTCGAGCCGGCTCAGCACCTCTCGGTGGCGACCCCGCTCAGCGAGGGTACGGAGTTCCGCCAGGAGCGTCGAGTCGTCGGAAAGCGAGCTCACCACGGTGGACACCGCATCCCATCACCACGCGACGGCGTATTGGGTGAACGAGAAGATGTTGGCGTCGAGCTCGTCCAGCTCCTCGAACTTCACCGCCCCGATCTTGAGCCACATCGTTTCGGGGGGCTCGCTCCGCCACAGGTCGAGCCGCGTGTCCTCGATCGTCGTGTCCGCGGCCGTGATCTGCCCGTCGCCGTCGAAGTCGTGGTCGCTGTGCTTGTACTCGATCTTCAGACGCGCGGGGTTGGCGGGGTTGAACTGGAGGCCGGCCGGCTCGAACTTGAACACGAACTCGGCTGGATCGACCACGGTGACCGTGATCAGGATGGAATCCCCGGGCGCGAACGGCGCCCCGCTGGGCTTGCGGTACAGGCCGTCGTTCGGCACCTCGAAGCGCAGGTACTCCTCGCCGGTGTCGCCGGGCGCCGCGCCCTGATAGTAGAGCCGGACCTCGCGGTTGTCGCCCACCTTCGCGTAGAAGGTGTCTCGAGGATTGAGCAGCGGCGGCGCCGCAGCGTCCTGCACCACGAAGTGGAGCTGCGAACTAGGGACTGTGCCCGTCCCGTTCGAGTCGCTGCAAGCGATCGCGAGCGCCAAAACCGCCGTCCCGAAGATCAGTCGTCGCATAGGAGTCCTTCTGCGCGGAGGATTGGCTCCACTCGAAGCAAGCGGTGGGCCACCGTAAGTGCCTGTCCGTCAAAGTGATGGGCGTCACCCCGTGGGCCGCCCCGAGGCACCTGGCTCAATTCGCGTCACCCTCCGCGCCGTCGAGCTCGGCGGTGCCCTCGAGCAGCCGCTGCAGCCGCGAGCGCGAAATGCCGAGCCGCCGGGCCGCCTCCGAGCGGTTGCCGCCGGTCGCCTCGAGCATCGCGCGCGCCGCCGCGCGCTGCACGTCGGCAAGCGTGGCCGGGAAGGGCAGCGCGCCGCCTGCGGCGGGCCGCGCCGGCTGCGGGGTGAGCTCCGCCAGCGCCAATGTGCCGGGGGGCGAGAGCAGCACCGCGCGCTCGATCGTATTGCGCAGCTCGCGCACGTTCCCCGGCCAGGGATGGGCGAGCAGCGCGCGCCGGACATCGGGAGTAATCGCCGGTTGGGCGAGCTGGTACTGCGCGGCGAACTTCGCGAGGAAGAACTCGGCGAGCAGGATCACGTCCTCGCCCCGCTCCCGCAGCGGTGGCAGCTCGAGAGTGATCACGTTGAGGCGGTAGTACAGATCCTCGCGGAACCGGCCTTCCCGTACGGCCGCTTCGAGATCGGTGTTCGTGGCCGCCACGATGCGCACGTCCACCGTACGGCTCACCGTGGCGCCGAGGCGGCGTACCGTCTTCTGCTCGATCGCGCGCAGCAGTTTTGCTTGCAGCTCGGGGACGAGGTGGTTCACTTCGTCCAGGAACAGCGTGCCGCCCTGCGCGACCTCGAACAGGCCGGGCTTGGCCGTCTTCGCATCGGTGAAGGCGCCGCGCTCGTGGCCGAATAGCTCGCTCTCGAGCAGCGTGGCGGGCAGGGCGGCGCAGTTGAGCTCCACGAACGGCGCGGCCGCCCTGGGCCCGCCGTAATGCAGCGCGCGGGCGAGCAGCTCCTTCCCGGTCCCGGTCTCACCCGTCACGAGGACCGTCGCGTCGCCGTGCGGCACGGCCCGCGCCGCGCGCTCGAGCGCGCCGCGGAGGGCGGGGCTCTCGCCCACGATCTCCCGGAAGGCATGGGCCTGAGCCTCGAGGTGCGCCAGCGCCGCGCGGGACAGGGCGGCGCGGCGCCGCTCGATCGCCGCGGCCAGTGTGTCCCGCAGGCCGTCGCGGTCATCGGGAAGGGCGAAATAGTCGGACGCGCCCGCGGCCACGACCTGCGCCGCCAGCCGGTGCGAGGTGGACGATCCGACGGCGACGAGGGGGACGTCGGCGGGCACGCTCAGCTGCGGCAGCACCGCCTCGATTTCCCCCTCGTGCCCACCCGCCGCGACGAGCACGACCCCCGCTCCGTGCGGCGGCAGCTCGCCGGGAGCGGGCGCCCACTCCGCCAGCACGGCGCCCACCTCGCGCGCGAGCGCGGGCCAGAAATCGCCGAACGAGTCGCTCAACCGGACGACGAGGAGCGCGATGCCGCCGGCCGCCGTCACCGCAGTTCGAGCTCCGTCGCCGTCACGAGCGTCTCCACCGGATAGCCGGCCTGCTCCAGCGTCTGGCGGCCGCCCTCCTCGCGGTCCACCACCGCCAGCACGCCGAGCACGCGGCCGCCCTCCGCCTCGACGGCGGCGATCGCCTCGCGGGCGGATTGTCCCGTGGTGATCACGTCCTCGACCACCACCACCGTCGACCCGGCGGCGAAGCACCCCTCGATCCGCTTCGCCGTACCGTGGGTCTTAGCCTGCTTGCGCACCGTGAACGCGTCGAGCGACCGCCCCAGCCCCCGCGCCGCGGCCGCGATCGCGTAAGCGACGGGGTCGGCGCCGAGGGTGAGGCCGCCGACGAGCTGGGGAGCCCAGCCGCGCGCGGCGAGCCGCTCCAGCGCGAGGGCGCCGATCACGGCGAGCCCCTCGCCGGACATGGTGGTGCGGCGCGCATCGATGTAGAAGTTAGAGCGCCGCCCTGAAGCGAGTGTGAAGTCCCCCCGCGTCACCGACCGCTCACGCAGCAGGTCGCGCAGCCGTTGTGCAAGAGGTGGGGGCGGGCTCACGGGGATCGTGAAGTAGTAGTTATCACTACTACTATCGGATCACTTACGGCGGACGGCGCGCTTCAGGGCGTCCAGCAGGCCGCCCCTCGGGGCGGGCCCGGCCGCGACGGCGGCGGCCACCGCGTCAGCGAACGCACTCATCGTCGGCTGGCGCCGCGCCGGGTCGCGCTCAAGCCCGGCCATCACCGCCGCCTCGAGCACGCTCGAAAACGGCCGGCCCGGGACCGCCTGGTTGAGCGGCAGGGGGGGCTGGCTGAGGAGCTGCTGGAACAGCTCCCGCGGACTCTTGCCGCTGAAGGGGTGTCGTCCGGTGAGCAGCCAGTAGGTGATCGTGGCGAGGCTGTAGATGTCGGCCCGGCCGTCCACCAGCTCCCCCGACAGCGCCTCCGGGGCCACGTACCTGACGGTCCCCACGAAGAAGCCGGTGCGGGTGAGCCGCTCCTCGGCGGGCAGGTCGGCGTCACGCGCGATGCCGAAGTCGAGCAGCTTCACGCGCTGCGCCGCCGGGTCGTACATGATGTTCTCGGGCTTCAAGTCCCGGTGGATGATCCCGGCCTGGTGCGCGGCGGCCAGCGCGTCGGCGAGCTGCCGCACCAGGCTCCCGACGAGCGCCGGAGCGAGTGGGCCGGCGCGGTGTACGTAGTCGGCGAGCGACTTCCCCTCGGCCCACTCGAGGGCGAGGTAATACAGATCGGCCGCCTCACCATAGTCGTAGGTGCGCACGACGCCCGGATGCTGGACGCGTGAGCCGTACCCCGCCTCGCGCAAGAAGCGCTTGACGGCGGTGGGGTCGCTCCTCAGCTGCTGGCGTAATACCTTGAACGCACAGGCTCCGCGCTCGGGGTGCTGGGCGCGGTACACTTCGGCCGTGCCTCCCTCGCCAACGCGCTCGAGGAGGCGGTAGCCGGCGATGGTCCGACCGGCCAGGTTCTCGCTGGGCATGGGAACGCGCGAAACTAACGCCCGGATTTGAGGTTGAGCAAGTGAGACGAGTCGCGGGAGTGGCGCTGATCGCCACCGCCGTCGCCGGCTGCGGCTCCTGGCAGCGGGTCGGTGCGAGCCCGAGTCCCGAGCCCGGGGCCGCTGTGTCCACCCTGTTCGACGCCGGCACGGTGTACCGCGCGATGGGCTTTTTGGTCGCCGGCCCGCCGCTGCCGTTCGTCGCGGCCGTCCACTATCTCGCGGGCGCCACCGCCGACTCCACGCTCGCGGTATTCGGCCTCTCGCTCGCGAACCACGCCCTGAGCTTCCAGCGCGACGGGAACGAGTTCGTCGCGCAGTATCGCGTCGACGTGACGTTCCGGGGCGACACCACGAACGTACGACAGTTCACGAGCGACCAGACTGTGCGCGTGCGCTCCTTCCAGGAGACGCTGCGCGCCGACGAGAGCGTGATCTACCAGCAGTTCATCGACGTCCGCCCCGGGGTGTATCGGGTCGGGGTCACGGTGCGCGACCGAAACAGCCCTGCCGTGAGTCACCAGGAGCGCAGCGACACGGCCCCGGGCTTCGCCGGGCAGACCGTGAGCCCGCCGCTCGCGGTCTATGAGGCCACCGCCCGCACCAGCCTCGCCGAGCTGCCGAAGCTGCTCGTGAACCCCCGGGCCACCGTGCCGTACGGCAGCGACTCCCTGCTCTTCTACGTCGAAGCGTACGGCATGCCGCGCGGGGCGCGGCTCGCGGCCCGCGTGGTGGATCGGGGTGGCAACGACGTCTGGCGCGATACGGTCGCGGTCGCGGGGAACGGTGCGCTCGCCGCTGTGCTGTTCGTGATCCGCCCGGGGGCGCTGCCGGTCGGTGAGGCGCGCTTCACCGCCGCGCCGGCGGGCGCGGGTCCGGCCGCGACCCGCGGCGCCCCCTTCCTGGTCAGCTTCTCCGACCAGTGGGCGATCACGAACTACGATCAGATGATCAACCTGTTGCGCTACTTCGACCGGCAGGACTGGGTCGACAGCCTGCGAAAGGCGGCTCCGGCGGACCGGCCGGCGGTGTGGCGGCGCTTCTTCAAGGCCACCGACCCCGTGGCGATCACGCCCGAGAACGAGGCGCTCGACCGCTACTTCCGGCGCGTCCAGATCGCCAACCAGCGGTTCCAGGAGCCGGGCGAACCCGGCTGGCTGACCGACCGCGGGGAAGTGTTCATCACCCTGGGCGAACCGGACGACGTCTTCGATTTCAGCGCCGACGTGTCGCGCAGCGGGGTGCGCGGCATTCGCTGGACGTACAACGCGTACCGACTGACGCTCTTTTTCCAGGACCAGACCGGGTTCGGCCGCTTCCGTCTCACGCCGGTGTCGCGCTCCGAGTATCAACGGGTGCTCGCCCGGGTGCGCCGCGCGCAGTGAATCGCGCGGCCGTCCTCGTGGGGTGCCTCGCCGCGGCGCCGCCCGCGGCGGCGGCGCAGCGGGTTCCCTCGCCCCCCGAGGTTGCCGCCGAGCGCGCCGAGTCGCTGCGCCTCGCGGGGCGCCCGTGGCACGCGGCGGAGACGTTGCTGGCCGCGGCGGCGCGCGAGCCGCGGCTCAACGCCGCGTTCATCGTCGAGGGGGCGAAGGCGGAGCTGCACGCGCGGCGCTACGAGCGGGTTCGCAGCCTGCTCGCCGGCCAGCCTTGGCTCGAGGACTACGGCGATGGGGAAGCGCTGGCCGTGCTGGGCGAGGCGGAGGCGCGACTCGGGCTCGCGGCGCAGGCGGCCGACCGCTTCGCCGGGGCGCGCGCACGGCTGCGGGGGCCGCGGGCGGCCCTGGTCGCGGTGCGCGAGGGGCTCGCGTGGGAGGCGGCGGGCGAGCGCGACAGCGCCGCCGCGAGCTACGCCGCGGCCCGGATGGTGGGAGGGGGGCTCCCGGCGATCGACGGGTGGCTGCGGCTGCGCCAGGCGCGCGTCACGCGCGACACCGCTGTGGCGTTCCGCCTGCTGGCCGATCTGCCGGCGCCGGCGGCGCGCGAGGCGGGCGCGGCGCGGGCGCAGGCGCTGCTCGCCGCCGGCGACTCTGCGGCCGCCCTCGAGGCGTTCGCGCAGGCGGGCCGCTCGCTCGACGTCGCCCGGCTCGCCCTCGCCCGTGGCGACTCCGCCCGTGCCCGGGATGCCGTCTACGGTCTCATGGCCCGGGCCTCGGAGTCGGACGACGCGGCGGCCGCGTCGGGCCTGGCGCTCGCGCCGCTCCCCGCGCGAACGCCCCCTGAGCGCGTGGCGCTGGCGCGCGTGCTCAAGTCCCACGGGGCGGCCGCCGACGCACGGATGCAGGTCGAGCGCGCGCTGCGCCAGGGTGACTCGAGCGCCGCCACCCTGCTGCTCGCGGGCGAGCTGTTCGCCGCGGCGGGCCGCTACCGCGACGCCGAGCGCGCCTACTTCGCGGCGGCGCGGGATTCGGTCCTCGGGCCGCTGGCCATCTACCGCCGGGCGCGTGTGCTCGTGCGCCTCGGCGATTCGGGCGCGGTGCAGGCCCTCGCGGGATTCGCGCAGACGTTCCCGACCGATACGGCCGCGCCCACGGCGCTGTACGTCCTGGGCGACGCGCTCGCCGACCGCGGCGACGCGGCGGGCGCCGCGCGCTGGTTCGGCGAGCTGGCCGCTCGCTATCCGGTCGACGGGCGCGCGTCGCTCGCGCGTTTCCGGCTGGCCACCGAGGCGCTGCGCGACAGCCTGCTCGACAGCGCCGCGGCGCTGTTCCGCTCGGAGGTCGCGGCCAACGCGCCGCAACGGATGGGGGCGCGCTTCTGGCTCGGGAAGCTCGCGTGGCTCGCGGGCGACACCGCCGCCGCGCGCGCGGCGTGGCTGGCGCTCGCGCGCGAAGACTCGATCGGCTACTACGGCCTCCGCGCGCGGCGCGAGGTGGATCTGCCGCCGCTGCGGATCCGCGCGACCGCGCCGCCTCCGCCGTCGCCCGCCGTCGCCGCGGCGCTCGGCCGCGTCGACACCCTCGTGCTCGCCGGCCTGGACAGCGCGGCGGAGGCGGAGGTACGCGCCGTCCTCGGGCGCGCGGCGCAGCTCGACCTCGACGCGTTGCTCGCCTGGAGCGAGGGGCTCGCCGTCCGCGGCTTCGGGCCCGCCGGGGTGCGCCTCGCGTGGCAGGCCGCGCTCAAGGCACCGAACGATCCGCGCGTGCTGCGCGGCATTTTCCCCTGGCCGAACCGCCGCACTGTCGAGGCCGAGGCGGCCGAGTTCGACGTGGACCCGCTGCTGCTCGTGGCGATCGTGCGCCAGGAAAGCGTGTTCGACCCGGACGCGCTCTCCCCCGCGGGGGCGCGCGGCCTGGCGCAGCTGCTCCCCGGCACGGCCGCGCTCACCGCTCGCGGCATCGACGTCACCTTCTATCCGGAGTGGATCACCGTCCCGGACCTGAACCTCCATCTCGGCGCCGCGCACCTGCAAGGACTGCTGCGCCGCTTCGGCGGCCGCGTCGAGGTGGCCGTGGCCGCCTACAACGCCGGCCCGGTGCCGGCCAGTCGCTGGATCGGCCGGCCCGGTGCATCCGACCCCGACGAGTTCATCGAGCTGATCCCGTACCAGGAAACGCGCGGCTATGTGCGCGCGGTGCTCCGCAACCGCGCGCTCTACCGGGCGCTGTACGTCGTGCCAACCAATTGACGGGCTGCGAGTTAACGGGCCGGGCGACCGCCCCCTCGCGCTTTCTTGACAACCCTTCCGGCGCGCTTCATTTCTATCGCGCTCGACAAGGGGTGTCGAGCCGGGTCGGGCGCCCGCGCCCGAAGTGCGACTTCGCAGGAGGCAGACCGAATGGCCAAGGGAAAGGTGAAGTGGTTCAATGACGCCAAGGGCTACGGCTTCATTGAACAGGAAGGTGGCGAGGACGTGTTCGTGCACTTCTCGGCTATCCAGATGGACGGCTTCAAGACGCTCGCCGAAGGGCAGCTCGTGGAGTTCGAAGTGAAGACCGGCGACAAAGGGCTGCACGCCTCGAACGTCGTTCGGGTGTAGGCGGTCCCCGCGCCATTCCGCGTCTCCCCCGCCCGGCCTCCGGGCGGGGCTTTTCGTTCCGGTCCTGTTATTGTTCCGCCCATGCCGGCCCCGGCCCCCACGTTGTACCTGGTCGACGGGTACGCGCTCATCTACCGCGCCTTCTTCGCGATGATCGCGCGCCCGCTCACCACGCGCCGGGGCGAGAACACCTCCGCCGCCTGGGGCGTCACGAACTTCCTCCTGCGCCTGCTCGAGCGGCACCGGCCCGACTACCTCGCGTGGGTGCACGACGTGGGGGAGTCGTTCCGCCACCGGACGTACGCCGAGTACAAGGCGACGCGCGAGAAGCTCACCGACGAGCTGCAGCAGGACTTCGACCGCTCCGTCGAGCGCATCGAGCAGATCCTGGCGGCGTTCGGGGTGCCGGTGGTGGGCGTCGAAGGCTACGAGGCGGACGACGTCATCGGCACGCTCGCAACCGCCGCCGCGCAGGGGCTCCAGGTCGTGATCGTGTCGGGTGACAAGGACTTTTACCAGCTGATCGGACCCGGCATCGCGCTCCTCAACCCCGGGCGGGGCGGGCCGGCGGCGGTCGAGGAGCACTGGGTCGACCAGGCCAACGCGAGCGAGCGCCTCGGCGTTTCTCCGGAGCGGGTGGTCGACTATCTGGCGCTGGTCGGCGACAGCTCCGACAACGTCCCTGGGGTGAAGGGGGTGGGAGAGAAAACCGCGCTCGAGCTCCTCAAAACGTTCGGCGACCTGGAGGCGATCCTCGCCAACGCGGACCAGATCGCCGGGAAGCGCGCCCGCGAAGCGGTGCAGCAGCAGGCGGACCTGGCCCGCCTGTCGCGCGAGCTGGTGACGATCCGGCGCGACGTGCCCATCGCCCTCGATCTCGCCGCGCTGCGCGTCCGGCCGCCGGACACCGCGCGGCTCGCGGAGCTGTTCACCGAGCTTGAGTTCCGCTCGCTCATTCCGAAGTTGGCGTCGCTCGAGGTGGCGGCCCAGCCGGCGCCCGCCGTCGCGGCCTCCCTGCCGGCCGCCACGACCGTCGCGGCGTTGGCCGAGCCGACGATCGTGGACGACCCCCAGACCCTCGCCGCGGTGGTGGCCGAGTGCCGCGGGGCGCCGCTCGTCGCCCTCGACACCGAGACGACCTCGATCGATCCGATGCGCGCGGAGCTCGTCGGGATGTCGCTCGCGGCCGCGCCGGGCCGCTCGTGGTACTTCCCGTTCGCGCACGTCGCCCCGGACGGCGAGCTCGCCGGCGGCGTGCCGCCGCGCAACCTCCCCCCGCTCGGGAGCGCGGCCCTCGCCCCGCTGCACGACCTGCTGGCGGACCCCGCCGTGCCGAAGGCCGGGCACAACGTGAAGTACGACTGGTTGGTGCTGCGCCGCGCGGGCGTAGAGCTCGGCGGCGTCGCGTACGACTCGATGCTGGCGAGCTTTGTGCTCGATCCGGGACGCCGCTCCCACGCGATCGACGAGCTCGCGCGCGAGCGGCTGTCGCTCCGCATGCGGACCTACGCGGAGCTCGTCGGGCGGGGCAGGGAGGAGCGGCCGTTCGCCGCCGTTGCCGTGGTGGAGGCGGCCCGCTATTGCGGCGCGGACAGCGAGATGGTGCTGCGGCTGCGCGACGCGTTTCAGCCGGAGCTCGAGGACCACGAGCTGGTGCGCCTGCTCGCGACCATCGAGGTGCCGCTCATCCCGGTGCTCGTCGACATGGAATGGCATGGAGTGCTGATCGACCGCGACCGCCTGGGGGAGATTTCCCGCGCGTTCGCCCGCGAGCTGGCGGAGCTCGAGCAGGCGATCTACCGGGCGGCGGGCACGCAGTTCAACATCAACTCCACCCCCCAGCTCCGGCAGGTGCTGTTCGAGAAGCACCAGCTCCCGGTGCTCAAGAAGACCAAGACCGGCGCCTCGACCGACTACGATGTCCTCGAGCAGCTCGCGGCCATGGGCCACGAGGTGCCCCGGCTCCTCATCGAGTACCGCGAGCTGTCCAAGCTCAAGTCGACCTACGTGGACGCGCTGCCGGGCTTCATCAATCCGCACACGGGCCGCATTCACACGAGCTTCAACCAGACCGGTGCCGCCACCGGGCGGCTCTCCTCCTCGGACCCGAACCTCCAGAACATTCCCGTGCGCACCCCGCGGGGCGAGACCATCCGGCGCGCGTTCGTCGCGCCCCCGGGCGCGGTGCTCCTCACGGCCGATTACTCCCAGATCGAGCTGCGCCTGCTCGCGCACCTGTCCGGCGACCCGGCGTTCGTGCAGGCGTTCGAGCGCGGCGGGGACATCCACCGCCAAACGGCGGCGATCATCTTCGGTGTGCCGCAGGACCGGGTCACGCCCGAGATGCGGGCGCGCGCTAAGACCATCAACTTCGCGACGATCTACGGCCAGGGCCCGTTCGCCTTGTCCCGGCAGCTCGGCATCACGCAGGACGAAGCCAAGGAATTCATCAAGCAGTACTTCACGCGCTTCGCCGGCGTGCGCGCGTGGCTCGACCGAACCGTCGCGGAGGCCAAGGAGCGAGGCTATGTCGAGACACTGTTCGGAAGACGGCGCTATATCCCTGAGCTCAAGGACCGCAACTTCAACATCCGGGCGTTCGGGGAGCGCACGGCGACGAATTCCCCTCTCCAGGGGTCGGCGGCGGATCTGATCAAGATCGCCATGGTCCGGATCGCCGGCGCGCTGCGGGACCGCGGTCTCGCAGCCCGCATGATTCTGCAAGTCCATGACGAGCTTGTACTTGAGGTACCGGAGGAGGAGCAGCCGGTCGCCACGGAGCTGGTAAAAAGCCATATGGAGCGGGCCGCCACGTTGCGGGTCCCACTGGTTGTAAGTATAGGTGTGGGAACCAATTGGGTGGATGCCAAGGGCTAAGCACAGGTCTTGCAGGAACAGTACCCGGCGCTCACTATTGGGGCGCCGGACCTGCGGGTGTCATTGCGGGGTCGGCGCCCTTTCGCGCCCGGAGGGTACGCTGGTGAAGTCCCGACGTGGCTTTACCTTGATCGAACTCCTGATCGTGGTGGTGATCATCGGACTGCTGGCGACCATCGCCATCCCGAAGTTCACCAACACGAAGGACAAGGCGTACGTGGGCCAGATGAAGTCCGACCTCCGCAACCTCGCTACTGCGGAGGAGGCCTTCTATTATGACAGCGCGAAGTACACGGTGGACAAAACCCGCTTGAACAACTACAGCTCGAGCGTCGGCATCGACGTGATCATCAACGAGGCGACGCCACAGGGCTGGTCGGCGACCGCGTCGAGCCCCAATACGGTCCGCACATGCTCCCTCTTCTCCGGTCAGGCTGCGGCTCCTTTCCCCGCCACCATCGAGGGTCGCATTACCTGCCAGTAGAGCGGCCGTACCGGGAATTCACACGCCGCCGCGAGGGGATGTGTTTCGGCCTCGACGGCGGCGTTTGGCTGCATCGCCACACGCTGCGCGGGGAGCGGATGGCGCACCTCGTGAGCGCGGACAAACAGCGCTTGCTGGCGCTCGGTCGCGAGCTGGGAATGCGCCCGGAATGGCTGCAATACAAGCCGCTCAAAGATCCGAGGACCGGCGAGAGAGTGCCTGCGTGGCACTGGGATCTGTGGGGGGAAAGGCTCAGACGGCTAGACGCCGAGACGCCCAGCGGGTCGCAGGGCTGAGGGGCAGGTAGGCCTAACTCTGCACTCACTCCCGACCGCCGCTAGGCGTCTGGGCGTCTAGCCGTCTGTCTACGTGTCTGCCTCTCGCTCGAGTTTCGGCGCCCTCACTCCCGGCCACCAATTCCACCTCCCCGCGATGTGCATGATCGCCGGCACGAGCACCATCCGGATCAGCGTCGCGTCGAGCAGCACGGCGGCGGCGAGGCCGAAGCCGATGAGCTGCACCGCCAGCACGCGCGCGAAGGCGAAGGTGCCGAACA
>WNFU01004024.1_pt1 | contig 28913 bp, 29 predicted proteins | sample 5400121 | NCBI WGS metagenome assembly WNFU01 (sample SAMN13153360, study PRJNA577476) | soil metagenome | isolation source: 100 cm soil or saprolite under grassland replicate 1 | place: USA:California | collected 2016-06-15 | reverse complement strand
GACATGCCGGTCGTCATCTCGCTGCTCAACGCATTCACCGGTCTCGCCGCCGCCGCGACGGGGTTCGTTCTGCACGAGAACGTGCTCATCGTCAGCGGGATGCTCGTCGGCGCGTCCGGCACGCTACTGACGATGCTCATGGGTCGGGCGATGAACCGCTCGCTCGCGAACGTCCTCTTCGGTGCCTTCGGGCAGATCGTTGCGGGCCCGGCGGCTACTGCCGTCACGGACGGGGCGGGCGTTCGCGCGACGACGGCCGACGACGTCGCCGTCATGCTCGCCTACGCGAAGAGGGTCGTGATCGTTCCGGGCTACGGCCTCGCCGTCGCTCAGGCGCAGCACGACGTGCGTAACCTCGCGGACATCCTGGAGGCGCGCGGTGTCGACGTCACGTACGCCATTCACCCGGTCGCGGGGCGCATGCCCGGCCACATGAACGTCCTGCTCGCCGAGGCAAACGTCCCCTACCCGCAACTGAAGGAGATGGACGAGGCGAATCCCGATTTTCCGCGCACCGACGTCGCTCTCGTCATCGGCGCGAACGACGTCGTCAATCCCGATGCTCGCAGCAACCACGGCAGCCCCATCTACGGCATGCCGATCCTGAACGTCGACCAGGCAGCCCAGGTCGTCGTGCTGAAGCGCAGCATGAACCCCGGCTTCGCCGGGATCGAAAACCCGCTCTTCCTGAACCCGAAGACCGTGATGCTGTTCGGCGACGCCAAGGACTCGGTCGAGAAGCTCGCGTCCTCGGTCAAAGGCCTCTAACGAAGTGATTCCCTTCTTTACCGGCTCGCAGGTGCGCGAGGCGGTCTCGCCCGAGCGGGCGCTCGAAGCGGTGCGCGCCGCCTTCATTGCGTACGCGCGCGGCGATTGGACGATGCCGCCGAAGGTCTACGTGCCTGCGTACCCCGCAGGTGACTTCCGCGCGATGCCTGCGCTTGGCGGGGGACATGCGCTGCTGAAGTGGGTGACGTCGTTTCCGGGCAATCCGGCGAAGGGTCTCCCTACCGTCACGGGTCTCGTGCTCCTCTCCGATGCCTCGAACGGAATGCTCAAAGCCGTACTCGATGCCGGCGCCGTGACTGCCTTGCGCACGGGAGCCGCGGCCGTGCTCGGGGCGGAGGCGCTTGGTCGCGACGATGCGGAAACGGCGGCGGTTATCGGGGCTGGGTCAATGGGGAGGCCGCGGCCCGAACGTTCGCCGCCCGTGGCAGGCGCGTACTGCTGTGGGACGTCGATTCCGCCCGCGCGCAAGAGGTCGCAGCGCGGATCGGAGCAGAAGTGGCGGCGAGCCGCGAAGAGGCTCTTGACGCCGATCTGCTCGTTACGGTGACGCCGGGCCGAGCGATTGTCCTCGGCCATGGCTCACTCCGCCCCGGTCAGCACGCAAGTCTGATGGGCGCGGACGGGCCTGGCAAGGCCGAGATCGCGGTCGAGGAATTGGCGCGGGTTCGGGTCTTCTGCGACGACTGGGAGCAGGGCGTAACAAACAGAACACCGGGCCGCGGCCTCATCTACGCTGACGACTGGGAACAAGCTAGCCACAGCGGCGACCTGATGCACGCGGTTAAGGCTGGCGTGCTCGACCGCGACGACGTGGTTCAGCTGGGTGACGTCCTCGCCGGGACAGCGCAGAGCCGCGAGTCAGACCGCGACATCACGATCTTCGACTCGACTGGGCTCGCGATCCAAGACCTCGCGATCGCGCTTGCCGCTATGGAGCGCGCGAACGAACTCGACCTCCAGACGCTCGACCTTTAACGGTCCAGGAAACTGGGAAGCTATCGAGGGCTCCCGGCTTGCCGATGATGGCAGCATGAACCAGCGCCTCGCGCCCAGTGTGCTGCTCTGCACCGCTCTCCCTCGCGCGCGCGTGTAACACATTAGGCGAGCGGTTTCGCATTAAGCACACCTCGACTGCGCTGGGGGGTCTTCAGCCTGGTGGTTCCTCGCCGGCGGGTTCTCCCCACTCTTCTGGCGGGAAGTCGGGGACCTCAAAGGCCGGGTCGAGGTTGGGCGGGAGTTCCCCCGCGAGCAGGGCGCGAAGGTTCGGGCCGAAGGTGATCTCGAGCACCATCCCCGGGGGCGGGTCCTCGCCCAACATGTCCCGGATCGCGCGCTCGGCGTCGAACAGGGGACAGACAGAACAGCGGCAAGATTCCGTGGAAGAAGCGGTATCGGCATGCCCCGTACGACCTGAGCTGGGAGGAGGCGCACCAGGCCATCTCCTTGGCGTGGTAGGCGGAGACCGGCTCGTCCCCCTCGTACACGTCGGTCGCCCGCCAGTGGCGAACCCGCTCGAGCAAGCGGGCCAGGCCAGTGTAGGCGGCGAAGTCCGTGCCAAGGATGAACCTCGCTCGGTACCTGCCCGGCTCAACCTCGCTGCACTCGCCAGCCCGGCTGCGAGCCTCGGCCAGCGCCCTCCCGAACCGTTTTGACCGGGACGGGCCGAACTCCACCGTCATCAGACGCTCCATCTAGACGACCCTAACCTTTGACGTAGGGGACGCGCCGGCGCCCGAGCTCGAGTTCGAGCAGGTCGGAGTGGTGGGCGGTGCGCATCAGCACCGCCTGCTCGCGCAGGGCGAGCCCGCGTTCGTGTTCGGCGAGCACGCGCTCGGCGACCGCCGTTGCCTCCTCGGCCTCGTCGCGGCAGAAGACGAGCTGCGGTCGCCGGCCGTCGCCGCGCGCGCTCTGCAGTCGCTTCGGGTGGCTGCGTTCGGCCTGCGCCGCGACGGCGTTGGCGGCGTCGAGGATCGGCTGGGTTGAGCGGTAGTTGCGCTCCAGGGCCTCGACGGGTCGTTCGTGCAGCCGTCCGCGACCGCCGTGGCCCCGAACTCCGCGCCCACATCGTTGACGAGGTCGAGAAAGGCAGCCATATCGGCAACGTCGACCTTCATACGGCCGACGAGAGCGGTTCGCCTACGTCGGAGACCCGTAGTGGCCCGTAGCGGTGCAACTCCCAAGTCTGTTTTCTTAACAGGCAACGAAACAGAGGCCTAAACGGCGTGGGCAAGCGCTTCTTGCGCATCCTTGTGGGGACGTTTTGCGCCAACAAGGCGGTCTCGGGCGCTGCTTAATTTACGGGCTTCCAAGCGGAAAGAGCGGTTGGCCTATTTGGCCGTGTTAAGCGGAAAGTACAATTGGAGTGTGAGCGGCGAGACGAGGGCTGCAGAGGAGGTGTACCTGTACCTGATCTCGTGTGGGCTTGAACGGGCCAAGATCGGGGTCGCCGGCGACGCACGGAAGCGGCTGCGGGAGCTGCAGGTCGGCTCGCCGGCCGAGCTCAAGCTCGAACTCAGCCGGCCGTACGCCGAGCGAGGAGACGCGGTCGCGGTCGCCGCGGAGCTGTGCCGCTGCTTCGCCGGGCGGCGTGTCCGCGGCAGCTGGTATCGGCTGAGCAGGGCGGAAGTGCGCGAGGCGCTCGCCCGGCCGGCCACGCTCGAGGCTCCCGCCCGCGCCCGCGCCGCCGCCGCGGCCGCCGCCCGCGAGCGCCCGGTCGCTCCTCGCCGGGGTAAGGAGGTGCGGGCGCGCACGGAGAAGCAGCTCGCCTACGAGCGCCGCCGCCGACAGGAGCGAACGCGCAAGCAGAGGCAGGCGGCGAAGCTACTCGCCCAGGGGATGACCCAGCAAGCCGTCGCCGCCGAGCTGGGCGTCACGACCCGCACGCTTCGCAACTGGAAAAGTGCGCCCGCCTTCCGCCGCGAGCGCGAGCGCCAGCACAAACGCGGACCCCGCCAGCGAGCGCCGTCCAGCAAGGCCAAGACGCCCGCCCGCGAAGACGCACAACACACGCGGCCCGACCGCGCCGGAGAGCCTCGTCCAGCAGCGCAGCCGCAGCCCGATCGGCCGCCGGCCCCAGCCGGCCAGCAGCAAACGATCGCCAAGCAGACGTCAGCGATTGACGTCGAACAGGCCGAACGCGACCGTCCGCCCGTGGCCGCCGAGGAGCCGGCCGACGCCGCCGACCCGCCGCGCTCGCCATCCACCAGCCACCACGACGGCGTGCCGATCTTCCGCGCGAACGACGCGACAACCCCCGCCCCCGATAGACCCACAGCCACCAAGCCTGTCGTCCTTCCGCCAAAACGCGACAGCGGTGGGAGCCTGACGAACGATCTCGAGCACCGTGGCGCGGCTCCGGGGGCACCCGCGGGCGCCGCGCTCGCCGGCGAGCGCCTGAACAGTCTCTAACACTGTGCCCGCACGGGGCGTTAGCTCAGCTGGGAGAGCGCAGGGTAAACCTAGTTGAACCACGGCCACCCTTCGGCGAGAGTGCGGGCCAATGTTCATACAGCTCCTGGCCAACGGACTCGTAACCGGATCGGTGTTTGCGCTCGCGGCTGCCGGTGTGTCGATCGTCTACGGGATCCTCCGGCTCGTCAACTTCGCCTACGGCGACTACATGACGTTTGGCGCCTTTACAGGCATCTTCTTCAACGTCAGGCTCGGGCTCCCCATCGTTACTGCCGCGCTGCTCGCGATGGTCGCAACCGCGCTTCTCTCAGTTGCGCTCGAGCTGGTGTTATGGCGGCCGCTACGCGTACGAAGCGCCGGCTTCATGAGCCTCTTCCTCGTCTCGGTCGGCCTTGCGCTCGTCCTTCGCCACGTGATCTATCTCGTCGCGGGCCCACAGCCGCGCACGTATTCGGTCGACCCGTACAAGGTCTACGTCATCGGCAGTGCCAGGCTGTCGGGCGCGCAGGGAATCGCAATCGTCGTCGCGGCGGTCGGGATCGTCGTAGTCGGGCTCCTGATCGCCCGCACCGGCGTCGGCCGAATGATGCGCGCCCTTGCCGACGATCTCCCGCTTGCGGCCGTCTCGGGCGTCCGAACCGGAGGAGTGATCATGGTTGCTTGGATCGTCTCCGGCCTGCTCGCCGGGCTCGCGGGCGTGCTTGCCGGCCTTGTGCAAACCTCGTTCAACCCACAGCTTGGTTTCACGCTGCTACTGCCCATCTTCGCGGCAGTCGTGCTCGGCGGCATCGGCAGCGTCTACGGCGCGCTGGTAGGAGGGCTCACTCTCGGCATTGCGATGGAGCTCTCGACGTGGCCCGAGCTCGCGGGCGGAGTCAACCCGACCTATAAGCCCGTCGTTGCCTTCGGCGCCCTCATTGTCGTGCTCCTGCTGCGCCCGCAAGGGGTGTTCGGAAGAGCGCGCGTCATATGAGCACGATCGCCAGCTTCGGGTTCTGGTCGTTCGTCGGGATCGTGGCGGGGATCTACACGCTGTTCGCGCTCGGGGTGCAGGTGCAGTTCGGCTTCGCCGGGCTGCTCAACTTCGGCCAGGTCGCATTTATGGGGATCGGCGCGTACACGATGGCGATCCTCGTCGTGAAGGAGGACCTGAACATGTGGGTCGCCGCGGGCTGCGCGGTCGCGCTTGCGATGCTGGCGGGAGTCTTGCTCGGGCTGCCAACGCTGCGCCTGCGCGCTGACTATTTCGCGATCACGACGATCGCGTTCAGCGAAATCCTGCGTTACGTGGCGACGAACGAGGACCGGCTCACCGGCGGCTCGCAGGGAACGATCAACCTCGCCGGTATCGGCCGGACCGCGCAATACGACGGTGCCTGGCAGAGCTTCCTGGGCACGGTCGAGCGCACGCTTCACGTCAGCAGCGACGCAGCCATGCTGATTCTCGTCTGGGCCGTAGCCCTGCTCGCAGTCGCCGCCGTCTGGCTGCTGATGAGGACGCCTTGGGGGCGCGTGCTGAAGTCGATTCGGGAGGACGAGGACGCTGCGGCCTCGCTCGGGAAGAACGTCTTCGCGTACAAGCTCCAGGCCCTCGTGGTCGGCGCAGCTCTCGGCGCGCTTGCCGGCGTGTTCTACGCGTGGCAGTTCCGCTTCTTCAGCCCGGACGACTTCGCGCCGCTCCTGACTTTCTTTGCGTGGATGATCGTCATCCTCGGCGGCCTCGGCCGCGCCTGGACCGTTCCGATCGGGGCAATCGTCTTCGGGGTCATCTTCGCCGGCACCCGCTTCTTCGACTTTGTGCCTTTCTCGCTGCTCGACTCGACCGAGCGCGCCTATGTCCGGCTGATCGTGATCGGCCTGGTGATCATCGGGCTGATGCTCTTTCGGCCGCAGGGAATCTTCGGCAGCCGGAAGGAGATGGTGCTCGAGTGAGCGCAACGATCCTCGAGGTCCGCGAGGTCGTACGCACCTTCGGCGGCCTGCGTGCCGTCGACGGAGCTTCGCTCGAGGTCGAGGCCGGCTCGATCACGGCGCTGATCGGCCCGAACGGCGCCGGCAAGTCGACGCTCTTCAACGTCGTCTCCGGCTTCGTCGCGGCCGAGCAGGGGACTGTGCGGTTCGAAGGGCGGCGCATCGACCGCGCGGCGCCGCATCGGATCGCGCAGCGCGGGCTCGTCCGGACGTTCCAGGTGCCGCGCGCGCTGACCCGCCTGTCGGTGCTCGACAACGTCCTGCTTGCCGCCCCGCGCCATCCGGGTGAGAGGTTGAGCGGGCTAGCGTTCCGCCCCCGCAGGGCACATGCCCGCGAGCGGAAGGCGCGTGACCGAGCAGACGAGCTGCTCGCGCTCGTACGGCTCGACGGGCACGCCGATGACTACGCTGGCATCCTCTCCGGCGGGCAGCGCAAGCTCCTCGAGTTCGCCCGTGTTCTGATGGCCGAGCCCCGGCTCGTCCTGCTCGACGAGCCGATGGCCGGCGTGAACCCTGCGCTCGGACGGCAGTTGCTCGAGCACGTGCTTCAACTCCGGGCTGATGAGGGCATGACGTTCCTGTTCGTCGAGCACGACCTCGATGTGGTGATGGAGGCGAGCGACCGCGTGATCGTCATGAATGAGGGTCACGTAATCGCCAGCGGCACACCGGCGGAGGTGCGCGCGGACGAAGGCGTCGTCGATGCATATCTCGGCACGACAGGATTGGCGTGACGGCGCCTCTGCTCGAGGTGCGGGCGGTCGAGGCCGGTTACGACGAGGCGCTCGTCCTGCGCGGTGTCTCGCTGGACGTGTCCGAGGGAGAGCTAGTGGCGATCATCGGCCCGAACGGCGCCGGCAAGTCGACGCTCTTGAAGGTCATCTACGGGCTTCTTCGCCCTCACGCTGGGACGATTCGCTACGCGGAGGACGACGTCACGGCACTGCGACCCGAGCGGCTGACGCGGCTCGGGCTCAACTACGTGCCGCAACTCGGGAACGTCTTTCCGAGCCTCTCGATCGCCGAGAACCTGCAGGTCGGCGGCGTCTCGCTGCCACGCTCTGAGCGGCGGCAGGCCGTCAACGACCTGTACGCGCACTTCCCGCTGCTCGCCGAGCGGCGACGTCAGCGGGCCGGGACGCTCTCGGGCGGGCAGCGCAAGCTGCTCGCGATCGCGCGCGCCCTCGTGACTCGTCCGCGCGGGCTGCTTCTGGACGAGCCGTCCGCCGGACTCTCGCCCCAGGCGGTGGCCCTCGTCTTCGAGCAGCTCGCAGAGGTGAAGCGGCGCGGGATCGCGATCGTGATGGTCGAGCAGAACGCACGCCGTGCGCTCGCGCTCGCCGACCGGGGCTATGTGCTCGACATGGGCCGTAACGCCTACGAAGGCACGGGGCAATCGCTGCTGCGCGACCCCAAGGTCGAAGAGCTCTACCTCGGCAGCTCGGTGACCGCGTCGAGTTCGACCTCAACGAGCGCGCCCTCGGGGATGAGCGAGCCGACGTAGTAGGTGGTGTTCGCCGGATCGACGCCGCTGAAGGCCTCGGCGTGCGCACGTGCCGCTTCCTTCCAGTCGCAGCCCGGCGCGAGGAGAAGCCGCGTCCGGACGACGTCCTCGTGGCCGGCCCCGAGCTCCCGGGCGGCGTCGAGGGCGCGCTGAATCGCGGCCTGTGTCTGCCGGTAGGAATCGCCGGGATACAGGACGCGTCCGCCGGCGAGCGGCGCCGTGCCGCTGACCGCGACGTGGGGCCCGTAGCGAACGGCGCGGGAGTAGGCGGCGGCTTCTCCGAAGCCGCCGCTGTCCCTGACCCGTTCCCGCACTAGGGCTTGAAGGTGATGGTTCTTTGCGTCGTGATCGAGCCGTTCGAGTACTTCCAAATCTCGTACACGGCCGATCCGGGGTCCCCGTTCTTGTCCCAGTCGATCGGGCCCCAGGCACCTTCGTAGTTGATGTCCTTCCCTGCGAGCAGAAGCTTGACTGCCTGGTCGAGCTTCTTGTAGGTCAACTTCTTTCCGGGCGGGCCGGACACTGCGCGGAGCTGTGTTTTGATCTTCGGCCCGGTCGCCGCGCAGGCCTTCACCGCGGCAAGGAACGCAAGATTCGCCGCGTCGAACGCCGTCCCCTCGAACCCCGTGTACGGCTTGGCACCTTTGACCTGCTTCTTCCAGAGCGCATCGAAAACAGCACGAGCCGGCGCCCCGACAGATGTGGCCGCAGTGCCGCGCAAACCTTCAGCCGGGCTTCCGAGCCCTCTCAGCACCTCTTCGTTCCGGAGCGCCTCGGTCATCAGCGTCCGCGACGCCTGCCACTTCCCGGTCCTCACGAGTGACGGTGCGAACTTCGCGAACGTCTCCGGGAAGTCGATGATCACGTACCCGGCCGGACTGCCGCTGACGAGCCTGCCGGCCTCCGTGTCGTAGTTGGCCTGGTCCGGATTCCAGCGGAGCGTCTGGCCCACCTTGCCGCCGAGCTTCTTGTACTGCACGACGAAGAGCTGCTGGAGCGCAGCACCGAACGCATCGTTGCGTGCGCCCACGTTCACCGTCTTCCCTTTGCCGAAGGCGGAGATCGCGGCCTGGGCGAGCACCCGCCCCTGGAGGTAATCCGAGGGGTAGACGCGCCAGAGGTAGCCGTTGTCCTTGATGCCCGTGATCTGCGGCGCGCTCGAGGTCGGACTGATGACGACGACACGGTTGGGAATCGCAACCGACTGCGCCATCGGAATCGTCGCGCTCGAGGCCATCTCCCCGATGATCACGCTCACGTGATTAACCTTCACCAGCTTGGTCGCCGCCTCGACCGAGGCAGCAGCCTGAGTCTGGCCGTCCTCGGAGGCGACGAGCTTCACGGACATCTTCGAAAGCTTCAACCGCTTGAGCGAGGCGTTCTGCATGCCGACCGCGAGCTTGACGGCACGGTCGAGATTCGCGCCGTACGCCGCCAGACCCCCCGTGAAGGGGAGCACGTTCCCGATGCGGAGCTGGAACGAGCAGGTGCGCTGCGTGCCGTTCATCGAAGCGCTTCCTCCGGTGACCCCGGCCACGGACACTGTTGCGGCGAGCAGCACGGCCCCCGCCACCGCCTTTTGCCAGTTCTTCACGTTGGCCTCCTAAATCGGTGAACGCGCAGGCACGCGCCCGCACGATCATCGACCGAAAGGGCATCCGATGCAAGGTGGAAGCCGAGGACAGCGGCTCATATGCTGGGCGGACCGTGACCGAGATGCGTCTCTATGACCTGCGCGTCACCGTCGAGCGGATAGAGGGCCGCTCGGTCTGTGGCCTCCAGGTCGGCGACTACTTCGAGCTGACGGAATCGAGCAGGATCCGCATCCCCGAAGGACGGCACTTCTGTATGTATGCGCTGCAGTCCGTGCTCCCGCTCCTGCCGGCGAAGCAGCGCCGACTCCCTGAGTCAGACTGGCTCGAGCAGGACTCGCTCGTCTGCTGCCCGGACCCCGACGAAAGAGTGGTGATGCGGATCGAAAGAATCGGCGAGCGCATACTCCGCACCGAAGAGCTGACGTGAGCGACGACCGGCATGAGCTTGGGCTGGGGCTGCAGACCGATAAGAAGCCGGGTGAGTACGCGCCGCTGGCCCGCGCGGCGGAGGAGGCTGGCTTTGCGGTGGTCACGGCGTTCAACGATCTCTGGTTCCAGCCTGCGCTTCCCGCACTCCTCGAGATCGCGGGCGCGACGCAACACGTGCTCATCGGGCCGTCGTGTCTCAACCCCTTCACCGTCCACCCTGTCGAGATTGCGGGCCAGACGGCGATGCTCGACGCGGTAGCAGACGGTCGCACCTTCCTGGGCCTCGCGCGAGGTGCCTGGCTCGAGACCATGGGGGTCGATCAATCCGATCCGGTGACGGTGATTCGTGAGGCCTGGGAAGTCGTCCGCCGCCTCCTCGCGGGTGACGACTCCGGCTTCGACGGCCAGCGGTTTTCGCTTCCTCCGGGCGATCGCCTGCGGTATTCGGTCTTGCGGCGGAGTGTGCCCCTCCTCGTCGGGACGTGGGCACCGCGTCTCGCAGCGTTCGCCGGGGAAGCCGCGCAAGAGTTGAAGGTAGGCGGCAGCGCGAACCCAGACGTCGTCCCCGTGATGCGCGAGCGAATCGGCAATCCGGACGTCAGGATCGTGCTCGGGGCGGTCACCGTCGTCGACGAGGACCGCGACCGGGCCCGCAGGATTGCGCGACGTGAGGTTGCGATGTATCTCGCCGTGGTCGCCGAGCTCGACCCGACCGTCTCACTCGAGCCGGAGCTCGTCGCGCGCGTGCGTGCGCTCGTCGCCGCCGGAGACGATGAGGGCGCCGGCGCGCTGATCTCCGACGATGTCCTCGACCATTTTGCCTTTGCCGGCCGCCCAGAGGAGATCTCGGCCCACGTCGAGGCCGTGTTCGAAGCGGGTGCCGGGCGCGTGGACTTCGGGACACCACACGGAGTGCCGGAGCGCCGCGGAGTGCAGTTGCTCTGTGCGGACGTGCTGCCCCGGCTGCGTTCGACGGTCGGAGCGAACGGTTAGACCACCTGAGGCTCGGGCACGAGTCGTCCCTCGGAAAAGCGTTCCGCGTCGAGCACGCTCAGGACGGTATCCTCGCGCCCGTCGATCACCGACTCGGCGATGATCCGCCCGACCGCCGGTGCGAGCATGAAGCCGCGTCCGCTGAAGCCGGCGGCGACCCAGACGCGGTCACGAACGCGACCGAGGATCGCCTGGTGGTCCGGCGTGACGTCGTAGACACCCTCGACAAGTGTCGGCAGTGCAACGAAAACAAGCTGAGGGAGCAACTCCTCGAACGCGCTTCGCACGTTTGCACGCCAGTTATCCAGCTCCACTTCGGGGTCGCCGAGCGCACCGAGGTCACTTGCAAGCACACGGCCGTCGCCGAGCTGTTTTGCAGCAAAGCGTCGTTCCGGTGACACGACCAGCGGATCGAGCAACCGTTCGCGGATCGGGTCGCTGAAGAAGAGGTAGCGCGCCTCCCGCCGAATCGGCAGCTCGGGCAGGAGCCGCGGCGTGTCGACGCCTGTTGCAACTACGACCGCAGCGGCCTGCAGTTCGCCACCCGTCGCAAGGCGCACGGCGCCCTCGTCGAGGACCTCGAGTACTTCGCCAATCTGCACGTCAGCCAGCGCACCGAAGGCTTCGACCAGCGACTGCGGCCGGTCGAAGTAGCCGTCATCGGCGCCCCAAGCACCGCCGACCACACTGGCGATGTCGAGACCATCCACGAGCTCGGCCGTCTCGCCCGGCGCAAGGATCCGCGACTGAATGCCGAGCTCGTTCTGAAGCCTGACGTTCTCTCGCATGCGCGAGAGCGCGCTCTCGGAGTGCGCAAGGAAGAGGTAGCCGCAGGCGTCGAAGCCCGGATCGACCTGCATGCGCAACAGCTCTCTTGCGTCGGCGTAGAAATGCATCGACTCGCGCGCGAGCAGGCAGTTGACGCGCGTGCCCCACTGTTGTCGGACGCCTCCGGGCTGAACGCCGGAGGCACCTGCGCCAATCCCGGCGCGATCGAACACCTTGACGGACGCGCCGCGCTGCGTGAGGTGGAACGCGATCGAGAGGCCGACGACGCCGGCGCCGACGACCGCTATGTCAGGCCCCGTGCGCATGCCCGAGCTTAGACTCGCCTAGAGGTGTTCGACTACGCGGAACGGCAGCGACGATTGGCCGACCGGATGGAGGCGGACAATGTCGACGTCCTCTTTCTCGCGCCCTCGGCGGACCTCGAATACCTGACCGGCATCGAACGGCAGATCCCGAACTTCGGCGAGGCCTCGTATGCAAACGGCTGGGTTACGGGGGCGTTCCTCCGCCCGGGTGCTGACCCCGTCTTCGTCTTCCCGCGCATGTTCGCCGCCTTCGACCTGCGCGAGGAGCCGGAGGGCGAGCTCGTCATCGTCAATGAGACCGACGACGGCTTTGCGATCTTCGAGCGAGTCGCGCGAGGCCTTGGCTCGACAGGCACGGTGGCGGTCGGCGACCGCGTCTGGGCTGAGACTGTGCTGAACCTCGGCCGTATCCTCGGGTTCGACCGTCTCCGCACCGGCTCGATGCTCGTGAACGAGCTCCGCAGGGTGAAGACGCCGGAGGAGCTGGAAGCGATAGGACGGGCAATCCGGACTGTCGAGCAGACGATGCCGGCCGTGGCCCCCCTCGTCGTGCCCGGCGCGACGATGGCACAGCTCGCCGAGGCGGTCGAACACGAACTGCGCGCTTCCGGGTCGCGTACGCCCTCCTTCACGACGCACATCTTCACGGGGCTCGGCGACGGCGAACTCGACTCGGGCACGGAGACGGCGCACGAGCCGATGCCGGACGGCACCTCGGTGATGTTCGACTTCGGCGGAGTCGTGGACGGCTATTGCTCAGACTTTGGGCGCACGATCTACTGCGGCAATCCCCCGGACGACTACCGCGGCGCCTACGAGATCATGCTCGCCGCGCAAGAAGCGGGCCGCGCCGCCGCCGCCGCCGGCACCACCGCCTCCGAAGTGAATGCCGCCTGCCGCGCGCCGATCGAGGAGGCCGGCCTCGGCGAGCACTTCCGCCACCGTATGGGCCACGGGATCGGCCTGGACGTCCACGAGCGACCGTTCATCTCACCGGAGGACGAGACGCCGCTCGAGCCCGGGATGACTTTCACCGACGAGCCGTCGATCATCATTCCCGGTCGCTTCAGCGTTCGGATCGAGGACATCGTCGTCTGCGAAGAAGGCGGCGGGCGCACTCTCAACGACTATCCCGCCGCCCTCGTCGCGAACGGTTGACTACTTCGGCGCCACCTGTGTGACGTCGACCTGGTACTGCGCGTTGAAGGCCGCGTTCTTGAGGTCCTTCGTCGACACGAAGACCTGCGTCGGCTGAAGGAGGGGGAAGAAGGGCCCGGTCGCGTTCAGCCTTCGCTGGATCTGCCGATAGACCCTCTGGCGCGCCTTCGTGGCCGTGGTCACCCGGGCCTTGGCGGCGAGTCGCTCGAGCGTGGGATCGGAGCCCGCCGGCCAGCCGGCGCGCGTCCCGACCAGCTCGCCGGGCATGAACGCAAGGTAGTCCAGCGGATCGGGATAGTCGGGACCCCACAGCGAGAGCCCGAACGCCATCTTCCCATCGCGGTATTTCTGGAGCCACGTCCCGACTGTTGCGCCGGCGAGTTGGATGTTGAAGCCGGCCGCCTCCAGGTTCGCCTGCACCCGCTGCGCCAGTGAGGCGAACGGAACGCCGTTGATCGTCAGATCGCTTGGGAACTCGAGCGTGATCGTCCGATTGCCCGCCCCCGAGGCGGCCAACTCGGTCCTCGCCTTCGCGAGGTTCTGCTTGATCGCTTCCTTCCTCGGAAGAGAACCGAGGAACATCGACGGAATGATTCCGGGCGCCTGGATCGCGCCCGGCCCGGCCACGCTCACGATCGAGCGGTAGTCGAGGGCGTTCCGGACGGCAGCCTGGAAGCGCTTGTTCGGGGTGATCGACGAGATGTCGGCGTTGTTGTTCGCGAATAACCAGAAGATCCACGTCGACGGCTGGGTTCTCACGTTCAGTCGCTTGTTTCCCCTGATCGTCTGCGCCTGGTCGGCAGAGAGGTCGATCGCCACCTCGTGCTTGCCGCGCTGGATGTTGATCAGCTGCGTCGGCGCGATCATGTTCCGGATCACGACCGTCTTGAATGCGGCCTCGCGCGTCCCCCAGTACCGCGGGTTCGGCACCAACGTGATCTGCGAGGTGGTGCTGTAGCGCTGCAGGAGGTAGGGACCGCTCCCGGCGCCGCGGGAGGACGCCGAGTTCAGCCACTTCTCGGCCTTGTCGTTCTTGTCGGCGCCGACCGCGGCAGTGCCGCCGTGCCTGCGCACGAGCTTCGAGTTGACGACTCCGAGCGACGTGTTCGTCAGGATCGCCGGGAGCGCCGCATTCGGGGTACGCGATCGTAGGACCACCGTGTATTTGCCGCGCGCCGATACGGTGACTCCGTCAAGGAGGAAAGACGGGTTCCCCTTGAGGTTGATCAGGCGGCGGAACGAGAAAACGGCGTCCGTGGACGTGAGCCGCGTCCCGTCTGCGAAGTGGACGTTCCTGCGCAAGCGGAAGACGAACGTCTTCGCATCCTTGGATGCCGACCACGACTGTACGAGCAGCGGCCGCGGGTGGGCAAGGTCGCCACCCTTGTACGTGAAGAACGTGTCGTAGACGCCGCGGTCGACGATCGCGGCCGTCGGCTCGAATGCGCGTTGCGGGTCGGCCGTCTTGATCTCGAATGAGCGGTCGATGACGAGCGTCGCACTTGGAGCCGACGATACGGTCGTGGCACCCGATGCGGCCGCGGCCGTGGTGAGAACTGCCAGAGCTGCGAAGGCGGCTCTGGCGCGCGTGCGGGTGCGGAAACGGTTCATGGTGCCTCCGGGGAAAGAAGGTGGAGGCATGCGAGCTTATTCCTCCACGCCAGGAAGCGATAGCCGCTGGGCCTGTTCCGCCGGTCGAGCGGGTGGCCGACCGCGGGTCTGTAGCCAGCACGCGACGGTGCGGTCCGCCGCGACCCGGAGCATCAGAGGATCCTCCTTCGAGCAGCGGTCGAACGCGTACGGGCAGCGGGGATGAAAGCGGCAGGCCACAGGAGGCCGAGCCGGATCGGGCACCTCTCCCGGGAGAGATTCGGGCAGGAAGCCCCGCCCGTCCGGACGGGGTATGGCTCCGATCAACGCCTCGGTGTAGGGATGCAGAGGCAGCGACCAGAGCGGCCGGGTCGGCCCGGTCTCGACCATCACCCCGAGGTACATGACGGAGACGACGTCGGCTACGTGGCGCACGATTGAGAGATCGTGGGAGATCAGCAGCAAGCTGAGCGAGAGACGACGGGAGAGGTCGACGAGCAGATTCGCCACCTGCGCCTGAGCGGACGCGTCGAGCGATGCCAGTGGCTCGTCGAGCACGAGGACGGACGGATCGGCCGCGAGCGCCCGAGCGACCGCGATCCGCTGTCGCTGCCCGCCGCTGAACTGGTGCGGATAGCGAGCAGCGGCGCTCGCGGGGAGGCCGACGAGATCGAGCAGCTCCTCAACACGCGCCCCGCGAGCCCCGCGCGGGACGAGGTCGAGGACGTCGAGTGCATCGCCGAGCTGCGAGCCGATCTTCCGTCGTGGGTTCAGCGACGAGTACGGGTTTTGGAACACCATCTGGAGTCGCGCTAGGCCGCGCGGACGGGCGCCCCGTGTGAGCGGCGTTACCTCGCGGCCCTCGAACACCACCGTCCCAGCGGCCGGCCGTACAAGTCCGACAGCCGCGCGCGCGAGGCTCGACTTGCCGCAGCCGGACTCGCCGACGAGGCCGACGATCTGCCCGCGCTCGACGGTCAGACTCGCGCCGGCGACCGCGCGGACGCGCTCGCGTCCTCGCCGCTCGTACACGACCTCGATGTCCCGCAAGTCGAGCGCCGGCCCACTTCCTGTCGCCAATCCGTTAGTCGACATCGTCGAACGGATCGACGTGGCAGGCGAGTCGGCGGCCGTCTACCAGGGCCAGCGGCGGGTCGTGCGTGGTGCAGACCTCGATCGCGTACGGACAACGCGGGTGGTAGGGACAGCCAGCAGGGATCTGTTGGGGGGTCGGTGGCGTGCCCTTGATCGCGACGAGCGGCGTGTCACGTGCGGCCTCAGGATGAGGGAGCGCATCGAGCAGTGCGCGTGTGTACGGATGTCGCGGATGCCGGAGCAACTCGTCGCGCGGCCCGGACTCGACGACGCGCCCCGCATAGAAAATCGATACGCGGTCGGCGATTGATGACATCACGGCAAGGTCGTGCGTGATCAAGACGACCGAGAGCTCGTGCTCGCGACGCAGGGCGTCCAGAAGCCGGAGGATCCCCGCCTGAACCGTCACGTCGAGCGCGGTCGTTGGTTCGTCAGCGATCAGGAGACGGGGGCCACAGGCGAGCGCGATCGCGATGGCGATGCGCTGCCGCATCCCGCCCGAGAACTGGTGCGGGTAGGCGTGTAGAGCCCTGCTCGGGTCAGGGATGCGCACCTGCTCCAGCAAATCGACCGCTCTCTGCGTCGCGGCGTGCCGCCCGAACCCGAGGTGGCGGCGTACATGCTCGGTCAATTGCCGCCCGACGGAGAGCATCGGGTGGAGAGAGGTCATCGGGTCCTGGAAGACCATCCCGATGTCACGGCCGGAGACCGCGCGCAGATCGCGGCCGCGCAGCCGCAGCAGGTCTCGTCCTCCGAACGCCGCGCGCCCCTCGACGACCGCGCCGGCCGGGAGCAGCCCGAGGAGCGCGAGCATCGAGATCGTCTTGCCGCTGCCGCTCTCACCAGCCACGCCGAAGACCTGGGCCGGCTCGACGTGGTAATCGACGCCGTCAACGACGGTTGCGAAACCGGTCGGCGTGGGTAGCCGGACGCGCAACCCTTCGACCTCGAGTACGGCGCTCACTCCCGCCCGTCACCGCCCCAGGCCGTCTGTGGATCGAAGAAGTCGCGGAGACTGTCACCGAGGAAATTGAATGCCAGCACGGCGGTGAAGATCGCAAGACCCGGGAATGTGCCGATCCACCACCACTGAAAGTACTGGGCACCAGTGGCCACCATCGAGCCCCACTCGGCCTGCGGCGGCTGAGCGCCGAGTCCGAGGAACGAAAGACCGGAGAGCAGCAGGATCGCATTCGCGAGGTCAAGTGTCGCGAGCACGAATACCGGCCCGGCGACGTTCGGCAACACATCCCGGAAGAGCGTGCGGCGCGCCGAGGAGCCGAGCAGGCGTGCCGACTGGACGTACTCCGAGTCGCCGACCGACAGGACGAGGCCGCGGACGACCCGCGCGTAGGAAGGCCACGCGACGACGACGATCGCGAGCGCGGCGTTGCGGAGTCCGCGCCCGAGCACAGCGGCGACAACCATCGCAAGGATGATCGGCGGAAACGCGAAGACCAAATCAACCATGCGCATCGAGATCCCATCCACGATGCCGCGGAAGTAGCCTGCGAGCCCGCCGACGAGCCCGCCGATGAGCCCGGCGAGAGTGACGAGCAACAGCGCGATCGGCACGGACACGCGGGAGCCGTAGATGACGCGGCTGAGGACGTCACGACCCAGCTCGTCTGTTCCGAAGAGGTGCGCGCCTGTAGGCCCTTGTGAGGGCGTGAAGGTCTGTGCGAGCGGGTCGTAGGGCGCGACCAGAGGCGCGAAGATCGCCACCACGAGCCACGCGACCGCAATCAAGCCTCCGGCGACTGCGAGTGGCTGCCGCCACGCCGGGCGAAGTCTTCCGCCACGTCTCCGCGCGCGCATCCGAAGGGCGATGGTGCTCACCGAACCCGGATCCTCGGATCGATCACACCGTAGAGCACGTCCACGATGAAGTTCACGGTGATGTAGACGACTGCAACAAACAAGCTGACACCGGCAATGGCGGGGACGTCGAGATTGACGGCTGCCTGGTATGCGTACTGGCCAATGCCGGGCCAGGAGAAGATCTTTTCCACGAGGACAGCGCCGGTGAGAACGTTCGCGAAGACGAGTCCGAGCACCGTGACGACCGAGGGAAGCGCCGCCCGCAGGATGTAGCGCGTGACCACGACCCGCTCCGGAAGACCTTTCGCGCGCGCCGCGCGGACGTAGTCATTGCCGATGACCTCGAGGACGGCCGAGCGCGTGTACCGGGTGAGCAGGCTGACGTTGAAGGCGGCAAGCACGAGCGCCGGGAGCACAAGGTGGTGCAGGGCTTGCACGAACAGTCCCCATTGACCCGCGAGCAGCGCGTCGATCGTGTACAGCCCGGACTTGTGCGCCGGGGGTGACACCCCCGGGTCGAGCCGGTCGGCCCCAGGGAACCAGCCGAGCTTGAAGAAGCCAAGGTAGAGCGTGACGAGGGCGATCCAGAATGTAGGCATCGAGATGCCGCCGAGCGAGACCACACGCAGGAGGTGATCGGTGGGTCGGTTCCGGCGCATGGCTGCGATCACGCCGAAGGCAATCCCGAAAACAGCCGCGATGACGATGGAATACAACCCAAGCTCCGCGGTGGCGGGAATGAACTGGCCGAGGTCGTGCGTCACCGCGTCGTGGGTCAGCGAGGACTGTCCGAGATCGCCCTGAACAAGGTGCTGCAGGTAGAGCCAGTAGCGGACGGGTAGCGGCTTGTCGAGGCCGTAATGGGCCTTGAACGCGGCGACGGCAGCCGGGTCGGCGGCCGCCTGCTCGCCCAGGTTGGTCGCCACGGCGTTGCTCGGCACTAGCTGGGTGAGCACGAAGACGACGAGCGTGATTCCCACGGCGAGCAGCACGAGCGCCGCTGCACGGCGGAGCAGGAAGCGCAGGAAGCTCGAGGAGGGACGGGGCCTGCGCCGTGCCCTCGGCGCGTTGGCAATCGCAGTGGGCGCCGTCGTCAAGGGCTAGCGATCGTAGCGCGCGGGGCTTACCGCTCTTCTCAAGGCCGGATGAGCCGTTCGATCCGGAGCTCGAAGCGCACACTAATGGCGTCTGACGACCCGAAGGGGCGTCCGCGACGCAACCGTGCGCGTGACGCTCATGGTCGCGGGCGACATGAAGATCGGGCCGCTGACGGCTGAGACGGCACTCCGATCGAGCTCCAAGGATGAGGGGGCTCCATGCGCTGGCCCCAAAAAGCAGCCCGATTGAGGCTCTCGAAGTTCGGTTTCACTTGGCTCTAGGACTGGCTTTGCAGGCAATCTGACCGTAGTCACACGTAGTCGTGCAACCCGCACATCTGTTTTTCTCAACAGGCAACGGCGGAGCCAGGGTTGGTCTTGTCGCCTTTCCGCCAAAACGCGACAGCGGCGGGAGCACGACGACGATCTCGAGGGCCGTGGCCTACGTTTCGACGTTTCGCTGGGGGGAGGGTCGGACGGCGATCGTCGACCGCCGGCATCGACTACGTTTCGATGTTTCACGGGGAGGGGGTCTGACGGCGATCTCGTTGCTTGCCCCCACGGACCCAGCGCAAGCCGTTTACGCGTCCTTGTCGTTGCCTACATAAGCAACATGAGGGATCTGGCGCGAGGGTGGGTGGCACGGCGTGGGACCCGGCTCCCAGGGCCCGTCGAAAGTGAACGATGGCACGGTCGCAACGGCACACCTCAGATACCCCCATGCGAACACCGATCGAATATGAACTACTTCAAACAACCAAAGCGGCCGCCTGAGTCAAGAAAAGCGGCTCCACCGAACCCGGGGCACTGCGGTTTAGACGATGCCTCCTTTTCTTGCCTGTCGGGTCGAACTTGTGCTGACGGTTGCGGAAGGAGAAGATCCGCGTCGATACTCGCGACGACCTTCCACTACGCGGCCACGCGGCGAATCACAGAAATCGGCCTGCTAGTCGCGTTAGTCGGCGGCCTGGTGATCGCCTTGGGAAGCAGCCGACGCACCTGGGTCGGTCTCGGGGGCTTGCTGATCGCGGTGGGCTCGCAGCCGCCCTCGTCGCCTTGCACTTCGGCGTCTCCCCCTACCGGCACGGCCGCTAGCAGACGGCCCGCGCGCTCAATCCGTCTCGCCCCTCTCCGTTGCCGATCGACGATCTGCGGCTGTGCAACTTTTCTCTCGCATAGAAGTGCGAGGTCAAGCCTGCGCCCGAGCTCTTCGACTACACAGAGGAAGATCGCTTGCTCTCGTCGCTCCGGGCGCCCTCGTCGGGCACCGCCGAAGGGAACTCCAACTCGACGACCCAGCCGCGCTGATCGTAGAGGGGCCGGTAGCCGAGCCGCTCGTTGATAGCGAGCATGCCGACGTTCTCCTCGTCGTTCTCGGTCAGCAGGCGCTCGATCCCGGCCTCCGCTGCCCACCGCGCCGACGCGAGCTTGACCATGAGCGCGAGATCGCGGCGGCGGTAATCCGGCAGCGTCGCCGTCATCTGGTTGTAGGCGAGCCGCCGCCCGGGATCGACCGTGAGGAACGCAAGCGAGACCGGCCGCTCTCCCGCGAGAGCGACGAAGCTGCCCTCGTCCGAGAGATCGGGGTGCTCGAGGTCGTCGCGCTGCCAGCTCTCGAAGTCCAGGTCGGTCTCGGGATGCTCGCTCGGCATGTCACGCACTGCGGCCGCCCAGATCTCGTAGAGGTCGTGGACACGCCAGCGCACTTCGCCGAGGCAGGCCAAGCGAAATCCACGCTCCTCCAGCCGCGGTAGGTCCGAGACGTCGATGCCGCGCGGGTCGACCTCGGAAACCGTGTCAAGGCTGCCGGGTGCGAAGCCAAGCTCTTGAACGAAACTCTCTCCCGCGGGGTCGCCGTCGACCCACGTGCGCAACCGTACGGCGCCTTCGGCGACGAGGTAACCCTGGGCCGTCGTGTAGAGCTCGCCGCCGATCCCGCGCCGGCGCCGCTCGGGATGGACGCCGATCCAGAAACGGCCCTTGTCGCGCGTCGGCACCGGCCACTCGGCCTGGGCACAGCCAACGATCTCACCGTCGATCTCCGCGATCCAGTCGCGCCGTCGCTTTCGCTCGTTCTCACGGGTGGCGAGGTACCGGATCGTCCGCGGCGTCACGACCTGGTGCGGGTTGACGGCGATCTCCAGCCGCGCGACCGCCGCCGCGTCTGCCTCCCGGAGTTCCCGGATCACGCCCCAATACTCGCCGATCGCGACTCTCGACGATGATCGGGACGAGCTCGTCCCGGGGGACGTAGCGCAGTTATGGAACAGGGGCGCAAGCGGTGAGCAGAGCGCCTACAGGTGAGACGTGAGGCCCGCGCCGCTCGCGTCGCCGTCCACAGATGCTTCCTCGGCGGCCTAGCCGTCCTGGGCGTTCTCGTACCAGGAGTATGCGTACTTGCCGTCGTCCAGCTCCTTCGCGAACTTCGTCGGCTTCAGCGGATAGAAGGTGTCGCACATTACGGCGAGCACGTGCGTCTTGTACGTGCCGATCGACTTCTCCGCGCAGCCGGGCTGCGGACCGTGCGGCAAGCCGGAAGGATGCAACGTGATCGAGCCGACGTCGACGCCCTTGCGCGAGCCGAACTTGCCGGAGACGTAAGAGATCATCTCCTCCGACTGGAGATTCGAGTGGTGATACGGGATCGGCACCGCGAGCGGTCGAAGTCGAGCTTGCGCGGACAGAACGAGCAGATCACGAAGTTCCTGCCCTCTGGAACGTCTGATGCGACGGGGCGGCTGGTGGATGCGGCCGGTGATCGGCTCGAAGTCGTGCACCGAGAAGGTCTACGGATAAAGGTACGCGTCCCATCCCACCGAGTCCAGTGGGCGGTACTGGGCACGAACATGCGGGCCGCAGACAAGGCAGGAGCGTCTAGCTGTCGCACTTTGGCGGAAAGGCGACAAGAACTTCTGGTGTCGTGCGGGTCCTGTCGGACGAGGTTTCGCGGGGAGGGGGTCGGGGGCCGCGATGTCGTTGTCCGCCGGTTCGGAGCAAGGTTTCAAGGTTTCGCGGGGAGAGGGTCGGGCGGCGCACTGTCGCGCTTCGGCTCTTGCCAACCCTGGCTCCGCCGTTGCCTGTTAAGAAAACAGGTTTGCGGGTTGCACGACTACGGCTGACTACGGTCAGATTGACCGCAAAGCCAGTCCTAGAGCCAAATCAGGGGGTGCTCGTGAAACCGAACTTCGAGAGCCTCAATCGGGCTGTTTTTTGGGGCCAGCGCGTGGAGCCCCCTCATCCTTGGAGCTCGATCGGAGTGCCGTCTCAGCCGTCGATGGGTTGAAATGCTCGCGAGATTCTCGGGCGGCCATGAGACGCTCTGGGAAACCCAATGCTTCGCGATGGCCAGGCCGTCGGTCGCTCCGCAGTTCCCGAGCGGCGGTTGCGGGCCAGCCGATGCGACTCCGTGAGCGTTAGCGCTGGAGGCTGGCCGAAGGTTGAGCGCACGCCTGCGCGTGCAGGCTCTCAGGCGATTTATGGGTTCCGGCGACTCCGCGCGGAGGGCCAGCGGCGGCAGGAGATCGATGCCGATACTGTCGAACGATGGACGCTGGGATGTCTCGTTTGGCAGGGGCGGTCGCGCTTACCGTCGGCGTGCTTGGGAGTGTCGTCGCGACGGGTTTCGCGGGCGGCGGTTCGGTTGCGATCAAGACCAGCTTTGCGGTTGGCCCGACGCGGCTCCTGTCGCCTGCGTTTGGCTACGCCGTCGCCTACAGGACTGTCGAACGGGGCGACACAGCGCGTACGAGGATTGGTCTCTTCGTGTACGACAGCGGGCGCTGGCGCAACGTGACGCCGAAGGGGCTGCACGCGAACGCGATCGATGACGTGGCGTTCATCGATCGGCGACATGGTTGGGTCGCCGCCTACAACTGCGCCGAGGCGGCCGTTTACCTGTACCGGACGAGCGACGGTGGCCGCTCCTGGCGCTCTCTGGGCAGGCCGGCGACGCATAGCTGTGGTGGCGGCCCGACCTATCTGAGCTTCAGCGACACCAAGCGGGGCTGGATGGAGCCGGTCAGCCCGAACGGGCCCGGAGGCGAGCTCCTGCGCACCGATGACGGCGGCCGCACCTGGACTCGTCTCGGCTCTGGCCTGGGCTCCCCCTCGCTTCCGTGCCTGGCGCCGATCGAGTTCGTCTCACGAGCGGCTGGGTGGATGGCGCGGTGTGGGGCAGATGTGTTCGCCTCAGCCGACGGCGGCCGTCATTGGCGCCGCGGCACGATTCCCGCCCCGTACCCGCGAGACGCGCGCAGCTACGACCTGCCGCGCTTTGTCGGAAGGATGGGAGCCGTCGCGGCGACGCTCGGACGGGGAACTTCGAGCGCGGTCGCGTTCTCGGCCTCCGACGATGGTGGGCGCTCGTGGTCGCTGCGGTCGCTCCGCCGGATCGATCGCTGCCCGCTGCGGCCGAAGCTTGTCCCCTGGCCGGCGTTCTGGCCGGCGAGCGTGGCAAGCCCGCGCGTCTGGTGGGTCGTCGCCGGACGCCGCAAGGCTCTTGTCCAGGTAACCAACGATGCGGGACGCCGCTGGCATACCGTGATCCCGCACGGATTGTCGCCGCGCGTCTGCGCGGTAACGAAGGTGAGTGCCGCGGATGGTCGTGTTGCTTGGGTGGTGGCGCGCTACCGGAGCCAGTCCGAAACCGCGCTCTTCGAGACGAGAGATGCCGGGCGGACCTGGCGTCGCGTCACGCTTTTCAGATGACAGTTGGTTAGGTCGCGGGCGCTTGGTAGGCGATCAGCGTGCCCAAGCCGCCATGCTCGCAGACCCGGCACTTGACTGGGCACCGGAAGAGGCAGCGGCGCGTCCGCGACAGCGCGAACCGGCCGCCGAGTTTGCCAACCACGGCGCTACCACCTAATGAAGCGGGTGCGACTCGGTCAGCGTCACGGGATCCGGCGAGGCCGAAGTTGGAGCGCACGCCTGCGCGTGTGGCGTGCGCGGCGACGAGGGTGAGGGGGGACAGGTTCATCGCCGTTCCAGCAGCCGAACCTCGGTAAAGCGGTAGGCGAAGCGGTCGGGGAAATGTGTCCAAATCCCGCCCACGCTATGAACCTGCGACGGTGCGAACGTCTGTCCCATGACAGGCGTGTCGCGTTTCCGCCAGAAGGCGACAGCAGATCAATCGCGGCGGGGGCGTTCGTTCGCGTAGGACGATCGTCGTCGTTTGCCAAGCCAAGCCGGTCCGGAAAGGTGGTCGGCCGAAAGAACGAAGACGAGTATCCAGTCTGGATTCGACCTATCCCGCTAACCGCAGCACCCGGACGAGGAATGCGTCGAAGCGGAACAGTCCGGCGAGATCTCCGATGGAGAAGTGTGGGATTGCATGTTGGAGCGTCGGGGTCACCGTGAGTGCGACGTGCGGCGCCCGGTGTGCAAGCGCGCGCGTCTCATCGGGCGGGAAGTACTTGTCGTGCGGTGCGGATGCGATCAGGACGCGAGTCTGTAAGCGGGCGGCCGCGCTGATCGGTGAGAGCAGCGTGGCAGCGAGGCGGATGCGCTGCGGCAGCGCGGCGTAGAGGGAGTCGAAGCGAGCAGGATCGCGGTTCACGAGCAGCCGCACAAGGGCGTGGGCCGGCGGGCGCAGGCGCGATTTGTGCAGCGTGCGCAGCGGCGCGAGCGGATCCGGTGCGTCGTCGGGAACCGCCTGGAGCCGCGCGAGCAGGAGCGTGCGGTCGCGCCCAGGCGTAAGCGCCGCGGCCAGCGAGCGTGCGATCACGAGAGCCGCGAAAGGTTTCGTGCGGTAGCGCTCGAACTGTCCGTGCTTCATATAGACCGCGGTCGTGGTCAGCCGAACGACATGCGCGAGATCCGTGTACGGCGCGAGGCCGGCCACCGCGCGGATGCGGCCTGCGAGCGAGGGTTGCTCCGCCGCCAGCAGCGCGAGACTCGCGCCGACCGAGACGCCGAACAGTGTGACGCGCTCGCCGCGGACGTCCGGCCTCTCGGCGACGGCACGCACCACCTCGGTCGTCGCGACGAGCGTTCGTAGCGTCAGCGTGCCTTGCCGCAATCCCGGCGGATCGGGCACGGCGACGAGATAGCCCGCGCGGGCGAGCGCGCGCGCGAGCCGCTCGACGTCAGGATGATGACGTCCAAGGCGCGTCACGCCGTTGACGAACACGACCGCCCGCCAGGACCGGCCGGCGCCAGGGCGGACAAGCGTGGTCGGCTGCCCGGCGATCATCGTGTCCTCGGCCCGCGGCTCGTCTGTTACGACGCCGACCAGCCAGCCGACCAGGGGAGTGTTCGATGTGCGCGAGAGCACAATCACTGTGCGCGTCTGGGCGGCGACCCATGAACGAAAGACGAGCGCCGCGACCAGCCCGATGACGAAGAGTGCGATCGCCCACCGGACGAGGCGAACGACTTTGGCCCCTCTCCCACGACGACGTTCGCGACAACGAGCGCGCGACTCAGCCCACCGTCGACGAAGTCGCTGCCCCCGACGTCGTAGACCTCCGGCGCGGGTACGCCGCACCTCATGATGATCGCCGATCGTGGGAGAGTTGTGGAGGCCGGCCGGCTCCGCGTACATTCGAGCGTATCTCCGACCTCCGCAATCTCCTACGCCGGACGGCCGATCTCGCCGCCGATTTCCTCGGCCCTCTAGATGACCGTCCCACTGTGCCGGGGCCTGCGGGGTCAAATAGCGATCGATCTCTCTGAGCCACACATCGCTGATCCCGAAGTGATGCGCGGCGCCTCCCGCCCCGGCACCCGTCGCCTTCTGTTGGATACGCGACAAGTGAAGGGGGTGTTAGGTGTCGTTCTCGTTGGTCTGTGGGAGCTTGCCGGCGGCGAGCTCGGCCCGCCAGCGCTCGGACGTCTCAGGATCGGCCGTTATGGAGATCACGGCCTTGACGAAGTCGCCGCGAGCGGCGGGAGACCACATCCCGATCGTTTCGCTGTTCCCGTCGGAGGATAGGTACTGGAAGACGCGAGAGTCCGGGATTGCCTGCTCGGACGGTGTTTCCGGGGCGGCGGTCGCCGGGGCTTCGGCTGCTCCGCTGGCGGGACGGTGCAGGACTGGGTTAGCGCCCGGCGGCAGGTCGCAGATGACGATCGTCGGCGTCGTCGGCTGCTGCGCCGTTTCGGGCTCACCCTCGTCGGGCGCCAGCGCCGCGAGCGCTCGCACGGCGGAGAGGCGGGCGGCCCAGTCGGGCTGGCCGCTCGCCTTCGTTGCGTGCAGCGCCGCGCGCAACATCTCGAGCGGCGCGACCTCGCCGGGAACCGCGCCTTCGCGTTCGGCGATCAGACGCAGCTCGGGGTCCTGGCTATCTCCTGCGCCCCGCGTCCACGCACGACGAAGAGCGCGACCTAATTCGCGCTTACCTAGGGATCTGGGCGCAGACAAACAGCGTTCCCGCCGAGCTGGTTGAATAAGGTCCTCGCCGAGGAGCAGCCGTTTGCGCAGCCACCCGGTGGGGCGGGTGCGCCGAGAAGCAACGGGCCCGGCAGGCGCTGGTTGTCGCGGATGAGCCAAAGGGCGACAGGCGCGACGACTTGGTCGACGCGACCGTCGAGCCGTTGTCCGGCTAGGTCGCGATCGCACTCATGTGTGCTTGTGCCGTTGGCTGGGCTGTTTAGCAGGTGCTGCCGGCGGTGGTGTGTGAGTACCAGCCCGAGCAGGTGACGGCGGGGGCGCAGCCCCCCAGGTGCTTTCCGACCTACGGGGTGCTGTCGCGCGTCCGCGCGACCGGCATCGGGCTCCTACTGGAGGCCGGGTTTGTGGAGGACGTACCAGCCGATCTCGGTGCTCGTTTCGCGGGGCGCACGCGCCCGCTCGCGCTCGTCGCCGTGGCGGCCGGCCAAATCGAAGCAACGGTCGAGGTCGCGTTCCTCGGGGACGATCTCCGCGTGCCGCAAGACGAGGCCGTTCGCGTCGAAGAGGCCGCGGAGATCGACGTCGGCGAGGATCCGCGTCGTCGTCGGGTCTCGGGCGCGCTCGAACCGGTTGAGCTCGATCGCCGCGAGCGAGTCGACCGGCGCGAGTTGGTCGACGACGAGCATCGTGCCGCCCGGCCGCAGCACCCGGTTCATCTCGGCGAGCAGGAGCTCCGGTCGCGGGACGTGATGCAGTGTCCGCGCCGTGCAGACGAGGTCGAACGAGCCGAGCTCGTACGGAAGCGCGGTCGCGTCCGCCTCGACAAGCTCGACGTTCGCCGGCGCCCGCTTGCGGCCCTCGTCGGGAAACTCGGGGACGACGTCGACGCCGATCACCTCGCGCACGAGCGGCGCGAGCGCGCTCGTGAACGCGCCGGCGCCGGTACCGACATCAAGCGCGCGCTGCTCGCCGGTAAGGGTCAGCAGTCGGCGCAGACGCTCCCGCGTCGCTGCCGCGCGGCGGTCGTGCTGCTCCCCGACGAGCTCAGCCGTCTCGCCGAAGCGCCTCCGAAAGGGATCTGACAAGCTCGGGCGCCTCCTCCCTGTTCGAGATCGTTCCCGCGGCGCGCGCCGGCACGATCAGTTCCAGCATACGACCGACCTCGTCGCCACCGCACGCGGCCGTCAACGCCGCGCTGGCCGCCGAAGACGCGCGTCGATCGCCACTCGAGCGAGTTAGAGGAGGGCGCAGCGGCCGCGTGAGATGACTCAGGGATCGCCCTGCGGGGTGCGAACATTCGGTCCGCGGCCCGAGAAAGGCCTCTGCCTAGGAGGCCGGCTGCGCCGATTTGGGGCCACGAGAAGTCGGCCCACGAGGACGAGCGAGCGCCCCCTCCGAGCGCCAACTCGCTCGCGGGAGAAGACGGCTGGCACCAGCGAGGAAGATCCGATTGGCGGGCCCTCAGCTCAGGCAGTGCGACTTGGCGTCGTAAGACGCTGAGCTCGTGGCGGAGCACGATGATCTCTCGTTTCTTGAACTCGCTCGAGCGGAGGCGAAGTGCGGCCAGCTGCAGCGCACGACGAAGGACGAGGTAGCAAAGCGACACGAACACGAACGGCTCCTCCCGAAGGGGCGACGGCGGCCGATCGACTCTACGGGACGGACAGCCGGCCACCCGACCACGTTCGAAGGTGCCGCTGCGTCCAGCCCGATGACCAGAAGCATTCATAGCCTCACGCGCGCGCGCGCGCCGATATTCAATTCTGCAGTGTGGATGTCAAACGCACCCGCCCACACCGAAACCGAATTTGCGCACCCCACAGGATCTGTATGCCATTGGGTCCCGTGCCGCTCGTGGCGTACGCGAGTCGCTCAAGCAAGAGTCTGGCCCCGCACGCGAACTCCGTTCGCCTGAAGCTCCTCGCCTCGCGCGCACCGCGCGTTGGTGGGTTGCGGGCTCGGGCCGGAACCTGAGTGCAGGGCCAGTTCAAAACATCCTACACCGCATGCGGCGTGAGATCGGTTAAGGCTTCTTCCCGATCCTCAACCACTTGCGGATCTTTGCGATGAGGCTGGTCATCGGGCGACTCTACGCCGTTTCGCCAATTGAATCGGCAAAGCCGGTTTGCTCCCCTTCCGCCTGGTGACACCAAGCCGTCTCCGCGACCAAATCGTCTTCGCGCGCGGCTGTCGCCTTCTGGCGGAAAAGCGGTTCGATGTGGCCAAACGCTTAGTCGAAGAACCAAAAGATCGGCAGTCCGGTCTGGATGGGATCGCGGTATTTGCCGCAATCTCGACACTCGTAGTAGATGAGTCCGGCTTGCACCTTCTGCACCCAACGGTGCGACCGGAGGCAGCAGCGCAGCCTTTTCGCCATGATCGACTCTCAGACGATGCCAGTCTAACCGGGCGATTGTTCCCTCTACGCCGCGAGCGGAACCGGCTCGCGCCCATGAACGAGTTGGCGACGTTGCTTGACGAGCTTGTTGCGGATGTTCCCATCGAAAGGGCGAGTTGGACTGACGTTGTACCGCGGAGCCGCAAGATTTGGCCGCTCGCGCCGTGCGCCCAAGCGGCTCGTGCTCGCACTCGCGGTGATGCTGCTTACGCTTGTTGGGACAGCGGTCGGTGTCGGCGTCAACATGCTGAGCCAGCAAGAGAGCTCGGCATCGCGCTCTCGAGCGTCGACCTCGACGGCAGCGCGATCATTGGTGCCGCTTCGAAATCACAGTCGCTTTGGAACGACGGCGGCAACGATCACTGTTTGTCGCAGAAGAGCCGAAAGGCGACACGCACTACCGCTTCGTCTACGGCGATCAGCGAAAAAACTGGTCCGGCTGCTTCGCGAGCCACTCAGCCGCTCCTGTGCGTGGAGTTCGCCGGGCTTTTCGATCTCTCGCCTGCAGGCGGTTCTCGCCCGACATGCTGTAGCACCGACGTTCGGTCTGCAGCGGGAATGGTTTGTGCGCGCCGGCCGGCGGCCCCTTTGAGGCGGTCCGATCTCGGTCGGAGCCGCACGCTCGCCCTCTGGGAGCC